>Ga0207695_10002487_pt1 | contig 27129 bp, 25 predicted proteins | sample KBSC54metaG_FD_184354 | JGI IMG/M metagenome (GOLD analysis project Ga0207695, IMG submission 184354) | Corn rhizosphere microbial communities from Kellogg Biological Station, Michigan, USA - KBS C5-4 metaG (SPAdes) (version 2) | ecosystem: Host-associated > Plants > Roots > Rhizosphere > Soil...
GGGCAACCGCCCTTGTCGAGCGGGCGGAAGGCTTCGTCGCCGGGTACGGTGGCGACCAGCTTGTAGAGGTCCCACTCGCCCTTGGACTCTTCCGGCTTCTTCACCTCGTACAGATTCATGTCGTGGACCATGCGGCCGTCGATGCGGATCTTGCCGTTCTTGGCGAAGAAGTCGTTCACCGGCGTGGCGCGCATCTGCTCCATCACCTTCGGTGCTTCGTCGGTCTTGATGGCCTCGATGGCTTTCAGATAGTGCATGGTCGCCGAGTAGAGGCCGGCCTGGATCATGGTCGGCATGTGGCCGACCTTGTCGTTAAAGCGCTTGGAGAAGGCGCGGGTCTCGTCATTCGTGTCCCAGTAGAACGCGTCGGTGACGATCAGGCCTTGCGTCGCCTTGATGCCGAGCGAATGAACGTCGGTGATCTCCAGCAGCAGCGCGATCATCTTCTGGCCGCCCTGCATGATGCCGAACTCGGCGGCCTGCTTCAGCGCATTGGTGGTGTCGCCGCCGGCGTTGGCCAGGGCGACCACCTTGGCCTTGGAAGCCTGGGCCTGCAGCAGGAAGGAAGAGAAGTCGGACGAGTTCAGGGGATGGCGGACGTCGCCGAGCACCTTGCCGCCGCTCTCCTTGACGACGTTGGCGGCGTCGCGCTCCAGCGCCATGCCGAAGGCGTAGTCGGCGGTGATGAAGAACCAGCTATCCTCGCCGCGCTTCACCATCGCCTTGCCGGCAACGTTCGACAGCGCGTAGGTGTCGTAGGTCCAGTGCACCGTGTTGGGCGAGCAGGCGACGCCCGTGATGTCGGAGGAGCCGCCGCCGGAGTTGAGGTTGATCTTGTTCTTTTCGCGCGTCAGCGCCGAGATCGGCAGCGCGACCGATGAGGTCGGCACGTCGAGGATCGCATCCACCTTGTCGTTGTCGTACCAGTTGCGGGCGATGTTGACGCCGACGTCGGGCTTGTTCTGGTGGTCGGCGGACACGACCTGGATCGGTACGCCCGCGACCTTGCCGCCGTAATCGGCGACAGCCATTTCGACAGCGGCCAGCGAACCCTTGCCGGTCGCGTCGGCATAAAGACTGGACATGTCCGTGAGCACGCCGAGCTTGACGACGTTGTCGGAAATCTGCGCCTGCGCCGCACCCGATGTGGCGGCGACAGCGAGACCGGCCGCGACCGCGGCAATGAGTTTATGCATATAGTTTCTCCCTCAGCGTTGTTGTTTGGGCTTTGTTGCAGGACTGTTCTAGCTACAAACCGTCGCGGGAGCAAAGGCGGGGATGTGTGACGTCGGGTGATAAATAAGTAGGGGGACGCCGTGTTTTTACCCTCTCCCCTTGTGGGAGAGGGTGGCTTGCCGCGATAGCGGCAAGACGGGCGGGGTTCTCTCCGCGAGTCCAACTCCCAATTGAATACGCGGAGCGATACCCCTCATCCGGCGCTTCGCGCCACCTTCTCCCACAAGGGGAGAAGGAAGGAGAACGCCGCACGCTAGCCGCTGCCCTTCAGCCGCTCATTGCGTCGGCGCAGGCCTTCCAGCGTCGCGAGCAGGATCACCGAGACTGTCGTCAGGATCACTGCTGCGGCCGTGATGGTCGGGCTGATGTTCTCGCGAATGCCGCTGAACATTTCACGCGGCAGGGTGCGCTGTTCGGGACCGGCCATGAACAGCACGATCACCACTTCGTCGAAGCTTGTCGCGAAGGCGAACAGGGCGCCCGATGCGAGGCCCGGCAGGATCAGCGGCAGGATCACGCGGCGGAACGCCTCGATCGGCGAGGCGCCGAGCGAGGCGGCGGCGCGGGCGAGGTTGGTGTCGAAGCTTTGCAGCGTCGCGCCGACTGTGATCACCACGAAGGGTGTCGCGAGCGCAGTGTGAGCCAGGATGAGACCGAGATAGCTGCCGGTCAGTCCGATCGGCGCAAAGAAGAAATAGAGGCCGACCGCGGTGATGACGCCGGGCACGACGACCGGCGACAGCACGAAGGCCAGCACGAGTGGTTTGAACCGGCTCTTCCATTGCGCAAGCCCGAGTGCGGCGAGCGTGCCGAGAACCATGGACAGCATCGTCGAGGCGACGCCGATGATCATGCTGTTCTTCAGCGAATTCATCCAGCGTGGTGAATTGATGAAGTCGTCATACCAGCGCAAGGAGAGGCCCGGCAGCGGGTAGGTGAGGTATGAGCCGGAGCTGAACGACAGCGGCATGATCGCCAGGATCGGTGCAATCAGGAAGATGAATACGAGCGTGGAGACAATGATGGTCGTGGTCCAGGCGATGCGCTGACTTGGCGTGCGGAGGGATGCATTGTCGCTCAATTCTTCATCCCTCCCGTCACCTGCTGGCCCTGCACCAGCTTGCCGTAGACGAGCGCGAGCAGAATGGTGGCCAGCAGCAGCACGGCACCCAGCGCCGATGCAAGGCCCCAATTAGCTGTCTCTGTCGTGTAGAGTGCGATGAAGTAGCTGATCATCTGATCGGCGGCGCCGCCGACGAGGGCCGGCGTGATGTAATAGCCGAGCGCCAGGATGAAGACGAGCAGGCTTCCCGCGCCGATGCCGGGCAGCGTTTGCGGCAAGTAGATCCGCAGGAAGGCGGTGAGAGGCGGCGCGCCAAGCGAGGCGGCGGCGCGCATATAGGCCGGCGAGATCGCCTTCATGCTGCTGTACAGCGGCAGGATCATGAAGGGCAGCAGCACGTGGGTCATGGCCACGCAGACGCCGAAACGGTTGTAGATCAGGCGCAACGGTTCATCGATGATGCCAAGCCAGTGCAGGCTGTCGTTGACGACGCCCTTGCTCTGCAGCAGCACGATCCACGCACAGGTGCGGACCAGTAGCGAGGTCCAGAACGGCAGCAGCACGAAGATCATCAGGAGGTTCGACCGGCCAGGCGGCAGCGCGGCGAGCAGATAGGCGACCGGAAAGCCGAGGATCAGGCAAAGGACGGTGACGCCGAGGCTGATGATGAACGTGCGGGCGAAAACATCGCGGTAAATGGCTTGATCCGGCGAAGCCGCAACGATCGCGCCATCCGTGTTCCTGACAAGGTCGAGCGCCCCGAGAAGATAGAAGCTGGTGACCGGACCGCCGGCATCCCTGATCGTCGTCCAGGTCGCGCGTTCGTGCCAGGCCGGGTTGATCTTGCCCAATGTTTCCCTGGCCGTGCCGGCTTCCGGCATCGCTTTCAGATTGCGCGCGGTGCTGGTCAGGATGGTGCGAAAACCGTTCAGCGCGTAATTGAGCCGCTTGGCTGCGATGGCGATGGTGCCGGCGGTGCGCGCCGCCTGGATGTCGCTGGCCAGCGCGACGTAGGTGTTTTCGTCAGGCAGGTCCTTGCCGTCCCAGCTTGCGAGAGCCGCGACCGTATGCGGCAGGACCTGGCGCACCTCATGGTCATCGACCGCGTGCCACAGCATGCCGGCGATGGGCCCGGCAAAGGTGAACAGCAGAAACAGCAGCAGCGGCCCGACGAGCGCAAACGCTTTGAGCTGCCGCGCGCGCTCCGCGTGTTTCAGGCGGCGCTTGAGCGGCAGTTCAGTCTTTGCATCGGCGCCGGTCAGGGAGGCCGCTGTCATGGGCAGAGCCTCTCTGGCCGGACTGAGCGCACGCCTCGTCCTTCGAGACGACCGCTTCGCGGTCTCCTCAGGATGAGGCTCCTCGGCATTGGTGCCTGTAAAGTCGCTACCACAGACTCAGACCTCATCCTGAGGGCCCGCCAAAGGCGGGCGTCTCGAAGGATGTGCCGCGGGCGAGCCGTTCTCCACGTCTCCCCCGCTGCACGCCAGTTCGGTCGCGCTACTTCGCCGCCCATTTGTTGAAGCGCTCGGTCAGCTTGTCGATGTTCTCGAGCCAGAAGGCCACGTTGATCTCGACCGCGTTCTTGATGTTGTCAGGCGCGGTCGGCAGATCCTTCAGCACGGCCGGCTGAATCAGGGCCGCGGCGTCCTTGTTCGAGGTGCCGTAGGCGATGTTCTCCGACAGCTTCGATTGGTTCTCCGCCTTGCCTGCGAACTCCAGAAACTTGTAGGCTGCGTCCTTGTTCGGGCTGCCTTTCAGGATGACCCAGCTATCGAGCGTGAACAGCGCGCCGTCCCACACCATGCCAAAGTTCTTCTTGTCGTTCTTGTTCGCGGTGTCGATGCGGCCATTATAGACCGACGTCATCGCGACCTCGCCGGAGGCGAGCAATTGCGGCGGCTGGGCGCCGGCCTTCCACCAGACGATGTCGCCCTTGATGGTGTCGAGCTTCTTGAACGCGCGCTCGACGCCTTCGTCGGTCGCCAGCACCTTGTAGACGTCCTTCGGCGCGACGCCGTCGGCCATAAGCGCGATCTCGAGCGTGGTCTTCGGGCCCTGTCGCAGGCCGCGCTTTCCGGGAATCTTCTTGGTGTCGAAGAAGTCGGCCCAGCCCTTGGGTGCGTCCTTCAGCTTGTCCTTGTCGTAGCCGAGCACGAAATCATAGAGGATGGCGCCGACGCCGCAGGGATTGACCGACGGCTGGATGTAGGCGGCCTCGCCGCCGATCTTGGAATAATCGAGCTTCTCGTACAGGCCTTCCTCGCAGCCGACCGCGAGCTCGTCGCTCTCGACCTGGACGACGTCCCACGTGGCCGCGCCGCCCTGCACCTTGGCGCGCAGCACGCCGACGCCGCCATCCCAGGACTCATCGTTCATGGGCATGCTCGATGCCTTCTTGAACGGCTCGAAATAAACTTTCTTCTGGGCGTCCTGATAGGCACCGCCCCACGACACCACGGTGAGGTCGCGGGCCTGCGCCGATGTGGCCAACGCAGCGCTGGCGCTGAGCGCCGCGATGAGTCCCAGAGCAATCTTGCGCTTCAGCATGGTCGTTGTTCCTTCTTCATGTGAGTTGCGGTGAGGTTGATCAATCAAACGGGGTCGAGCGCGAGGCAGTCCTCGGGGCGGAAACTGATGAAGACGCTTTCACCTGATTTCAGGCTGTCATGCGCGCCCGGCTGAAGCTTGACCATGAATTCGCCATTCCCCGAGACGTCGAGCACGGCCAGCGCGTGGTCGCCGAGATAGATGGTGTTCTGCACCGTGGCCGGCAGCCGGTTCGATTCGTCGCTGGGGGTGCCATCCGGGATAATGGCGATGCGCTCCGGTCGCACCGACAGCGAGGTCGCTGCGCCAGCGCCCGACACGTTGACCGCACGGGCCATGACGGTGCCACCGGCCGCCAGCGCGACGCGGCAGTAATCTTTTTCGATCGTTTCGACGATGCCGGCGAGCACATTGTTCTCGCCGACGAAATTGGCAACGAAGCTGTTGACCGGACGCTCGTACAGCGCGTCGGGCCTGTCGATCTGCTGCACGATGCCGTCGTTGAACACGGCGATGCGGTCCGACATGGTGAGCGCTTCGCTCTGGTCGTGGGTGACGTAGACGACGGTGATGCCCATGGTCTCGTGCAGCTGCTTGATCTCCAGCTGCATCTGCTCGCGCAGGCGCTTGTCCAGCGCGCCGAGCGGCTCGTCCATCAGCACGAGCTGCGGATTGAAGACCAGGGCGCGGGCCAGCGCCACGCGCTGCTGCTGACCGCCGGAGAGTTGCCCGGGGCGCCGTTGCGCCATGGTTTCCATCTTGATCATGCGCAGCGCCGCCTTGACGCGCTCCTGCGTCTCCGCCTTGTTCGTGTTGCGAACGGAGAGCGGGAAGGCGACGTTCTCCTCGATCGTCAGATGCGGAAACAGCGCATAGTTCTGGAACACCATGCCGATGTCACGCTTGTGCGGCGGCATGTTCTTGATCGGGCGGTCCGCGAGGTAGATCTCGCCCTGGGTCGGAACCTCGAATCCCGCCAGCATCATCAGCGTGGTCGTCTTGCCCGAGCCCGACGGGCCGAGCAGGGTGACGAACTCGCCTTTCTTGATGTCGAGATCGAGGTTCTTCACCACGAGATGCTCGCCATCATAGGTCTTCTGAATGCCGGAAAAGCGCACCAAGGCCGGCGCTGATGTGACGATGCCGGCTTCCATGATTCCTCGATGCCCCTACGATACTCTCAGCACCTCGCTGGAGGCTGCGATGATGAGCTTAGCATCCTCGGACGAGAATGCCAGCAGCGCAAGCGATAAGGGACTGCGCGAATTTTTGTGCATGAAAGCGCGCTACATCCCCGACAGCTTGGTCACATAGACATTGAGCGTGCCGCCGGCTTCCGCGACCACGCGCAGCGTCTTGGAATCGAAGGCGATGTCGGCCAGCGTGAGGCTGCTGATGACGGCCTCGACCTTGACGCCGTCCTCGCTCTTCTGGAAGTCGGCGATGACGCCTGCGATCTTCTCGCGCGCATTGGCGGCGATCGGCTTCAGATCGAGAGTCGCCTTCTGCACCAGTGCCTGCTGCATCTGCGGCACTACCGCGCGGGCCGCGGCGCCCAGCAGGCCGAAGGCCGCCTCCGATTCCACCGCGAGCTGGATGTCGGCGAGCCGCAGCGTCTGCTGCGCCTGATCGAGCATCGGCCGGCCCCAGATGTGCACCGTCGCCTCGGCGCCGAGGCCGAGCCAGCTCTTCTTTTCCTTGGCGCGCACCAGCAGAGAAATCAGCAGCCGCTCGCCCGACGGGACCACGTTGACGCTCTTCACGGTGACGTCGACGGGGCCGGAGCCGTCCTCGGGATAGGTGTGGCCGACCATTTGCGCCGCGATCAGCTTGTTGATCTCGGTAAAGGGCACGTCGATGGGAATGCCGATGTTCACGCCGGTGCCGGTCGGCGGCACGATCGAGATCTTGTCGGGGAACGGGCAGTCCGGCTTGGTTTGCGTCGACGTCACGCGCGTCTCTGCCTCGAGGCCGAGCAGCAGCGTCAAGGCCTGCGCGTCGACCCGCGGCTGCGCCGCGATCGCGCGGGTCGGTTTCATCTCCAGCCAAAGCGGCGGCAGCGCAGCGGAGGAGCCGGTGCCCTGCAGCGGGATCGAGCGGCAGGCCTTGGCCCATTGCACCTTCGCGGTCTCGCGCAGGCTCGGGTCGTTGCGGATGCGTTCGGAGACGACGTTGAGCTGTTCGCCGACGGTCTTGTCGATCAGCGGCTTCACCTGCGCGGGCACGTTGACCTTGGCGCCGGCGACGTTGAGGTTGGTGTCGCCGAGATTGACCTGCGCGCCCAGATTTGGCTCGAGATGCCAGGCGGCGGCGAGCTTCGGGCGCGAGGTGATGATCACGCTGCCCTTGATCTCGGCGCTGGCATTCAAATTCTTGATGTTGACCGCGCCGATCCGTTTCGCCGCGTCGCCGCCGAGCACGCTGCCCAAGGCGTCGCCCAGCGCGCCGGTGGCCTTCGCCGACAGCGAGCCCGTCACGTTCAGCTTGCCCGTGATCGGGGTCGACAGCGTCAGCACGTCCTTGTCGCCGGTCGCCGACATCGGTCCGCGGTTGGCGGTCCAGCCGATATCGGCGTCCTGCAGGATCTGCGAGATCGGGTTCTCGGCCTTGCCGGCGAAATTGCGCGGCGAGGCCTTCTCGGCCTGCTCACGGATCGCCGACAGCGCGATCGCGACGGGGGCGACCACGATCGAGCTCTTGGAGACCGGCGGCAGCGGCGGCAGTTGGGCAATCGGCGGCGCCGAATTGCTCGCGCGCGGCGACAGCCAGTCCATTGCCTTCAGGCTGACGAAAAACGACGCCGCGAGCACAGCCGCGGCGATCAGCACGGTCTTCAAATTCAACGTCAGACGCATCAATCCCCCAGGGCGGCCCCGAGGTGGATTTTACAGGGCAGGCGAGGAGGGCGCTAGAGCGCACCGGTGGGGTGGAATTGCGGCAAATGGGTTAACGGCCACGGCCGCGCCGTTGCTGTTTGTTCGCAGCTAGCTGCGTTTTGGGCGGCGAACCGCTCTGACGCGTCCACTGTCGCCGCCGCCGCAGAACAGCTGGTCGCCGCCGTCCGATTCCAGCCCCGAGACCATGGTCCCCGGGGGCAGGTCGAGCTGTTCGAGCACCTTGCCTGTTTGGGGATCGATCCGTCTGACGTCGCTGTCCTCGCCTTCCCAGGTGCCGTGCCAGAGCTCGCCATCGACCCAGGTCACGCCGGTCACGAAGCGCTTGCTTTCGATGGTGCGAAGAATCTTGCCGCTATCAGGGTCGATCTGATGGATCTTGCGCTCGCGATACTGACCGACCCAGAGCGAGCCCTCAGCCCAGGCCAATCCGGAATCGCCGCCACCGCCGGGCGCCGGGATCGTGCTGACGATCGCGCCGCTCGCGGCGTCGATCTTCTGGATGCGATCCTCCGCGATCTGGAATAAATGCCGGCCGTCGAACGCGGTCCCCGCATGCGCCGCCACATCCAGTGAACGGGAGATCTTGCCGCTCGCCGGGTCGACCGCATTCAGTCTGTCACCCGATGCGAACCAGACATGGCTGCCGTCATAGGTGACGCCATGCACGGCCTTGACGTCGGGAAAAGGCCCGTATTCGCGGATGATCTCGGCGGCCGATCGTTTCATTGACTGGTCCTTGGCGTAGTCCCTGTGCGGCGATCCATCATCTTACGTCTTCAGCAGCGGCGAGGGGAGTAACAAGCCTGTCGGGAAACCCGGAACCGGCGGCGTCATCCAGCGACGCGCTCGTCCGTGTCCGAACGACTGCACCTTGTTCGATCGCGCCAGCTCATCGAGAGCGCGCTGCACCGTGCGTGGGCTCATTTGAAGTGCAAGTGCGAGCGCCGAGCTTGACCAGGGCTCGCCATCGGCAAGAATGGCAAGGACCGCGGCGTGCTTCTCCTCGACGGGGCGCGCCAGCACGATGACGTCGCGCGTCTTGCGCGGTGCCAGCTCAAAACCCTGTTTGGTGGCGCGGATCTCGGCCAGTGGCTTCAGCTGGGTGCGCAGCCGTCCGATCTCGACACGCAATCGCGCGCGGTGGGACTCATCGGCGTACCTGGCCTGGAACGCGCCCGAGATCAGCGCCTCGCGCGAGACATCGGCAGGCCACGCTTGCGCGAGAAGCCGAGCGAGCGCGAACAGCACCGGCCGCGTTCCGAGCGCCACGGCCGTGCCCTGCCTGCGCACGACATGATGAAAGGTGTCGACGACGAGCGCGGTCGAGGTCGCCAGACGCTCGACCTCGCCGAGCAGCAGCGGGTGTTCGCTGCCGCGTGCGATCAGGCGGGCGGCCGGCGTGTTCAGGATGAGGCTCGCGCTATCGACCTCGGCCACGAGCGTCGGTATTCCCGCCTGTCGCGCAGCCTTTGATGCCAGGTCGAGTGCCGTGCGCGCCTCTTTTGATTTCAATCGCCTGATGGCAATGCCGGCGATGACGAGCTCGCGCACGACCAGCGACGCAGGCGGAAGCGGGCAGGCGCCGATCTCGGCCAGCGTCCGCTCGGCCTCATCGATCCTCCCGAGCAGGAGCAGACGGCGCGCCTCGATATGGCCGGCATGAGCGGCATTGGCGAGATCGCCATGGCTTGCCAGCGTCGCTCGCGCCGTCGTGAGCGTGTTGGCCGGCCAATTGAGGTCGCGCGAGACCAGCGCGATTTCGGCCTCGGCCACCACGCATCTGGCGCGCGCAACGGCCTCTCGCGGCCCGAAGGCGCGCGCGGCGCTGCGTAGCAGCGTCTTGGCCTTGGCAAGATCGCCGAGCTGCGCCATCGCGATGCCGCGCAGCGCCAGCGAGGGCGCATCGTTGCGGAGCGCGACGCGGTTCAGCGCGCCGAGCGGATCGCCGGCCTCCAACGCGCGCGCCGCGGCCGTGATCAGCGACTCCATGAAAATCCCGCCACACTTGTTACTCCCACCGCGCGTCCGTCCAATGCGAGATTTCCCCTACGGCCGACGATGTGCGGTGAGGATGAGATTTGGAGAGCCATGATGACATCAGCAAACAAAGCAGCGACGAACGGACAGGGCGCCATGCAAACACCGCCGGTGGTGTCGCCGGAGGACTGGGAGGCAGCCCGTCAGCAACTGCTCGTGAAGGAAAAGGCGCATACCCGCGCCCGCGACGCACTCGCCGCCGAACGCCGGCGCATGCCGTGGATGGAAGTCACCAAAACCTACGCATTCGACGTGCCCTCGGGCAAGGCCAGTCTGCTCGATCTGTTCCAGGGCCGGCGGCAGTTGATCCTGTACCGGGCGTTCTTCGAGCCTGGCGTGTTCGGTTGGCCCGACCATGCCTGCCGCGGCTGTTCCATGGTGGCCGACCAGGTCGCCCATGTCTCGCATTTGAACGCCCGCGACACCACGCTGGTGTTCGCCTCGCGTGCGCCGCAGGCGGATATCGCGCGGCTGAAGAAGCGGATGGGCTGGGAGATCCCGTGGGTCACCATCACGGACAGTTTCGACGCGGATTTCGGCGTCGGCGAGTGGCACGGCACCAACGTGTTCTTCCGCGACGGGACGCGCATCTTCCGCACCTATCTGATCAAGAGCCGCGGCGACGAGCAGATGGGCGGCACCTGGAACTATCTCGACATCACCCCGCTCGGCCGCCAGGAGCCCTGGGAGGATTCGCCGGCCGGCTATCCGCAGACCCCGACCTACAAATGGTGGAACTGGAACGACAATTACGAGGAAGGCAGCGAGCCCGACAAGAAATGGGTCGAGATCACCGACGTGGGTGAAGTTGCCCTCCGTGCGCCGGGCGCGCAGTGACCGAGGTCCATCCCGCCGGCGCGAGCCGTGACGGCAGGGAGGCCGCATCCCAGCTCGCCCGATGGCTGGGTCTTGCAGCCACCCCCACCTTCGCGATCATGGCCGTGCTGACGGCCGTGATCGGCGGTGGTCCGGCGGACATGCTTTGCTCCGCCGGCCACGGGCTGTCGCTCGGCGGGATGGTGCCGATGTATCTCTTGATGAGCGCGTTTCATTCGGCGGCGTGGCTGCGGCTGATCTCGGGGCGGCGCGCCGGGCGGGCATAACGCGATCAACGGAGAGTGCGAAGGCGGCCTTGGTCCCATCCGGGCCGTCTTCGCTATTTGCCGCTTTCGTCGACGAATAATTCCATCAGGACTTCATCGAAATATCGGCCGTTCTGCTTCAGCGCCTTCACCTCGCGGCCGTACTCGACGAAACCGGCAGCCTTATAGAGGCGCAACGCCGCTTCATTCTTGCTCATGACGCTCAGCTGGAGTTTTTCGACCCGCTTTGCGGCATGGGCAATTACCGTGTCGACGAGACTCCGGCCGACGCCTGATCTTCCCACGGACTGTCGCACATACATGCCCCAGAGGTTGGCCTTGTGCATGGTCTGGGGACCATCCTGCCGGCGGAAGCCGGCGACGCCGACGATCTCGTCATCGATGAACGCACCGAACACATCCGATGTAGCGAGGCGTTCCTCGAACCAGGCGAGCGGCCTCTCCCGCTCGCGCGCGAAGGTGCTGGCGAAAGCTTCGGGATACGCCGCAAGCGCTTCCAGCCGGATGGTCCGGTAGAGCGCGGCGTCGGTGGGGGTGAGCAATCTGATCATGTGCGGGATCTGCCAGCGGCAGCGGCGTCAGGGCTCCTGGCGCGTCAGCCGTGTCGAATATTGGAAGCGGTCGGCGGGGTGGTAGCTCAGCGTGATCTCTACGAGCGAGGCCGGGCTCAGGATGTACTGCCTGCGAATTTCGAGCGCGTGGTCGCCCGGCCTCGCCGCGAGCGGCGCCGCGATGCGATCGGGCAGTCCGCAAGCGGCGATGTCCTGCCTGATTTCGACGATGCGCCGGCCGGTGACTGTTTCGATCAGATCGCCGAAGATGCCGCGATACTGCTTGAGGCGTGGCGCGATCTTCTGCGACAGCGCCGCGTCGATATAGACGTCGGTCCAGCAGATCGGCGGTGCCTCGCGCTCCCCGGGCACGCGCCGCAGGCTTGAAATGCGCAGCCAGCGGCTGCCCGGCTTGCAGCCGAGCTTTGCCGCGAGCGCTTCGTCGGCGACGGTCTCGCCGGTGTCCTGGATGTCGCGCTCGGTTTCGACGCCGAATTGCTGGATCGCCTCGATCGAACTCAGCGACTGGCCGAAAGCGCCGCCGGCGCGCTGGGCACTCGTCGCTTCCACGCGCGTGCCGGCGCTTTTCTTGCGGCTGACGAGACCCATGGCCTGGAGCTCGCGCATCGCGGCCCGAACGGTCGAGCGGCTCACCTCGAACTGTTCGGCAAGGTCGAGCTCGTTGGGCAGCAGCGAACCGACAGGGTAGCGGCCGCTCGCGATCGCTTCCGTCAACTCCCTCGCGACAAAGGCATATCTGGTTTCCAAGGCGCCCCTCCAGGGCCGGCATGAAGACGCGAGTCAGGGGCCCGGTGCAAGGCCTCTTGACGTAAGCATTATGTTCGTACATAATTTATGTACGAACATAAATAAGGGAAACGTCATGGCGAGCACCGTTTTCGATTCCGCCCTGTTCCGCGACATGTTTGGCACGGCCGAGATGCGCGCGGTGTTTTCGGACGAGGCGCTGGTCGGCCGCTACCTGGAAACAGAAGCCGCGCTCGCGCGTGCCCAGGCCCGCGCCGGCGTCGTGCCGAAAGATGCGGCCGCAGCGATCGACGCCGCCTCCCGCAACATCAAGCTCGATTTCGACAAGCTTCGCCACGAGACCGAAATCGTCGGCTATCCGATCCTGCCGCTCGTGCATCAATTGTCCGAGGCTGCCGGCGAGGCTGGCCGCTACGTGCATTGGGGCGCGACGACGCAGGACATCATGGACACCGCGAACGTGCTCCAGATCCGCGCCGCGCTCGACATCGTTGCGCGCGACCTCAAGGACTTGCGCAAGATCCTGGCCGACCTCGCGGCCAAGCATCGCAACACGCCGATGGCCGGCCGCACCCATCTTCAGCAGGCGCTGCCTGTGACGTTCGGCTACAAAGTCGCGATCTGGCTGTCCTCAATCGACCGCCATATCGAGCGTGTCGACCAGGCGCGGCCGCGCATCCTGCTCGGCGAGTTCTCCGGCGCGGCCGGTACGCTCGCCTCGGTCGGCGAGGGCGGCCTGGAGATGCAGCGCCTGTTCTGCGAGGAACTCGGTCTTCACCAGCCGTCGATCACCTGGCACGTGGCGCGCGACGGCATCGCCGAGGCGGTGACGCTGCTCGGCCTCATCACGGGGACGCTCGGCAAGATCGCCACCGACGTCATGCTGATGTGTGCGACCGAGTTCGGCGAGCTGTCCGAACCCTTCGTCCACGGCCGCGGCGCATCGTCCACCATGCCGCAGAAGCGTAACCCGATTTCCAGCGAGCTGATGCTCGCCGCCGCCAAGGCGGTGCGCCAGCACGTCGCCACCATGCTCGACGGCATGATCCATGATTTCGAGCGCGCCACCGGTCCCTGGCATCTCGAATGGGTGTCGTTGCCGGAGAGTTTTCTGCTCACGGCGTCCTCGCTCGCGAACGCGAAGTTCATGCTCGCCGGCCTCGTCGTGCATGAGAGCCGCATGCGCGCAAATCTCGGCCTGACCCACGGCCTGATCGTCGCCGAAGCGGTGATGATGGCGGCGGCGCCAAAGCTCGGGCGGCAACACGCGCATGACGTCGTTTATGATGCCTGCCGCAAGGCGATCGAGGATGGCGGCGATCTCGCCGACATCCTGTCCGGCGTCCCGGAGATCGTGACCGCGCTTGGTGGTCCCGACGCCATCCGCCGTCACTGTGATCCCGCCAACTATCTCGGCCTCTCCGGACAGATGGTCGATCGCGTGCTCCGCGGCTGACCCTGTCGCCCCTGTGGCGACAGCTCGTTAGACCGACTTCCGATCCTGCAGATCGTCTGCCAAGGCGCCGCAAGACGCGCCGTCGCACATGCATGTGTAACGAGGAAACGATGGCCGCTACCATGACAAGCCCCGTGCCTGATCAGGCCGGACCTGCGGACGTGCCCGCGAGAAAGTCGATCTGGAGCAATCTCGGCTTTCAGGTCGCGCTCAGCATGGTGCTGGGCATCATCGTCGGTCTGGTCTGGCCGGACTTCGCGGCGTCCCTGAAGATTCTCGGCGACATCTTCCTGCGCCTGATCAAGACGGCCGTTGCGCCCCTGGTATTCCTCACTGTCGTGATCGGCATCATCGCGGCCGGGGATTTCAAGCGCATCGGCAAGGTCGGCCTGCTCGCGATGGTCTATTTCGAGATCGTGTCGTCCATCGCGCTCGCGGTCGGTCTGGTGTTCGGCAATCTCTCCGGCGTCGGCAGCAATCTCGGCAGCGTGACCGCATCGGCCGGCGCGGCCAAGGGCGCGGCGGCTGCGGTGAAGGCCGCGGAGAGTTCGCACGTCGCGTTCGACCAGTTCCTGCTCAACGTCTTTCCCGACAATTTCATCGGCGCCTTCGCGCGGGGCGAGTTGTTGCAGGTGCTGGTCATTGCGCTGATCTTCGGCTTCGGGCTGATGATGCTGAAGCCGGAGAGGCGGGGGCCGATCGAGAATGGGCTCAACACGATCTCGACCGCCTTCTTCGAGTTCATCCACATCATCATGAAACTCGCGCCATTAGGCACTTTTGGCGCGGTCGCCTATGCCGTCGGTGCCAACGGAACGGCGGTGCTGGTCTCGCTCGCCTGGTTCGTGCTGGCGTTCTATGTGCTGGTGATCCTGTTCGTGATCGCAGTGCTCGGTGCGATCGCGGCGCTCTTCAAGGTCAATCTGTTCCATCTGCTTCGCTTCATCCGCGAAGAGATCATCATCATGCTGGGCACGGCATCCTCGGAAAGCGTGCTCCCGCGCCTGCTCGAGAAGCTGCCCGCCTATGGCGCCTCGAAACAGACCGTCTGCCTGGTGCTGCCGACCGGCTATGCCTTCAATCTCGACGGCACCTCACTGTTCATGTCGATGGGCGTCATCTTCCTGGCCAACGCCTACAACGTGCCGTTGAGCTTCCAGCAGGAGCTCGGCATCCTCGCCATCATGCTGCTCACCTCCAAGGGCGCGGCGACGGTCTCCGGCGGGTCCTTCGTCGTGTTCGCCGCGACCGTCACGGCCACCGGGGTCCTGCCGGTCGAGGGCCTCGCGCTGATCTTCGGCGTCTACCGCTTCCTCTCGATTGCGATCGCTACCTGCAACGTCATCGGCAACACGGTCGCGACCGTCATCGTCGCCAAGCTTGCAGGCGAGTTCACTACGCCTGCGGCGGAGGTGGTGGAATAATTCTGCGGACGCGTTAGGCTCGAGAGCGGTTTCCCTGCGGCGCGTCCTTCGAGACGCCCGCCTCCGGCGGGCCCTCAGGATGAGGTTGGAGTGTGCGGCGGCAGCTCTAATAGCGGGCGCCGATACTGCTTAGCCTCATCCTGAGGAGACCGCGGAGCGGGCGTCTCGAAGGATGGCAACAAGCGCCGACGCCAAACGAAAACGGCCCCAGCATTACCGGGGCCGTTCGCATCTCCATCCTGTTCAAGTCGCCTACCTCAGCTCCGCGCGGCGCTCGGTCATCGGCAGCACGATCACCTTGGTGCCGACGTTGACGCGGGAGTAGAGGTCGGAGACGTCGTCATTGGTCAGGCGGATGCAGCCGGAAGAGACGTGCTTGCCGATCGTGTCGGGGGCGTTGGTGCCGTGGATGCGGTAGACGGTGCCGCCGAGATACATGGCGCGCGCGCCGAGCGGGTTGCCGGGGCCGCCGGCCATGTGGCGCGGCAGATAAGGCTGGCGCTGGATCATTTCCGGCGGCGGGGTCCAATCCGGCCATTCGGCCTTCTTGGTTACCGACTGCGTGCCCGACCAGGTGAAACCGTCGCGACCGACGCCGATGCCGTAGCGCACCGCCTGGCCGTTACCGAGCACGTAATAGAGATAAGTGTTGGGCGTATCGATGATGATGGTGCCCGGCGCTTCGCGCGTTGCGTAGCTCACGGTCTGGCGGCGGAAGCGCGCCGGCGTCTCGACGGCATCCTGATCATCTGATGGCGCGGTCTGGTAGGTCGGCGCCTGATAGGGCTGGTAAGGCTGAAGCGGCTGCGGTGCGGTCATCCCCGGCAGCGGCTGGAAGAAGGGAAACAGCTGCACGGGCGCGGCTCTTGCCGGGCCGGCGAATGCGATAACGGCCACTGCGCCGACAGCAACGGCGCGCGAAAACGTCTTCATCGTGTCCAGATTGAACATTGGTCGCCCCTGTTTACTTGGTGTTTCTTGGTCACCCCGGCACCGTTGCGGTGCTCCGTTGCCTAAATCACTAACGACAAAAAGTTTCGGGACATTTGCGCGGAAAACCGAAAACGGTTTCGTCGCGGCAAGAATTGTTTCATGACAGTTTCGTGGCTCGGCCGGGCTGTTAACGAACAAAACAGCGCGCCGACACTTGTGTGACGTCACACGCCTGAAATATCCGTGGTTGATGGTCGTTAGCCGAGAATCATCAAACTCTCGGGATTTCCCCATGCGGGTATTAATCGCGACTGACGCCTGGCATCCGCAGGTCAACGGTGTGGTCCGGACGCTGACCTCGCTGGCCGCCGCCGCCAAGGCCCTCGATGTCGAGGTCGACTTCCTGACGCCTGATGGCTTTCCGTCCTGGCCGCTGCCGACCTATCCGGGTTTGCGCATTGCGCTGCCGAGCCGCAAAGAGATCGCGCGGCGGATCGAGAAGGCTGCGCCGGAAGCGCTGCACATCGCCACCGAAGGCCCGATCGGTTGGGCCGCGCGCGCTTATTGCCGCCGCAACGGCCTCGCCTTCACCACGTCCTATACGACGCGCTTTCCAGAATATGTTTCGGTGCGGACCGGCATTCCTGATGCCGTCGGCTATGCCGTGCTGCGCCACTTCCATGATGCCGCTGCCATGACCATGGTGGCGACACCGTCGCTGCGGCAGGAGCTCTCCGCGCGTGGCTTCAAGCGGCTCGGCTTCTGGGGGCGCGGCGTCAACACCGAGTTGTTTCATCCTGATTCTCCGGCCAAGCTCGATCTGCCCGGCCCGATCTTCATGACCATGGGCCGCGTTGCGGTGGAGAAGAATCTCGAAGCATTCCTCTCGCTCGATCTGCCCGGCACCAAGGTGGTCGTCGGCGATGGTCCGCAGAAGGCCGCGCTCGAGAAGAAATATCCTGATGTCGTTTTTCTCGGCGAGAAGAAGGGCGCGGATCTGACCGCGCATCTCGCGGCTGCCGACGTCTTCGTGTTCCCGAGCCTCACCGATACGTTCGGCGTGGTGCAACTCGAAGCGCTCGCCTGCGGCACGCCGGTGGCGGCGTTCCCTGTGACGGGACCAAAGGACGTCATTGCCGATCATCCGATCGGTGCGATCGACAAAGATCTGCGTGCTGCGTGCCTGCGTGCGCTCACCATGTCGCGCGAGGCCTGCCGCAACTTCGCGCTGGAGCGCTCCTGGGAGAATAGCGCGCGCCAGTTCGTCGGTAATCTCACCTCACTCCAGCCCAGCCGCGTCCTGCGCGCCTCGCCCGTCATGGCGCGGCGACCGGTGCGCGGTTGATCCATATTTTGACCCACAGCGAGAACCTCATCGATGGCTAAGATCATGAACCTTGACGGCACCCAACAGCTTGACCTCACGCGTGGCTCGGTCGAGCAGGCCTATGACCGCTGGGCGCCCGTCTACGATCTCGTGTTCGGCGGTGTGTTTGCCAAGGGCCGTCAGGCCGCGATCGCAGCCACCAACAAGATCGGTGGTCGCGTGCTCGAGGTTGGTGTCGGCACCGGCATCTCGCTGCCGCTGTACGCTCCGCACCTGCGCATCTTCGGCACCGACATTTCGGATGCGATGCTCGACAAGGCGCGTCGTCGCGTCAGCGAAGGAAACCTCAAGAACGTCGAGGGCCTCGCGGTGATGGACGCCGAGAAGCTCGAATTTCCAGACAATTCATTCGACGTCGTGATGGCGCAATATGTCGTCACCGCCGTGCCGAATCCGGAGACCGCGCTCGACGAATTCGCCCGCGTGCTGCGTCCGGGCGGCGAGCTGATCATTCTCACCCGCGTCAGCGCCGATACCGGCATGCGCCGCTTCATCGAGCAGAAGCTGCAGCCGGTGGTGCGTCCGCTCGGTTTCCGCACCGCCGAGTTCGCCTGGTCGCGCTACGCCAAGTGGCTCTCCGGCGCCAAGGGTATCGAGCTCGCCGAGCGCCGCCTGATTCCGCCGCTCGGCCATTTCTCGCTGGTGCGCTTCCGCAAGGTCGACATCGCCAAGGCAGCCTGAACAGGGCTGCAAGAGCGGCGGCTCTGTCCGCCGCTCACGCGTTCGCGTGCGTTACCGCGTCGCCGCATATCATCACATGACAAAATGATGATGTCACACGGCGTACATCGAATCCCTGTAAATCCAGAACCCGAAAGCATTTTGGGGGAGAGCATGATCAAGAATTACCTCGAACAGCTGCGGATCCAGCGCTGGGACGACCATCGCTACTATCACCACAGCCGCATCAATCAGAGCCTGCACTTCGTCAGCGCGCTGAGCTTCCTCTTTGCTTACGTCTGGCTGTTCGTTGATCCCATGCTCTCGGCGCTGGTCGGCTGGCTGGTCTCGATGACCTCGCGCCAGGCCGGTCACTTCTTCTTCGAGCCGCATGACTACGACCACATCAACCAGGCGACCCACGAGTACAAGGAAGACATCAAGGTCGGCTACAATCTTCAGCGCAAGGTGGTGCTGATGACGATCTGGGCGCTGTCGCCGTTGGTGCTGTTCGTCGATCCGACGCTGTTCGGCCTGTTCACGCCCTGGGCAAGTGCTACCGACTTCATGCGTCAGGTGGCCAAGATCTGGCTTGTGATCGGCGGCGGTGGTCTTCTGTTCCGCACCGTGCATCTGTTCTTCATCCGCGACGTCGAGACTGGCCTGGTCTGGATGACCAAGATCCTGACCGATCCCTTCCACGATCTGATGCTCTATCGCAGCGCGCCGCTCGCTTTGATGCGCGGCGAGCTGATGGATCCGGGCCTGCACCTCAACCCCGAGCACACGCTGGGCCTCATCGGCGAGCCCACGCTCGAAGAGCAGCACGCCTGAGCGCGTTGTCCCGACACAACACTCCGATGTCTGATGGTTACGTCATGCCCGGCCTCGTGCCGGGCATCCACGTCTTGGGGGCTCTTCGTTTGCCTCTCCCCGCGTGCGGCGAGAGGCCGGAACGCATCGCAGATGCGATCCGGGTGAGGGGGGCTCTCCGCGGGGGGGCTGCTAGATGGTCGTGCGCCAATGCTCACCGCACCCGCGGAGAGTCCCCCTCACCCCGACCCTCTCCCCGCAAGCGGGGCGAGGGAGAAGGGCGAGCGGTGATCGGGGCTAAGTGTGGTGTAGCCTCAGCGTCCGAAGCGCTTGGCCAGCATCTCTTTCAGGATCTGCCGCTTGATGTTCTTGTTGGTGAGCACGCCGTCGTGCCACCAGAAGCCGTCGGCCTTCATCTTCTCGGCGGCGCGGACGAAGCGGTCGGCAACTTCGGCAAAGTCGGCATCGGTGTAGTTGAGGCTGAAGATCAGCCGGCCGGTGCCGACCCAGCTCAGCGACAGGCCTTCGGCGCGCAGATAGTATTGCAGCATCCAGTTGTAGCGCGACGGGGTGGTGTATTTCACGGTCCAGATCGACGAGAAGTTCGCGAACTGTACCGGCAGCTTGGCATCAATCATCATCTTGTTGAGCCTCTCGACGCGGCCGTTCCAGGTCGCATCGAGCCCGTCATAGATGGCGCGGAAGTTCGGACTGGCGAGGCGGCTCAAGAACTCGTCCATCGCGGTCATGACGTAGGGATGCGAGTTGAAGGTGCCGCGGGCGAAGCAGATGTCGGCGGGGCGGTCGTCGCGGAAGCGGCGCATCAACTCGCGCTTGCCGCAGACCACGCCGACCGGCAGGCCGCCGGCGAGGCTCTTGCCGTAGGTCACCATGTCGGCCTTGACGCCGAAATATTCCTGGGCGCCGCCGGCGGCGAGACGGAAGCCGACGAAGACTTCGTCGAAGATCAGCACGATGCCGCGTTCGGTGCAGACTTCGCGCAGCTTCTTCAGCCACTCGGTGTAAGCAGCGCGATCGAAATTGCCGCCACGGGAGCTATCGACCAACGAGGAATCGCCGGGCGCGTTGCCGTTCGGATGCAGGCCCTGCAGCGGATTAACCAGCACGCAGGCGATGTCCTTGCGCGTGCGCAGCACGTGCAGCGTCTTCTCCGACATCTCGGCGAGGGTGTAGGTCTCGTGCGCGGCAATGGGATTGCCGACGCCGGGCTGTACGTCACCCCACCAGCCGTGATAGGCGCCGGCGAAGCGAACGAGATGCGTGCGCTTGGTGTGGTAGCGCGCGAGCCGCACCGCCTGCATCACGGCTTCGGTGCCGGACATGTGGAACGAGACTTCGTCCAGCCCCGAGATCTGGCAGAGCCGCTGCACGTTCTCGAGGATGACGGGGTGGTAAGGGCCGAGCACCGGACCGAGCGCATGCGCCCGCTTCTCGGAGCCCTCGATGCACTCCTTGTAGAAGTCGTTGCCGAAGATGTTGACGCCGTAGGACCCGGTGAGGTCGTAGGAGGTGTTGCCGTCGACATCGGTGACGGTGACGCCGCTCGAGGATTCCATGAAGGTCGAGGTGCCCAGATGCTCGCGGGCGAGACGCGAGAACTGGAACGGCACGCGGTAGCTTTCGGTGAAGTTGAGATCCGAGATCGTCTCGGCGGCCTCCTTCGTCATGGCGCGACCCTGGGGGTAGCGATCGGCGTAGAGGCGCGCGAGACGGAAGAAGGCGTCCTTGCGCTGCTTCACCACGTTGTCAGGCGCACCGTCGCAGCCGAAGTACTTGTCACCTTCGAATTCGTAGAACGGCAGCAGCTTGGCCACCCGCCGCGACATCTTGGAGTGTCCGGCGAGCGAGCGATGCTTGGCGCGGGACAGTTCGACCCGCGCCTTGATCTTCGGAAGGACGGCGGCAGCAGACGCTGCGGCGGCCACGGATATCGAGAGAATCGGGAGTGTCGTTTCCATGACAACAAGCGCTAATACTGTGAGCTGACAGATTCATGACAGTCAAAGCCATCATCGCCTCTTTCACCCAGCAGGAAGATCTCAACTTCCTGTTGACCAACCGCATCCCCCGCGCGGCGCTGACCCGCTTCATGGGCTGGTTCTCCAAGATCAGGAATCCGCTGGTGCGGGACTTCTCGATTGCGTTGTGGAAGCTGTTCTCCGACCTCGACCTGTCGGAGGCGCGCAAGACGCATTTCACGAGCTTGCATGATTGCTTCACGCGGGAGCTGAAGCCGGGGCTGCGGCCCTTTGATCCCGATCCTTCGGTCGTTGCGAGCCCATCCGACGGCATCGTCGGCGCCCACGGCCGAATCGCCGACACGGAGCTTTTTCAGGTCAAGGGCGCGCCATACTCGCTGCTCGACCTGCTCGGCGACCCTGGGTTGGTCGAGCAGCACCGCAATGGAAGCTTCCTCACGCTGCGGTTGACCTCCAGCATGTATCACCGGTTCCACGCGCCTTTTGATGCACACATCGAGCGCGTGACGCTGATCCACGGTGACGTCTGGAACGTCAACCCGATCGCGCTGAAGCGGGTCGAGCGCTTGTTCTGCAAGAACGAGCGCGCGGTGATCCGCACGCAATTGTCGACCGGCGAGGCGGTGACGCTGGTGCCGGTGGCGGCGATTTTGGTTGCCAGCATCCGGTTGCACTTCCTCGACTTGGTGCTGAACGCGCAGACGCGGGGGCCGGTCAATTTCCCCTGCGATGTCAACGTGACCAAGGGCGATGAACTCGGCTGGTTCGAGCATGGCTCGACCATCATCATTCTTGCGCCGGGTGATTTCGCGTTCTGTGACGGGATCGGCGAGGGGACGCGCATTCGCGCCGGGCAGGCCTTACTTCGCCGGAACTAGTCTTCATTCCGCCGCGTCAGGCGTCTATATCTTCGTGGGGACGAGACGACGATACGACGGGACTTGTGATGGCGCGGGCGCCGGTGATGGCGGCGGGTGGTATCGTGCTGCGGCGTGGTGACACGCCGCGGTTCGCCATCGTGCGCCAGCGCAAGCGCAATGAATGGGTTTTGCCGAAGGGCAAGCTCGACAACGGCGAAACGCCGAAGGAGGCCGCGCATCGCGAGGTGCTGGAGGAGACCGGCCACGAGGTCGCCATCCACGAGTTTCTGGGCACGCTCGTGTACCAGTCGGGCGGTCGCTCGAAGGTCGTTCATTTCTGGCGAATGGAAGTCGAGGGCGGACCGGTTCGCAAGCTGATGAACGATATCAAGGCGGTGGACTGGCTGACGCTGGATGATGCGTTGGCGCGCCTGTCGCGCGAGTACGAGCGCGCGTTCCTTACCCAGGTTGGCCCGATCGCGATTGCTGCGGCTGGGCTCGCCCCGTCACCCGCGCCAGAGCCGACGCCGACGCTGGCGGCCGATGATGTCGATGCCACCTTGCAGACGCTGACGTCTGCCCAAGCTGCTTCCGTCGATGAATTCCGGCATGGCCTGCTGCAGAAGGTGAAGGCGTGGCTGCGCGGCGAGGCGTGAGCGCTTTTTTTTACCTCTCCCCGTAAGAACGGGGCGAGGGAGCGCACCGACGGCGTTGTCGCACTTTGCTCTCTACCGCTTCTTCTTTTCCTTCGGAGCCGGCACAGGTCGGCGCGGCGCGGCGGGGCGTTGCGCGGCGGGGCGTTGCGCGGCGGGCAGGCGCTGCTGGAAGGCGGGCTGGCGCGGTGCGGCGCCTTGTTGCGGCTGAACGGCCGGCTGTGCGCCGGGCTGACCGGGCTGTAATCCGGTACGCGGCGTTTGCGGCGTGGTCGCGTTCGGCTGCGCCGGCGCGGCACTGCCGGGCTGCTGCGGAGTCTGTCCGCTGCGCTGTGGTTGCGTCTGCGGCGCGGCGCCGGGCTGCGTGCCCTGTCCGGTGCGCGGCTGCCCCGTGCCCTGCTGGCCAGGTTGTTGCTGACCCTGGCCTGCGCGCGGCGTGCCTGGCTGGGTGGCGCCGCCTTGTCCCTCGCGCTGCGGCTGCTGCGTGCCGGGTTGCGTTCCCTGACGGTTCGGCGCACCCGGCTGCTGCTGACCCGGACGGTTGTTCTGGCCAGGTTGCCCGTTCGGCCGCTGTGGCTGCTGCTGCGGAGTCGGCGCGGTGTTCGGGCGCAATTGCTGTTGCTGCGGCGGTTGGGCCGGTCGCGGAATGCGGCTGACTGCTGCCGGATTGGCGCGGCGGAAGTCGCGCTGCTCGGTGACGATCTGGCGGCCGGTGGTCTGCGCCGCATGAACCTGGCTGACGATGCCGCGGTCGCGCGCGATCTGCTGCGGCGGGATCGTGATCGGCACGGCGGCAAAGCGCATGCCGCCCGGGCCGGCCGCGCCTGGCCGGATCGCAAAGCCGCTCGATCCCTGCGTTAGCGCGCCCAACCGCGTGCCGCTGGCGCGGTCGTTGACGTCGATATGGCCGACGCGGCCGTCGGCGTCGGGATAGAGCTTGATGTTGACGTTGTTGGCGTTACTCGCGGCCGCGCCGCCCTCGGGCACGTCGACGACGCCGGTGGTGCCGCGAATGCCGAGCGTTGCGGTCGGGGTCGCAATCTTCATGTCGCCGGTCTTCGCCACCGCCGCCGCAACGAAGGCGACCGTACCCTTGCCGATGTCGAAGATCGCAGAATTCTGCTTGCCGCCGTCCTCATAGACGTAGGTGTCGATGGTAATCTTGGCGCTGGCGGAGAGGTTGAACGTGGTCGCGTCGTTGAAGGTGATGCCGAGCGATGAATTCGACGACGTTTGTACGACGTCGTTGAGATAGATGTCGTCGCGCAGTTTCAGCGGATAGGAATTCTTGTCGCGGACCACGGTCGCGATTCCCGTCACGGTCGCGACGTTGCCGATCGGCTCCACGGCTGCGGGTTGGGCATCGGCGGCCGGAGCTGGCGGAGCCGATGGCGTGGAGGAGGGCGCGGGCGTCGGTTGTGCCTGCGGCTGCGCTTGCGCGAACTCGATCGCGTCGGATGCGCACGCCTTGTCCGCGCCGGCCAGCGGCAGCGCCAGCAGCGGCAAAGCAAACACAAAGCGGCGCCAAGCCACCATCAAAGCCACGATTGAGGTCCCGGTGAGAACGCGAGGCGAGATCGACCGATATCAGCTGGAGATTGCTGAATGGCGGATGAACATCTGTCGCACGGGACCGGCGAACATTCAAACGCCACGTCCCGGTGTCAGAGACGTGGCGCCATCTTGAGAACAAGAATCTTTGCCAGTGGCGAAGCCGTCCGCGTCAGCTCACGCGCTTCCACGTCTCGCCGCCGCAGATCATGCCGCCGAAGGCACAGCCCTGCACGCGCATCGCGTTCGGACTCTTCAGCGCGATCGTCGAGTCGTAGTTCTTGCCAGACCTGGGATCGCGGATGCGACCGCTCCACTTGGCGCCGTCGGGTTTCATGTTGACCAGGATCTGGTCGTTGGTCTTCTCGGCATAGCCGCAGAGATTGGTGCCGCATTGTTCGACGCGCACGTTGCCCTTGTTGTCCTCAGTCGCCCACACGCCGACCGGCGTGGTCGCCGCCTGCGCAGGAGTTGCAGCTGTTTGGGCCGGAGCGGGGGCGGCAGCGACCGGCGCGGGAGGTGCGGGGGGCACGGCCGTGTCGACGGACGGTGCGGCGGCAACTGTCACCGGAGCCGGCGGAGCGGGAGGGGCTGCCGGAGCGGTGGCCTGCACCGGCGCCTGCTGCACGGGCTGCTGCTGCACCGGAGCCGGCGCTGAGGGGGCCGTCGTCGTGGTCGGCTGGGCCGACTTGTTCGACAGATCCTGCGTCGCGATGGTGAGGCAATCCAGAGAGGAGCAGTTACGCGGCCTCTCGATACGAACGCGCTGGCCGTCGATCTGGAACGAGATCGCATTGCCGGCGTGCGCGACGGCGGTCGATGCGAGGAACAGTGTGGTGAAGGCGATGGCGAGCTTGTTCATGACAATCTCCGAAAGGGTGTGGGTCCGGTATGGCGTGAAGTCGGTCGTGGTTTGGATGTGGTTCGACCCTAGGCCGGCGCAGTCGGCCCTTCCGTGATGGACGTCACAACCGTGCTGTGGTTTGCGTGAGTCCGCGCACATTCAGCGGCCTGTTCTTCTGCCTAACATCGCCGGGACAAAGAGGAGACATCGATGAAGCGGCTCGCTGCGACTTTGCTTGGCGCGTTGACCGTATCAACTGCGTTCGCGCCCGCGGCGCAGGCCGGTTCCTACAATTTCTCGATCGAGGGCCACCGGTTTCGCGTCGACGCGCCGCGCAATTGCCGATCGATGTCCTGCGTTTCGATCTCCACGGATGGCAAGTCGTTCGAGGATGCAGACACGACGCCGCCCGCGCCCACACCTGCGCCGGTGGTTCAGGCGCCGCAGCCGGTCCCTCCGGTTAGCTCGGTTCGGCCGCCGCAAGCGTCGCCTCCGGCACCACCGGCCCCCGTCCTTGCCGCGACGATTTCGCGGCCCGTGGTGCCGCCGCCGGCGCCAAAACTCGAACCACCAAAATTTGCGGAGTTGAGCCCCAATCCGCCGCGGGTTGATCTGTCGCGCAAGGATACGCCGGTCATCGTCCCGCAGTCCGATCAAGCCGTAGGGACAGCGCCGCGCAGCGATGACGCCCCGGCCTATATGCCGCTCGGCGAATGGGAGAGCGATGGGGCCAAGAGCGATGCCAAGAGCGGGGACAAGAACCCGGTTCGTATCGAACGCTGCGGCGCTGCGCTATGCGGTTATGCGCTGACCGAGACGTCGACCAGGGGCGAGAACGTGCTGGTCAACATGAAACAGACAGCGCACGACGCCTGGACTGGCAGCATCTACAGCCGCTCCAGCGGTGACACCTATTATGGGACGATGACGCTGAAGAGCTCCGGCAAGCTCCATGTCGAAGCCTGCGCGTTCGGTCACTTCTGGTGTTCCGGCAATGACTGGATACGTGTCGAGGAGGCGCAGGAGAAGCTCACCACGACCTGGCGGTAGCGCCGCCGTATGGTTAAGGAATGCTGAAATCATTGCGTTGAAGAGTCTTTAAGTAAATTCATCGAACGTGCGCGCATGACGCGCGGAGTTCGTTTGTATCTCGTCGGCTCCATCGTCCTCGTATCGCTCGCGGGTTGCGGACGCGGCTTTTTCCAGGCCGAACGTGAACCGTGGCGAGCCGAGGCCGAAGCGGCGTGCCTGAAATCGGGCGCCGTGAAGGAGAGTGCCGACATCGTCCGGATCGATCCGATTTCCGGCCCCGGCATGTGCGGCGCTGAGTTCCCGCTGAAGGTCGCAGCCATCGGCGAAGGGTCCAGCAGCTACGGTTTTGCCGACGAAGAGCTGCGCCCGCCCGGGAGCGTCGGCAATCAGCCGCGTTGGCCGGTGAGGCAGCCGCCATCGAATTATCCCGCCTCCGGCTATCCGCAGCGATCGAACTACCCTGAAAGCGCGGTGCGCCAGCCCGCAGGCTATGGCGGGTCTTCCGGTCCGGTGTCGCTCAGCGCGCCCGGCGTCGCGCCGCAAGAAGACGAGATCGATCTGCCGCCCGAGGGCACGGATGCCGCGGGCGCATCGCGCTACATGAATGCGCCGAGCTATCCGGCGCGGTCCCCCGGGCCTGCACCTTATTCGCAGGCGCCGGCGCAACAGCAATTGCCGCGGCTTGGTCCGGCGCAGGGAAATCCCGTCACCGCCGTTGGTCCCGTCGCGGTGAAGCCGACGGCGACGCTGGCCTGCCCGATTGTATCGGAACTCGACCGCTGGTTTGCCGACAGCGTGCAGCCGTCTGCGATGCGCTGGTTTGGTGCGCGCGTGGTCGAGATCAAGCAGATTTCCGCCTATTCCTGTCGCGGCATGAACGGCAATCCGCACGCCCATATTTCGGAGCACGCCTTCGGCAACGCGCTCGATGTCGCCGCCTTCGTGCTCGCCGACGGTCGCCGCATCACGGTGAAGGACGGCTGGCACGGCATGCCGGAAGAGCAGGGGTTCTTGCGCGATGTCCAGTCCGGTGCGTGCGCCCATTTCACCACGGTGCTGGCGCCGGGCTCGAACGTCTATCACTACGATCACATCCACGTCGACCTGATGCGCCGCGCCAGCCGTCGCCTGATCTGCCAGCCGGCCGCCGTCTCCGGCGAAGAGATCGCTGCGCGCGCGGGCGGCCGCAGCCCCTATGCGAACAACCGCGATCCCTCCGTGACGGGCGCGCTCGGTGCACGCAAGAGCAAGCACGAGAAGATCAACGAGGAAGACGAGTTCTCGGACGACTAAGCGGGCACGACCCGTCATGCC
>Ga0207695_10002488_pt1 | contig 27125 bp, 27 predicted proteins | sample KBSC54metaG_FD_184354 | JGI IMG/M metagenome (GOLD analysis project Ga0207695, IMG submission 184354) | Corn rhizosphere microbial communities from Kellogg Biological Station, Michigan, USA - KBS C5-4 metaG (SPAdes) (version 2) | ecosystem: Host-associated > Plants > Roots > Rhizosphere > Soil...
GGCGCGACCGGGAAATAGCCGCCCTTGACGCCGGGACGATGGCCGGAATTGCCGGCTTCGAACTTCTTGTTCGAACTCCATGCCGCTTCTTCGGATTCGACATCGAAAAACGCGCCGCGCATCTCGTTGCCGTAGCGCACCGAATCGAAAATGAAGAATTCCGGTTCCGGACCGAAGAAGGCCGTGTCGGCGATGCCGCTGGACTTCAGGAACGCTTCGGCGCGGCGCGCGATCGAGCGCGGGCAGCGCGAATAGGCCTGCATCGTCGATGGCTCGAGCACGTCGCAGGTCAGGATCAGCGTCGGGTCGGCCGCAAACGGGTCGAGCACGGCGCTGGCCGCATCCGGCATCAACACCATGTCCGAATCGTTGATGCCTTTCCAGCCGGTAATCGAGGAGCCGTCGAACATCTTGCCGTCCTCGAAAATCGAGGCGTCAACGGCATGGCTCGGAAACGTGACGTGATGCTGCTTGCCGAGCATGTCGGCGAAGCGCAGGTCGACGAACTCGACCTTGTGTTCCTTGATCAGATCAAAAACGTCTTTGGCGGCCATCGCGGGGAACTCCAGAAAGTGGTGTTCCGCGCAATAGCACGGCCAATGCCAAGTACAAAATACACTGGAATATCAACGATCTAGCATGCTATGCGCTGAGCCGGATGCTCTCTACCGCACCATTTTGGACTGGCCAAGAACCAACTATGCACCGCAATGGTGCTACTCGCGATCGACACCGGCTTCTGTATTGAAGTCGCCGATCCCCTCGACCAAGACGGTCACGGCTTCACGTTCGACCTCGGTCAGGTGGGGGTTCCAGACGTCGAGCAGCATGACAACGCGCGTGCTGTCGCCACGATTCCACGCTTCGTGCTCGAACGTATCGTCGAACGTGAAGCACTCGCCTTCGCGCCAGACGCGCTGCTCGCCGCCGACGCTGATTGCGCAGTTGTCCGGCACGATGAGCGCCAAATGCGTGACGAGCCGCGTGTTCGTCACGCCGCGATGCTTGAGGATGTGCGTACCGGGAGTGAGCACCGAAAAACACACTTCCGGACCGTGTTCGCGGATGCGGCACAGCGGCACCGCATCGAGCGCCGCGCTCGTGCGCGGGCAGTCGCGATGATGCGCGTCGTAGCGCTCGCCATGACGGTAAAAGAAATACGCATCCCACACGGGGTTGTCGATACCGCCGAGATAACCCTGCACGTCCTCGGGCTTGTGGAACTTGAGGAACGGCTCGATCCCTTGCTGCGCGGCCATCACGGCAGCGAGCTCCTGCTTGATCGCCTCGGAATTGCTTTCGAATGCCGCGTACCACGGAAACAGTTCGCGATCGAACCAGGCCGTGGATGGCAGTCCGGGGAAAAACAGGAACTTCGGGCGCTGACGCGGATCCGGATAGTTCGCCGGCAATTCGCCGAGATAAATGCGCAAGGCATCGGCGACTCGACGCAGTGCGTCGTCGCCATGCTGCGCGCGCAATGGCGCCAGCAGCGATTCGAACACGCGCTTGCGCCCGTGGTACGTGATCGCGATCGCATGCTTGACGAGCTGCCGCAGCGGCGGCGCGGTGGTTTCGTCGCTGAGCCAGCGATTCTGCGACTGCGCCTGCGTGATCGCATGGAAATATTGCGTCAGCGCAGCGTGTTCGCGGCCGAGGCGTTCGAGCGCGTGCGCATGATGCAGACGAATCATGAACGCTTTGGGCGCGAGCTCCACCGCGCGCGCGAGCGCTCGCTGCGCTTCGTCGAATTTCTCCAGGGCAAGATAGCTGGAACCGAGGTTCCACAACGCTTGCGCGTCATCGCCCTGCAACGCGACATCGAGTGTCGGCGCGTTCATGCGTGCGCCTCGCGCACACGCGCGGCTTCGTCGTTGCGTCCGGCGCGTTCGAGCAGGCCCGCCAGCGGTGCGCGCAACCACTGCGCATCGGGAGCGCGTTCCAAGGCCGTCGCCAGGCACGCGGCGGCCCCGGAAAAATCGCCGAGCTGTTCCATGCACCACGCGCACGCATTCGCCGCGCCGGGATTGTTCGGTTCGATCGCCCATGCCCGCCGATAGAATTTCAGCGCCTTGGCGATCTGCCCGTGCGCACGCGCGATGTCGCCGAAGCCGGCGTTGGCGCCAAACGTCTGCTCGTCCGCATCGAGCAATCCGCTGAACACCTCGCGCGCGGCATCGTATTGTTTCTGCCGCACGCGGATGCGGCCTTGGTACAACCGTGCCAGCGTCCGTTCCGGTTGCAGGCGCAAGGCATTGTCGAACGAGCGATCGGCGAACGCGAAATTGCCGGCTTCGAAAAATGCGCGGCCGACGCTGAACTGGATCGCCGCGTCTTCCGGTTTGCGCTCGGCGGCACGCGCGAGAAATTTCAACGCACGCTCGTGATCGCCGCGATTCAAATACAGATTGCCGAGACCCAGCAACAGCAGCGGGTCTTCGTCCTCGGCGCGACGACCGGTTTTGAAGCGATTCTCCGCTTGCTCGAGTTCGCCGTGCTGCAAATGCAGATAACCCAGCAGAGCGTGCGCCTCGACCGAATTGGGATCCAGATCCAGCGCGCGTTCGAAACTGCTGAGCGCCGCGGGTTCGTCGCCGGCCTGCATCAACGCGCCGCCGAGCGACAGATGATATTGCGCGACTTCCGGCGCGACTTCGATCGCGCGGCGGATCGAAACGATCGCATCGGCGTCGTCGCCGCGCTGGTGCTGCAACACGCCGAGCAGATGCCAGGCGTCGGCGTCGCCGGGCGCCGCGGTCAGGCAATCGCGATAGCCCTGTGCCGCCGCATCCTGCTGGCCGTTGCGGTGCAGTTCGAGAGCTTCTTGCAAAGTCATGCGCCAAAATCGATGCGGTGGTTCGGGCCGCACATTATGCCGCACCCGCCAGGATCACGCTTCCTGTTAGGCTAACGGCATGACGGAACTACAAGATTTGGCGACCCTCGTGCGCGCCACCACACCGCTGCTCGTGATCGAGACCGCCGAGGAAAAACGCGTGATCGAGACGTTTCGGCACCTGATCGCGCAGGTGCTGCGGCCGCTGTATCGCTGGAGCATCACGGACGGGCTCAAGCGCCTGGACATGGCCGATGCCGCCAACGACGACGCGAACGAAGTCGAGGTCGCGCCCGACGCGAGCGCGACGCTGCTGGCGATCAAGCGCACGCCGGAAGCCGGCATCTACCTTTTGCTCGATTTCCAGCCGTATCTGCGCTATTCGATGACTCTGCGCCTGCTGCGCGAGATCTGCCAGCGCCAGGACTGCGCGGCGCACACGCTGGTGCTGATCAGTCCGAAATTCGAATTGCCCGAGGAACTGGAACCGAGCGTTACGCGCTTCACGTTGAGCCTGCCCGATGCGCAGGCGCTCGCGCAACTCGTGCGCGAGGAAGCCTTCGCGTACTCGCGCGAAAACGGCGGCAAACGCGTGGACATCGACGCCGACGCCGCGCGCGCGATCGTGCGCAACCTGCGCGGCTTGAGCCTGGACGATGCCCGGCGCATCGTGCGCAAGCTGATCTACTGCGACGGCGCGCTGACGCAAAACGACGTCGCCGAACTCGCCAAGGCGAAATTCGAGCTGCTCAACAAGGATGGCTTGCTGCATTTCGAATACGAGACCGCGCGTTTTGCCGATGTCGCCGGATTGAAACATCTCAAGCTCTGGGTCGAGCAGCGCCGCGCGGCATTCCTCGGCCTGAAAAGCGCGGCGGGCCTTGATGCGCCGAAAGGCCTGTTGCTGCTCGGCGTGCAAGGCTGCGGCAAGAGCCTGGCCGCGAAAGCCGTCGCCGGCGGCTTCGGTGTGCCGCTCGTGCGCATGGATTTCGGCACGCTGTACAACAAGTATCACGGCGAAACCGAACGCAATCTGCGCGAATCGCTCAAGCACGCCGAACAACTCGCGCCGTGCGTGCTGTGGGTCGATGAAATCGAAAAGGGACTCGCCGGCGGCGACAACGACGACGGCGTTTCGCGCCGCGTGCTCGGCTATCTGCTGACCTGGATGGCCGAACGCCGCGAACCGGTATTCCTGATGGCTACCGCCAACCAGGTGCACGAGCTGCCCGCGGAGCTGCTGCGCAAAGGCCGCTTCGACGAGATTTTTTTCGTCGACCTGCCGGAGACCACCGCGCGCATCGACATCTTCGCGATCCACCTGCGCAAGCGCAAACTCAACCCGGACGAATTCGACCTGAGCGCGCTGGCCGCCGCCTGCGGCGGATATTCGGGCGCCGAAATCGAACAGGCGATCGTGTCGGCGCTGTATGCGGCGAATGCCGAAAACACCAAGGTCACGCAAGCGCACGTGCTGCGCGCGTTGCGCGAGACGCGACCACTCTCGGTGTTGATGGCTGAACAGGTGACGGCGTTGCGCGCCTGGGCGAAGGAGCGGACGGTTGGCGCGGATTGACGTTACGGGCCTTCGAAGCCGTCACTGAATACCGCGTCGTACTGACAACCGGAGTCGCTGCAGAACAATGCATCGGCCGCATCGGCGGAAAAACTCTTCGAGCCAAGGCCGCTATCCAGTACATCACCGCCACTCAGGCTCACGGCACTCGTGCTCGTGCCGCAAACCAGCCGGAATGCGGTGCCCTTGGCCAGTCCGCCCGAATTGAGATTCGTCCACGCAATCGCCCAGTCGACGAAGTAATCGTTGCCGCCGCCGAGAGCCGAACCGGACGGCGCACTCTGTGCGTAGAAAGCCGCGTCATAACTGACGAGCTGGGTTTCGGCGGCATCGCCGATATCGTCGGACGTGCCCGTCGAGGTGTTCTGGTCGAGGTCGACGGTTTTTGATGACGCCAGGGCATCCAGGCCGGTCAGCAATTCGTAGGTCTGCGGGTCTTGATCAAAATCGAGCAGGCAGCTCCACAAGTATCCGTAGTAGTGATGCGTGATCGGGCTGACCGGGTTGCCCGCGACACGCACACGGAAATACAGATAGCCGGCGTCGCTCGCCACAAACGCGCCGGGGTTGTTCTTGTCACCGACGACATCGATTGCGGAACTCGCAAAGGTGTTGTCGAAAGGATCGCCGAGCACGGCGTGGCCCTGCGTCAACGCTAGCCAGCCAGTGGCCGGGAACGTCTGCGCGCCGGCGTCGGCGACGAACAGCATCAGCACGCACGAGACCGCTCGCGCCAATGCGCGATTCGAGCAAAACCCCATGGAAGTCGCCCCCGTAAAATGGGCCGCTATCTTACTTCACGCCGCAACCACGCGCTTCAGGCCGGCGACGATGAAATCCTCCGCCCAGCTGGCCAGGCGCCAATCCTGAATGAATCCGCAGTGGCCGCCGTGCTCGGAGATCGTCAGTTCCGTCGACGGCGCGAGCCGCAGCGCGCGGAAGTCGGCGATCGGAATGACCGGATCGTCGGCAGCGGTGAGAATCGCCGCCGGCACGGCGAGCGCCGCCAGCGTATCGCCGGCGATCGAATAGCCGTCCAGATAATTCTCGAGCGTGCCGAACTCGGTGTGCCGCTGCACGAGATTGCGCGTCAATTCGCGCAAATTGCCGTTCATCTCCGCGCCCGTGAACAATTCGATTTGCGGAAACAGCCGCTGCTTGCGCTTGAGCGAGTTGCGCCATTTGCGCAGGAAATAGAGCTCGTAGAACCACGGCGAGTCCTCGATCGCCTGCAATGTCGCGCGCGGACTGATTGCCGGACACACGGCAAATGCCCACGCCAGTTCGATGCCCGCCGCCGGCGCGCGCAGCGCCACGCGCAAGGCGAAGTTGCCGCCGAGCGAGAACCCGCCGATGACGAGCGGTCGCTCGTTGAAACGGCGCGCGACTTCCGCGACCGCACCGACGACTTCATCGATGCGGCAGGAATGGAACAATTCGCGATTCAGATGATGCGTATCGCCGTGATCGCGGAAGTTGAGGCGAAACACATCGCAGCCTTCGGCGAGCAATCGCGCCGCGGTGTGGCCCATGTACGCGGATTGCGCGCTGCCTTCCCAGCCGTGCAGCAGCACGACGAGCGCGCGCGGCTTGCGCACTGCACTTTGCCGCGAGTGGAACCCTTGCAGGCGCACGCCGTGCCCGCAATCCAGAATGTGCTCGGTCGCATTGCGTTCGAGCGTCTGCCGCGGGCCACGCCGCAACCAGCGGCGCAACGCGCTGGACGCCAACACCGATTGCACATGGCGGTTGCGCAGCCAGCGCGCGGGACGGAAGTCGGCGGGTTGGCTCATGTGTCGGTGTAACCCAGTGCGTGCGCAATTGCCGAACGCGCGGCTTCGGCCGTTTGCCGGCGGCCATCGTCGCTCAATGGTACCGGTTCAAGAAAATACACGGTCGCCTCGAACGACGGGCCGCCGAGCAGGCGTAAAAAATTCTGCAGGAAATTCTCGCCGGGCGCGAACGGCACGCGCAGATCCATGCGTCCGCCATCCCCGTAACACAGCGCGACCGGCTGCACGGGCACATTGGCATCGGCGGCGACCTGGAAAATGCGCGCATGGAACGTGCGCACGCGGTCGCCCGGCGAAGTTCCGCCTTCGGGGAAAACGCCGACCGCCGTGCCTTCACGCAAGCGCGCGACGACGCGCTCCATCACCGCGCCGAGCGAGTGCGCACTGCCGCGCTGGTGATAAATCGTGCCGGCGTTCGTCGATAGCCAGCCGACCAGCGGCCAACGCGCGATCTCGGCCTTGGCCACGAACGCCATGATGCGCTGACTGTGCATCAGCGTGATGTCCAGCCACGACACATGATTGGCGACGAACAACACCGCGCCCGGCAATGGCTCGCCGACATGGCGCAGGCGGAACCCGAATACGTGCATGAGCTGCCGCGACCACCAGCGCTGCAACCAGTGATGCAGCGGCTCGCCGCGCACGCGCAGCCGCGGTGTCAGCGGGTTGAACGCGGCGAACGCCAGCGGAAACGTGATCAGCACCAGCAGCAACAGCAGCGGCGTGCGCCACACGTAGCGCAGCGGTCGCAACCAGTCGCGGCTGGCGGTGGCGGTGGATTCGGCGGTAACGTTCATTCTGCTCGCGATGTTAGCCAGCGTCGGCCTACGCTGCAATGCAGCAAGGGGCGAATACTAGCCTTCGCCAGCGTTGAAGCGCTGTGCCGCGTCCAACAAATCCTCAACGTGCTGCTCCCACCAGCGCGCCTCGGCGGCAAATGGGAATGCGCGCGGAAACGCCGGATCGTCCCAGCGCTGCGCGATCCAGCCGGCGTAATGGATCTGGCGCATCAGGCGCAGCGGTTCGATCAGAGCGGTTTCACGGTGATCGAAATCGCGGAATTCGCCATAGCCTTCGAGCAGTGCATCGAGTGCGCGCGGAGTCGGCGCGAGCATCCACAGGTCCTGCACGGCCGGGCCTGTGCGCGCGTCGTCGAGATCGACGAAGTGCGGGCCAGAATCGGTCCATAGCACATTGCCGGCGTGGCAGTCGCCGTGCAGGCGCAAGGTGGAAATCGCGCCGACGCCGGCGAAACGCGCCTCGATCAGTGCGTCGAGCGCCTCGATCGCTTCGGTATAGCGCTCGCGCAACCCGGGTGGCAACAAGCGTGATGCCAGCACCGCTTTCGATGGCGCGTGGATCAGCGTTGCGCGATCGAGACTGCCGCGCGCGCGGAACGTGCCGCGGCCGCCCACGCCGTGCAGCCGCGCGAGCAGGCGACCCATCCAGGCGAGGTTGTCGGCGGATTCGAGCTCCGGCGCGCGTCCGCCCTGACGCGGGTACAGCGCGAACCGGAATTGTTCGAAATGCAGCAAAGTGGAATTGGCGAACGTCAGCGGCGCGACCACCGGCAATTCGGCATCGACGAGCTCCTGCGCAAACGCGTGTTCCTCTTCAATCGCCGCATCGCTCCAGCGGCCGCCGCGATAGAACTTGGCTATCAATGGCGCGGCATCTTCCACGCCGACCTGATAGACGCGATTTTCAAAACTGTTGAGTGCGAGCAGGCGGCCATCGGTGCGCACGCCGGCCGCTTCAACCGCCGCGAGCACCGCGTCGGGACTCAAATTCGCATACGGCGTGGTCACGCCACGGCTTGGCTCGGAATCACCGCCATCGTCAGCCGCGAGATGCACACGAGTTTGCCGCGCTCGTCCTCGATGCGAATTTCCCACACCTGCGTGCTGCGGCCCAGATGCAGCGCACGCGCGGTGCCGGTAACCGTGCCGGATTTCACGCCGCGCACGTGATTGGCGTTGATATCGAGACCGACCGCCGCCTCGACCGACGGATCCAGCGTGAGCATCGCGGCGAAGCTGCCGAGCGTCTCGGCGAGCGCGACCGAAGCGCCACCGTGCAGCAATCCGTACGGCTGGTGCGTGCGCGCGTCGACCGGCAGCGTGCCGCGCACGTAGTCGTCGCCGATCTCGCTGATGCGGATGCCGAGCGTCGCCATCATCGTGTTGCTCGACATCGCATTGACGTCGTCGGGCGTGAGTTGCTGTTTCCAGATGGTCATGGCGGATTCCGCGGCGCTTGGCTCGCGAGACTATAGCAACATCGGCGACAATCGCCGCGTGAACTTCACCGTCACCCTGCAGGCCAGCGGCAAGCGTTTCGATGTTGCCGAAGGCGAGAACGTGCTCGATGCGGCGCGGCGCGCCGGCCTCGCGTTGCCGTATTCGTGCCTGTCCGGCGTCTGCGGCAGCTGCAAGGCCACGCTGCTCGAAGGCGAGTGTCACTATCCACATAATCCGCCGAGTGCGTTGAACGCCGCGGAAGTCGCGCGCCACCAGGTGCTGCTGTGCCAGGCGGTACCGCGCTCGGACCTCGTCGTCGCCGCGCGCGAAGTCGCGTCGGTCGGCGACATGCCGCGGCGCGTGCTCGCGCTCAAGCTGATCGAAAAACAGCGCCTCGCGCCGGATGTGATGCGGCTCGTGCTGCAGCCGCCGCGCGCGCAGGTGCTCAATCGCTTGCCCGGACAATATCTGGACATTCTTCTGTCGGGCGGCAAGCGCCGCGCGTTCTCGATCGCCAACGCGCCGCACGTCGGCGCGGGCATCGAATTGCACGTGCGTCATGTTGCCGGCGGCGATTTCACCCAATACGTGTTCACGGATCTGGACGTCGGCGCAACGCTGCGCGTGGAAGGCCCGCTGGGAACATTCGTGCCGCGCGAGGACTCCGAACGGCCCATGATCTTCGTCGCCGGCGGCACCGGGTTCGCGCCGATCAAGGCCCTGATCGAGCATTTCCTGCACCTCGGCACGCGCCGTACGATGCATCTGTATTGGGGGGCGCGCTCGCCAACGGATTTGTACCTGCGCGATCTGCCGCAGCAATGGGCAAGTTCGGGCGCGCTGCGTTTCGCGCCGGTGATTTCCGACGTCGAATCCGGCGCCGGCGAACGCATTGGACTCGTGCACGAAGCCGTGCTCGAGGATCACGCCGACCTGTCCGGATTCGACATCTACATGAGCGGGCCGCCGGCACTGATTGATGCCGGCCGGCGCAGCTTCGTTCAGGCCGGATTGGCAGAAGATCGGCTCTACTACGATTCGTTCGATTACGCGCCGGACGTCCTGGCACAGATTCTCAACGCGCGCGCGGGAATACAGGAACTATGAACTCGGCTCGGCTGCCGCTCGTCGTCGGACTGCTGCTGTTGGCGGCCACACCGGCTGCGCAAGCATTGCGTTGCGGCAATCGTCTGGTAACCGACGGCGCCTTCGATTTCCAGGTGCGCGAGCGCTGCGGCAATCCGTACTGGATCGAGGAGCACTATCAGACGTTGGTCGCCGGCGACCAGCGTATCGAAGTCGCGCAACCGGTCGAGTACAGCGCATGGTTCTTCAACTTCGGCGCGAATCGGTTGCTGGTGCGCCTGTTGTTCCGCGACGGTCGACTCGTGCGCGAGGAAACGCTCGACGGCGGCGTCGACGAGCTCGGCAATTCCTGCGCACCGGCTCGACTCAGTTCAGGCATCAGCAGCGGCGAATTGGTCGCCTATTGCGGCGAGCCGTCGTCGCGGCGCGTGCTGCCGACACTGATCTCGCATCGTCTCGGCGGCAATCTGTATCGGCAGGAAGAAGCCTATCGCGAAGAGTGGATCTACGATCTTGGTGGTGCTCTCGTTTATCTGCTGCATTTGGCGCACGGGCAGGTGCAGAGCGTGGAGAGTTTGCCGCGTTAGGCTTTGCCGTTCACCTGATGCGCCGCGCGAAGTAAGCGCTCAACACGAACAGCGCTGCGACAAGTCCTAGTGTTCGCGCGGCGGCGCCAGCCTCGGCACGCCGTGCTCGCTGCGCTCTTCGCGGATGCTGGCGCGCGTATCGAGCGGCGCGCGTGCGGGTTCGGCGAGCGCTTGCGTCGGTTCGCCGCGCGTCAGTGCCAGCGCGTTGCGATAACAGATGGCGGCGTCGGCCGGCGCGTCCTGCGCAGCCAGACAGTCGCCGAGCGTTTCCCATAACGCCGCATTCGGCGCGAACGCGAGACCACGTTCGAGGTATTCGCGCGCTTTGCCCCACAGCTTGCTCTGTACACAAAGGGTTCCGAGCGCGAGCAGCAGTTCGGCGCTGTCCGGATGCGTGCCCAGCCAACCTTCCGCGCGTTGCACGCGCGCATCGGCGTGCGCTTCGCCGAGTTGGCCATAGACGCGCACGAGGCGTTCCGACCAGTCCTTGCGCAGCGCAGTCTCGAGTTCGTCCATCGCCGCGAGCACCTGGCCGAGCGCAGCGGCACGACGTGCGTATGCTGCAATCGCCTCGGCCGTGCCGCGCTGACTGCGCGGCAACTGCGACCACAACTCGTTCAGATGTTCGGCATCGGGCGCGTCGGCCAGTGCCGCCGTGAGCACGCGCGCGCGCAAGTTCGCCAGCGCCTCGGGCGTGTGCGCGCCGCCGCGCGCGAGTGCCTCCATGGCCTGCATCGACGTTGCGTGATCGCTGCATAACAGCGCGGCTTCGGCGAGCTGGCGCCAACCGGCCGGCGAAAGATTTTTCGCCGCTGCTTGCGGCTTGAGCAGCGCGAGTGCTTCTTCGGGCTTTCCTCGTTCGAGCAGGAAACGCGTGCGCAAGGTCAGTGCCGCGGCAGGCGCATCTTTCGCCGCATCGTCGAGCGCGGCTTGTGCGCGCGCGTCCTCACCGCGTGCGTGCGCCGCACGCGCGGTCGCGAGCAGCGCCGGTGCGCGCAATTCGGCGTGATGCGAAACGCGCTCAAATTCACGCAAGGCCCGGCGATGATCGCCCTCGACCAGCGCCGTCAGGCCGGAGGCGACGCGTTCGCGGCCGCGCCGGCGCGAGCGCCGCGACCATGCACGCACCGGCCAGCGCAGCAGGCGTGTCAGCAAGCCGAGCAGCCCCCAAAACACGAGCAGCGCGACGACGGCGAACGCGAGCGTCGTGTCGATATGCCATTCGCCGGCGCGGATCGAGACCGCGCCGGGATCGAGCGCCAGCCACTGCCAGCCGAACGCTGCCGCGCAAGCGACGACCAGCAAGACCAGCAGCAGCACCCAGCTCTTCATTTCGCTTCCACATTCGAACCCGATGCGGACTTGGCCTCGCCCAACGCATGCGTCGCGCGCAAGTTGCGCAATTCCTTGAGCGCGGCGCCGAGCAGCGCCGGCGTCGGCGGCGCGAGTGCGGTCCGGGCCAACGCGTCGATTTCGGCAGCGCCCGTGGCCACGGCCGGTAGATGCCGATCGAATGCGGCATCGAACTCCGCGCGTGCCGAGGCGAGCGCGGCCCGGTAGCGTACGTCATCGCGAGCGAGCGCGGCGGCTTGGGCTTCGTGCAAATCGACCAGGAACAATTCACGCGCCAGATTCGGTGCGTGCAGCGCCGCGCGCGTTTGCGCGCTATCGTCGCGGCGGATCTGCACGAAGCTGCCGAACAGGCGCGCCAATCGCGATTCCGGCTCCGTCGCTGCGGGGGCGAGACCGGCGCCGGCTGCAGGCCACTGCTGCGCCTGTTCGCGCAGGCGCGCAAGTTTCAAAGTTGCCGCGGCGCCGTCGTTCGACTGCAGCTCACTGAGCGCCGCGATTTCCGCCGCGACACTCTGGCGCACCGTTGCAAAGGCCACGTCTGCGACTTCGCTCAAGGCGAGATCCGCCTGTCGATAGGCGGCGACCGCCGCGGCGACATCGTGGAACAAGACGAAACGTTCGCCGCCGAGCGTAAGCAGCAGTTCGGCTTCGTCGAGCGTCAGCGCATCGCGCGCGGACAGGCGCTTGTCGGCAAGATTGGCGATCGAGTCTTCGACGAGCTTGATGCGCCGATCCAGGCCGAGCAATTGCTCGCGCACCGACTTGTCGACTTTGTCACTGTCTTCCTGCCGACTGCGCAAGGTGTCCAGCGTGCCGCGCAGCTGCGCCACTTCGTGCGCGAGTGCTTCGAATTGCGTGCGCTGCGTTTGCGCATCCTCGCGATGCGCATCGCGCGTCGCCCACCACACGCCAAAGCCAATCGCAACGACGACAAACAACACCGCAAGACGCACCAGCACGTACAGCTTGCGCGGCTTGTCCGGTGCGGGCGGATCCATGGCGGGTGTGTCGTCCATGACGTGCATGCTAGCGAATTATGACGACGATTGCGTATTCACAGTCGATGCCGCGCGAGCGCCTGCGCAGCGGCCGCCAGCAAGTGCCGTGGCGACGGCGAAGCCGCCACGTGCACGTTCGCAAACAGGCTGCGCCGCGCCAGCTGTGCGAGGCGCGCGCTGCTGACGATCAACTCGCCTTCGGCCAAACGCGCGAATAAATGCAGCGGCAGCTGCGCGCGCAGGTTGGTCAAGGCTTCGGCGCTGGTCAGCAAAGTGAGCAGCGGTGCAGTCGCGTTTTCGAGCGCGGCGAGCTGGCGCGCGGTATAGCGTGGCGCCACGCGCCGGTAAACATGGATTGCCGTCACGCGCGCACGCCGCGCACGCAACGTGCGCGCGAGCAATTCGCGGCCGCCGGGCGCACCGATCACGGCGACCCGTTTGCCGCGCAGCTTTTGCAGTTCGGCCAGGGCGAGCAGGCCTTCGCTGTCCTGCCGTTCACGCGGAAACGCGACGTCGCGCACTCCTCGCCTGGTCAGTGCTCGCGCCGTGCCCGCACCGACCGCACAGACGCGCGTGTGTCGCGCAAAGCGCAGCGCGCGCAACGCGGACGCGAATTTCACCGCGTTTGGACTGGCGAAGACGATCAGGTCCGCAGCGCGCGCCTGCTGCAGCGCCGCTTTCGCCGCGGCGACATCGTCGGTGGCGCGCAACGAGAATCCCGGCAATCCGATCGCGCTGCCATCGAGCGCCCGGATTTGACGCTTCAACGCCGCCGCGGCCGGACGCGTAACGACGACGCTGGCTCCGGCCAGCGGACCCATCGCTTCGATCAGACGCAGCTTGCTCATCGCATCATGCTACGCCGGCTTGATCGGGCAACGCCAGCCACGCACACTGCCGCCATGAATGTGACGGACGGTTTCCAGAACTCCCTGCTCGCCGACATCCCGCTGGCGCGCGCGATGCAGCTGCGCGTGCACCGTTACGACGGCGATGAGCTCGTGCTTGCTGCGCCACTCGCGCCGAACATCAACGACAAGGGCTGCGCGTTCGGCGGCAGTCTGCTGAGCCTGCTCACGCTGGCCGGCTGGGGCCTGATCGTGCTCAAGCTCGGCGAGCTCGGACGCAACTGCGACGTCTATGTGCAGGACAGCGACGTGCGTTATCTCGCGCCGGTGTGGGAGGATTTCAGCGCGCACGCGCGGCTCGCCGAAGGCGAATCGTGGGACGCCTTCGCGCGCGCCCTCGACACGCGCGGGCGTGCACGTCTGCGCGTGGCGTGCCACGTGCCATTGTCTGGCGGCGCGCAAGCGTGCACGCTCAGCGCGCGCTTCGTGGCGATGACGCAGGCCTGATCGATTTGCGGCACAATGCGTCTGGTCCAGCCGCCGGAGCAATGTCATGTCGCGCCTGATCCCGCTGATTGTCCTGCTCGCTCCCGTCGCTGTCGCGGGCTGCACATCGATGGTGCACGAATCGGAAGCACGCGCGCTGGAAAAAACACTGTTCACTTATGGCAACGCGATCCGCTGGGGCGACATCCAGCAGGCGCTGCCGTTCATCGATCCGGAAACGCTCAAACAACATCCGGTCACCGATCTCGACCTGAAGCGCTACAAGCAGGTGCGCTTCGTTTCCTATGTCGAACAGAATCCGATACCCGCAGGTCCGCACCAGGTGCGTCAAGTGGTGAAAATTTCAGTGCTCAATGTCAATACGCAGGCCGAACGTGACATCATCGATAATCAGTTGTGGCGTTACGACGAATCGACCCGGCATTGGCACAACGTCTCGGGGCTTCCGAACATAACCCAGAGCAACGCCGACTAGCGCTCGGCACGCGCGCTGGCGCATAATCCGCGACCTTTTTCGCAACTCGTGCCATGTCCGAGCTTCTGCAGCGTTTACCCGAATTCTTCGCCCACCACATGTTGCTGGCGATGGTATTCGTCGTGCTCGTGGTCGCGCTGGTCGGCAATGAAATCTCCCGCCTGTTCCGCGGCTACAAGGAACTGAGTCCACACGGACTTACATTGCTGATCAACCGCGAAAGTCCACTGGTCGTGGATCTGTCCAGTTCGCAGGATTACGAACGCGGCCACATCGCGGGCGCGCGCCACGTGCCGCTGTCGCAGTTCGATCCGGAGAACAAGGATCTGGCCAAGGTCAAGGAACTGCCCGTCGCCGTGTATTGCAAGGACGGCAATACGTCGGCGACCGCGGCCGCGCGTCTGGTCAAGGCCGGCTTCAAACACGTGTACTGGCTTGGTGGCGGCATCGCCGCATGGCGCGGAGCCGACCTGCCGACGGTCACGGGCAGAGCCTGAACGTGCATGCGCCGCGCCGGCGTGGGATAATTCCGCTTCTTTCCGCTCACGAATTTTTTGGAGTAGTTTCATGGCCGACGAAACCCAGGGCAATGGCAGCGCGCAGGGCGCGCAACTTTCATTGCAGAAGGTGTATCTGAAGGACGCTTCGTTCGAAGTGCCAGGCGCACCGCAGATTTTCCAGGAGACCGGCCAGCCGCAGATCCAGCTGAACCTGCAACAGCAGGTCGGCGTGCTGGCGGAAAATGTCTACGAAGTGGTACTGACGATCACCGTCACCTGCAAGCTCGCCGACAAAACCGCGTACCTGGCTGAAGTGCAGCAGGCCGGCGTATTCGGCGTGGCCGGCTTCGATCAGCAGAACCGCGACGCGGTGCTGGCGACGTATTGTCCGAACGTGTTGTTCCCGTACGCGCGCACGGCGGTGTCGAACCTGATCCAGGACGGCGGCTTCCCGCCGTTTCTGATGCAACCGATCAACTTCGAGTCGATCTACGCAGAGCAGATGCAGCGCCGCGCGCAAGGCACCGTTGCCAACGCGTAAACGATGGCACCTGCGCCGTCCCCGGTAGCGGTACTCGGCGCGGGCTCCTGGGGCACGGCGCTCGCCGCCGTGCTCGCACGCAATGGCGGGCCGACCACATTGTGGGGCCGCGACGCGGCCGGCATGGCACTGATCGCGGCTACGCGCCGCAACGTGCGCTATCTGCCCGATCTGGAATTGCCAGGCTCGCTCACGTTGACCGCGGATCTCGAATCCGCGGTGCGCGCCGCCCGCGTGTTGTTGATCGTTACGCCGAGCCACGCCTTCGCCGAACTGCTCGATCGCGTCGTGCCGTTCTTGCCCGGCGGAGCCGGCATCGCCTGGGCGACCAAGGGTTTCGATCCGGCTTCCGGTCATTTCCTGCATGAGCTCGTGGCCGCGCGCGCGCCCGGCACGCCGGCGGCAATCGTCACCGGGCCGTCGTTCGCTCGCGAAGTCGCGCAGGGCTTGCCGACTGCGGTGACCGTGCATTCGGCGACGCCGGCGTTCGCGCAACAAATTGCGCAAATGCTGCACAGTACACATTTTCGCGCCTACACCGGCAACGATGTGATCGGTGCCGAACTCGGCGGCGCGATGAAGAACGTGCTCGCCGTCGCCACCGGCGTCGCCGACGGCATGCAGCTCGGCTTGAATGCGCGTGCCGGTTTGATCACGCGCGGGCTCAACGAGATGCTGCGCCTCGGCGCGGCGATCGGCGCGCGCGCGGAAACACTGATGGGCCTGGCCGGACTTGGCGATCTTGTGCTCACCTGCACCGGCGACCTGTCGCGCAACCGTCGCCTCGGGCTCGCGCTCGGCCATGGCGTGCCGCTCAAGCAGGCGGTTGCCGAGATCGGTCAGGTCGTGGAAAGCGTGGAGACCGCCGACACGATCATGCGTCACGCTCGATTGCACGGCCTGGATCTGCCGATTGCACACGGCGTGCAGCGCGTGCTGCGCGAGGAGATAACGCCGGCGGAAGGGTTGCGCGAACTGCTCGCGCGCGAGCAAAAAGCGGAATATGCGCAGGAATTCCTGCGCTAGTTCGCGGCGACAGGCGCGGCGTCGCGCTTCCAGAAATCCCGCTCGATGATGCGATACAGCGCCGCGGTATAGCGCTGCGCGTCGGACGCCGACAGATGCGACCACTCCGGCAGGTTCATGCCCTGCATCTCGGGGTAATCCTCGAAATGGATGCCGGGCGCGCCGGTGCGCGCGAGCAGCACGTCCCAGGTCTTGTCGCGCGGAAACGCCTTGTTCTCCAATTCCAGCCACGGGCCGGTGCTGGGCGGGCGCACGAACAGCACCTGCACGCCACGCGCGCGCAGCTTGGCCACGGCATCGACCGCGCGCTGGATCTGCGCCGCAATGAGCTTCTGCGCTTTTTCCGGCGTGTCCATCATCGGCGGCGGTGGCGCGCTCAAATGCTCGCTCCAGATTTTCCGTACGAGCGCGTAATACTCCGGATCGGTTTCGACCTTGCTCCACAGGTGGCTGTTGCGATCAACTTCCTGCACCGCCAGCTTGCGCACAGCGGTGTTCTCGGGCAGGTCCGGCCGCTGCGGCCACGCTTGCCGTTCGATCACGGTGGCGAGCGCGAAATCGGGCTCGTCGAACGCGAGGTAGGGTTCGAGCAGCCGTTTCGACAACCAGTTGCCACTACGCTGGGACGGAGTTTGCTTGTGGAAGTAAGGGATGACGTCGCCACGATAGGCAAAGCCGCTGAAGAACAGGCTTGGCGCCACGCCGACCAGGAGATGACCGGTGAATTGCGGGTCCGCGGCCAGATCCTCGAGCACCGGCACCGACGACGTACCCTCCATCGCCAGCTGGATCGGACGTTCTCCGGCAGCCTGCTCCCACACCGGCAATTGCACATCGAACAGGATGCGCGACGAACCGATCAGCACGGTCTTGCCGCCTTCGCCGGCGTCGATGCGGCGGCGTTGCTGCGCCCACTCGCCGTTGCTGTTGCGGTAATAACCCGTCGGCACGCCCCAGGCGCGCCAGTACCCTTCCCAACCGCCGATCAGCAGCGCGAACAACAGCAGTGCACCCAGGCTGATGCGGCCCCACGGTTGCTGCGGCACTTCTCGCACCGGCACGGGCTGGGCGACACCCGGGCGGTCGGCGGCCGTGACGCGTGCGTAATCGCCGCGGCCCAGATAACGAGCCTGATCTTCCACCGTCACTTCGGAACGCAGCATGTCCATGATCAGAACTGGAAGTAGATGAAGGCGGCGCCGGAGCCCTGGGCGATCACGATCGCGAACGCGAGCAGCCCCCAGACGGCGCACACGGCGACCGGATGCACGCGCGCGACGACGGACTCCAGCGTGCGCGCACGCATGAACCAGTGCGTAAGCACGAGGCCGCCGACAATCGCGGCGACCGCGATCAGCGAAAACGAGCTCAGGATCGGCATCGCCGCGGTATTCGTGCCGGCCATGCCGCGCAGCACGGTCCAGGCCTTGTCGAACGTCTTCGCACGGAAGAACACCCAAGTGATATTGACCAGTGCATACGTCAACAGGCCGAACACGACAAACATCAGCGGGCCCGGTTTGTAGTTGGCGAAACGGGAACGCAGAAAACGCTCCGCGGCGAGATACACACCGTGCAAGCCGCCCCAAACGACGAACGTCCAGCTCGCGCCATGCCAGAGTCCGCCGAGCAGCATCGTGCCCATCAAAGCGGTGTAAGTGCGCGCCGGGCCGCGCCGGTTGCCACCGAGCGGGATGTACAGGTAATCGCGCAGCCACGCCGACAGCGTGATGTGCCAGCGCCGCCAGAAGTCGGAGAAGCCGACCGCGGCATATGGAAAACGGAAGTTGTCCGGCATGGCGAAACCCAGGCACAGCGCCGCGCCGATTGCCGTCGTCGAGTAGCCGGCGAAGTCGCAGAAAATCTGGCCGCTGAACGCCAGCGTCGCCGCCCACGCGTCGAGCGCGCCGGGAACCTTGTCGCTGTCGTAGACGCCTTCGGCAATGCTGGCAAGAAAGCTGTCGGCCAACACGATCTTGTTGAACAGGCCCAGTGTCATCAGCGCGAGGCCGAAGCGCAGTTGATCGGCGCTCGCCTTGCGCGGCTGCTCGAATTGCGGCACCAGTTCGGTCGGCCGCATGATCGGCCCGGCGACGAGATGCGGGAAAAACGTGACGAACAGGGCGTAGTCGAGCAGATTGCGCGCAGGTTCGGCGCGACGCAGGTAGACATCGAGCGTGTACGCCATCGTCGCAAAAGTATAAAAAGAAATACCGACGGGCAACACGATATCGCCATGCGCCGGCTGATAGGCGATGCCGAGCGCGTGCATCAGCGCGCTGAAATTGTCGAGCAGGAACGCGCCGTATTTGAAGTAGCCGAGCATGCCGAGATTGGCCACGACCGACAGCAGCATCCATGCGTGCCGGGCGCTCTCGCGTTTCGCCTTGACCAGGCCTTGCGCGGCATACCAGTCGACGACGGTCGAGATCCACAGCAAGATCACGAACGGCGGATTCCACGCCGAATAGAACAGGTAACTCGCGAGCAGCAGGTTGATCTTCTTCGTTGTCCAGCCCAGCGGCAGGTTATGCAAGATCAGTACGCAGGCGAAGAACACGACGAACGTGAGCGAATTGAATACCAAGGCGTTCCCCCGCCGCATGGAGTGCCGCAACGCCCCTCGGGTTGCGGCCTGGGTTGATCATGGACCTTGTTTCGGTCGACCGCAACGCCGCCGCGCACAACTCATCGGCCCGAGGCGCTTGGAAAGCGCGATCGGACATTCAGGAATGCGCATCGCGCCGATGCGGAAAAGCTGCGCTCCGATACGCCGATCGCGCTAGCTGCGCGCCGAGCTGTCCGGATTGAAAATCAGCGGCGGCTGCGTATGCGCGCGCCAGTAATTGCGCGGTGCCAGGCCACTGCTCAGCAGGCGCCAGGCGATCATGCGCGTGATCTGGGTGACGTCGCGCAGCGGCTTGAAGTGGCTGGCGCGGCGATCGTCGGCGTAGCTTGCGGCGATCGGCACCGACAAGGTCGGAATGCCGCGCCGCGCCGCTTCGATCAGGATCGCGCTTTCGAACACGAAACCTTGTTCGGACATGTCGATCGCCAACTGGGCGACCGTGCGCGGGTAATAGCGCTGACCGCTTTGGCTGTCGACAATGCGCTGGCCACAGGCCCACGACACCCAGAAATCGGCTTGGGCATTGCCGAAACGATTCTTGCCGGGCTGTACGTCGCGTTCGAGCAGGCGAGCGCCGATGACGATGTGCTCCGGATATTGCGCCGCGGCGGCAAGCAACCGCGGCAAGTCCGCCGCAGCATGCTGGCCGTCGCCGTCCATCGTCAACACACCGCTGGCGCCGCATTCGAGCGCGCGGCGGAAACCATCCTGCAGCGCGCGCGCTTTGCCGAGCGGCTGCTCGTGGCGAATGCGCTCGACGGGCAAATCGGCGATCGCCGCGCTGGTGTCATCGCTGCTGCCGTCATCGACAACGATGACATTGCCACAATGCGCCAAAGCATCGCTCACGACCGCGCGGATCGCACGCTCTTCGTTGAGCGCCGGAATCACGACGAAGGCCTTGCTCGTTTGCGCATTCATTTCGATCAAAACGAAATCTCCACTTCCAATGTCAGCTGCGGTCCGGCGGCGAGTTGCAGAATCGTACGCTCGCGCCGCAGCAGCGCGACCAGCAACGGCAAACTGCGTGCGGCCGGGTTGTCTTTATGGTTAGCGTGCAGCAGCGCCGGCTCCGGCGCAAGCATCGGCTCGCCCGCGCGCGTGCGCACACGAAGGTGTGCAGACGCGTACGCGGGCGGCGTCACGACCAGGGCAACCGCGAAACGGCTGCGGCAGGCGATCACGTCCTGCAGGGCGCCGCTCGCAGCGATGTCGTATGCGACCAACAACACCGGCTCGGATTCGTCGTGCGCGAGCAGTGCGGTTTCGAGCAATGCCGCGCCGAACGTTGCCGCGCCCGCGCTGATCGCGCTCGACGAACGCCTGCAGCCCGCCGCGATCGTCCAGTATCCGGCTGGCGCGTTGTGTACGGAATTGTGGAAGCGCGTCGGCGAGACCTCTTCCGGCGAGCGGGCGAGCGTCGCGCACAGATAATCGCTGATGGCGAGGTCACCGTACGCGGAAGCGAACACCTGCGCCAGGTCGCGCGGCTCGCATTCGGCCATCGCGCACGCCTGCTGCGCAACTTCGACGGCTAGCAACACGGCTTCGGGCGCGCGCCGGCGCTCGGTGGATGGCAGCACGGTCGGCGTCGGAAGCGTTGCGACATTTGCCGCAATTTCCACTTTTCCCAGCAATGCAGCGCGCGCAGATTTCCAGTCCGCGAATTGCGGCGACCACACGCCGATGCCTGCGATGCCGAGTTCGAGCGCGCCGTTCATGCGGCGGCGCCCGCGGCGAACGCGAGACAACAATTGTTGCCGCCGAAGCCGAACGAGTTCGACAGCGCGACGCGTATACCGCGTTCGCGGTTCTCGATCTGGATCTGCGGCCCGCAAGCGGCATCGAGCGTGTGCGTGTTCAGCGTTCCGGGGGCCAGGCCGCGCTCGATCGCGAGCAGCGCGATGGCCGCTTCGAGAATGCCGGCGGCACCGAGTGCGTGTCCGGTCCAGCCCTTGCTGGAACTGGCCAGCGTCGTCGCCGGAAACGTGCGCGCGATCAGCGCAGCTTCGACCTCGTCGTTCTGGCGGCTCGCGGTGCCGTGCAGATTGACGTAATCCACTTCGTGCGGCGCAATCCCCGCTCGGTCCAACGCGTGGTCGAGTGCGATCTGCGCGCCCAAGCCTTGCGGATGCGGCGCCGACATGTGGTGCGCATCGGCCGATTCGCCATAACCGATCAGGCGCGGCGCGCGCGGGTCCACGCCGACCCGTTCGAGCAGCGCGAAACCGGCCGCTTCGCCGAGCGACAAACCGCTACGCGCGACATCGAATGGCCGGCACGGCTCGCGCGAAACGAGTTCCAGTGCGTTGAATCCGTACAGCACGCTGCCGCACAGAGTATCGACCCCGCCGACGATCGCGGCGTCCGCCAGACCGGCACGCAGCAGGCGTTCGGCGCTGGCGAACACTTTCGCGCTCGACGAACACGCGGTGGCGATCGTCAGGCACGGTCCGCTAAGTCCGAGTGCGTGTTGCACGAACGCGCCGAGCGAATGCGGTTCGTGCACGCGCGAGGCGCGCTGCACTTCCGTCAAGTGTCCTTCGCGGTCGAGTTCGCGATAGGCGGTTTCCGTTTCGCCGATGCTCGAGGTCGACGTGCCGAGAATCAGCGCGACGCGTGGATTGCCGTAACGCTCGATCGCCGCTCGCGCACGTTCGACGAATCCATCCTGACCCAGGCCGAGCCACGCAAGGCGATGGTTGCGCGATTCCCAGTGCCGCCATTGCAGCGGCAGCGCAGCGTCTTCAAGCCCGGCAACGCGGCCGATCCAGCATGGCAGCTCGTTGAAATCGTTCGCGCGCAGCCCGCTCGCGCGCGTGGCGAGCGCGCGCGCAAGCGCGTCGCGACCGCGTGCCGCAGCGCACGTGACGGTGAATGCGGTGACAGCGAGCGGCGGGATGCGGGACGGCAAGGCGGCGCCAGCGGTTTCGAACGGGCGCGCAGTTTACTTTCGTGGCGCGCATTGCCGCAATGTTAGGATGAGTGCGCTTCTCCGGGAGACGCCGTGTCCGCCGTTGCTGCCGTCGAAAATTATCTGCGCGACTTGCAGGATCGCCTCTGCACCGCACTGGAATACTGCGATGGCAGCGCGCGTTTTGCCGAGGACGCATGGACGCGCGCCGATGCCGATGCAAAACTCGGCGGCGGCGGACGCACGCGCGTGCTCAAGAATGGCGCGGTATTCGAACAAGGCGGCGTGAATTTTTCTTCCGTGGAAGGCGATCGCCTGCCGCCAGCGGCGACCGCGCAACGCCCGGAACTGGCCGGTGCTGCGTGGACGGCGCTCGGCGTCTCGCTGGTGCTGCATCCACGCAATCCGTACGTACCGACCACGCACTTGAACGTGCGCTATTTCGAAGCGCGCAAACCGGATGCGCAACCGGTGTGGTGGTTCGGCGGCGGTTTCGATCTGACGCCGTACTATCCGTTCGATGAGGACGTCGTGCACTGGCACACCGTGGCGCGCGATCTGTGCGCGCCGTTCGGCGCCGATGTTTACGCCAAGTACAAGCGCTGGTGTGATGAATACTTCTATCTGAAACACCGCGCTGAAACGCGCGGCGTCGGCGGCTTGTTTTTTGACGATCTGAACACCTGGGAGTTCGAGCGCTGTTTCGCGTTTCAACGCGCTGTCGGCGACGGCTTTCTCGATGCCTATCTGCCGATCGTGGAGAAAAGAAAAAAAATACCGTCTGGCGAACGCGAGCGAGAATTCCAGCTTTATCGGCGCGGCCGTTACGTCGAATTCAATCTGGTCTACGACCGCGGCACGTTGTTCGGCCTGCAATCGGGCGGACGCACCGAGTCGATTCTCATGAGCCTGCCGCCGCGCGTGCGTTTCGAATACGGCTACGCGCCGCAGCCGGGAGCCCCGGAAGCGCGGCTGACCGAATACCTCAAGCCGCGAGACTGGGTGCCATTCCGTTCGCCCTAAGCGTAGCGCCGAAGGCGCGGGGTCGAAGGGCTGGCATTTCGACTCCGCTCGCTGCGCGATCGACGCTCAATGCGAACGGAAGAACCTACTAGGCGATCCGCAGCGGCAACTGTCGCAATCGTTGTCCGCTCGCCGCGAACACCGCATTGGCCACCGCCGGTGCGATCGGCGGCACGCCCGGTTCGCCGACGCCGCCCATCTTGTCGGTGGTGGGCACGATGTGCACCTCCACGTTCGGCATCTCGTTCAGGCGCAGCACCGGATAATCGTTGAAATTGTTCTGCTGCACCTTGCCGTCCTTGAACGTAATTTCCGAGTGCAGCGCGGCGCTCAGACCGTAGACGATGCCGGACTGCATCTGCGCTTCCACGGTCAATGGATTGACCACGGGCCCGCAATCGATCGCGCAGACCACGCGATGCACTTTGATCGCCTTGCTCTTGGCGTCGACCGAAACTTCGGCAATCTGCGCGACGTAGCTGCCGAACGAGGCGTGCACGGCGAGCCCGGCGGCGTGGCCTTTCGGCAACGGCTTGCCCCAGCCGAATTTCGCGGCGGCAAGATCGAGCGCGCGGCGCTCGCGCGAGTCGGCCGGCAACAGCGCGCGTCGGTACTCGAGCGGATCTTTCTTCGCCGCGTGCGCAAGTTCATCGACGAAACTCTCGACGACGAATCCCGTGTGCGAATGCCCGACCGAACGCCACCACAACACCGGAATCGGACTCTGCGGCGAATGCAGGTCGACGCGATGCGCGGCGATGCCGCCAAGGTACGGGGCATCCGCGGCGCCCTCGACCGAGGTTGCGTCGACGCCGTCCTTGAGCATCATCGGCGCGAACGGCGTGCCCTCGATGATCGACTGGCCCACGATCGTGTGCGCCCAGCAAGACGGTTTGCCGTCCTTGCCGAGACTCGCGCGCAAACGTGAAACCCACATTGGCCGGTAATAACCACCGTGGATGTCGTCCTCGCGCGTCCACACCACCTTGACCGTTTTGCCGGATGCTTTCGCCACCTGCACGGCTTCGGCGACGAAATCGCTGGTCGGTGTCGCGCGTCGGCCAAAACCGCCGCCGAGGAACGTGGTATGGATGCGCACCTGTTGCGGTTTCAGGCCGAGGATCGCCGCGGCAGTCTTTTGATCCATCGTCTGGAATTGCGTGCCGGTGTAGATATCGCAGCCGTCCTTGCCGATTTCGACCGTGCAGTTGAGCGGCTCCATCGGCGCGTGCGCGAGGAATGGCACTTCGTATTCGGCTTCGATGACTTTCGCGCCTTTGAGCGCGGCGTCGACATCGCCGGCCGTCTTCGCGACCGCGCCGGCGGTCTGCGCGAGCTTGCGATAATCGGTACGCAGCGTCTCGGTCGAAAGTGCTGCACCCGGCCCGGGATTCCAGTCGAGCACGAGCGCCTCGCGGCCTTGTTTGGCCGCCCAGAAATGTTTGGCCAAAACGGCGACGCCGCTCGGCACCTGTACGACGTCGACCACGCCCGGCACGGCTTTGGCTTTCGCCGCATCGAAAGATTTCAGGGTCGCGCCGAACACCGGCGCTCGTGCGACCACGGCAACCAGCATGTCCGGACGCTTCACGTCGATGCCGAACTCGGCCTTGCCGGAAACTTTCGCCGCGCTGTCGAGCCGACGCGTCGGCTTGCCGATGAGGCGGAAGTCCTTCGCGTCCTTGAGCTTGACGTCGCCTGGCGTCGGCAGCCTGGCGGCCGCATCGGCGAGTTCGCCATAGCTGATCTTCTGCTCGCCGCAAACGACGAAGCCGTTTTCGCTTCGGCAGTCCGTGGCGGGCTTGTTCCACTTCGCCGCCGCCGCCTGGATCAACAGCACACGCGCCATCGCACCCGCCTGACGCAGCTGGTCGAACGACTCCCACGTACTCGTCGATCCGCCGGTCATCTGCATGCCGAATGCCGTGTGCGCATAGGCAGGCGCTGCGGGCGCATGTTCGGCGCGCACGCGGGACCAGTCGCAGTCCAGTTCCTCGGCCAGTACCATCGGCAGCGAGGTCCAAACGCCCTGCCCCATTTCCGAATGCTTGAGCAGGATCGTCACGCTGTTGTCCGGCGCAATCTGCACGAACGCGTTCGGCGGAATCACCGCAAACTTCGTTTCCTGCGCGAACGCGCGGCGCACGCCGGCAGGCAGGCAGAACGCGACGACGAGGCCGCCGGAAACGAGCATCGTGGATTTCAGAAACCCGCGCCGCGATGTGGAATTCGCCTTCTCGTGGAAATGTTCACGCAACATGGCCGGCCTCCGCGTCGTTATCCGCAACGAGCAGCTCGGCGGCGCGATGCACCGCGGCGCGGATGCGCTGATAGGTGCCGCAGCGGCACAGGTTGCCATTCATCGCGGCATCGATATCCGCGTCGGTCGGCATGGGTTTCTGTGCGAGCAGCGCCGCCGCGGCCATGACCTGGCCGGACTGGCAATAACCGCACTGGACCACATCGGTTTCGACCCACGCGCGTTGCACGGCGTGGCTGGCGTCGGCGGAAAGCCCTTCGATCGTGGTGATCTTCTTGCCGGCGAGCGCGGAGGCGGGGGTCATGCACGAACGCATCGCCGCGCCGTCGACGTGCACGGTGCAGGCGCCACATTGCATCATGCCGCAACCGAATTTGGTGCCGGTGAGGCCGACCACGTCGCGCAGCACCCACAGCAGCGGCATGTCGGCGGGGACGTCGACGTCGTATTGCCGACCGTTCACATCGAGTTTCATGGCGGCCTCCGGATGTGAGGAAGGCGCCTAGCCTACTCCTTGCGAATGTTGGCTGTCATTACGACTACGCTGGCCACACCGCGCGCAATGGGTCCCACTCGACCTCATGCCGTTCGGCAGCGCGGATGCCGAAGCCGGTGACGGCAAGCGGGCTTTCCTCGACAGGATCCAGACCGAACGCCTGCTCGATGTCGACCTCGTTGATCGCCGCGGTGATGAATGCGGCGAGGCCCAGTTCGGTCGCCGCCAGGTATTGCGTCTGCGACAGATGGCCGACGTCGAGGATCAGCGCGCGATAGGCCTTGGCATGGTTGCGGTATTTCCAGAAGTTGCGGCGGAAGCGGCTGACCGCGATCGCCAGCACCTGTGCATCGACGAAATAATTTTGCGCGGCGACGAACTTGCGAGCGAGCGCGGCGGCTTCGTCGCTGGACAATATCCTGATCGGTTCCAGCGCGTGATCGACCGGGTGATAGTGATACAAACCCGGCGCGATCTCGTCGACGCGCTGCACGAGCAGATAGCACTCGGTCGCGTGCAAGCCGCCGGCCGACGGCACACTTTTCTTGAGCAACGGCACGTCGGGTGCGAAGTCCTGCGCAGCGCGTGCGCCCCAGGCGCGATAGAGCACGGCGGAAAATTGCTCGCGCGTGAGCGTGCGCGCCGCATCGAAATTGCGGCAGGTGACGCGCGACCCAAGCAGCGCATCGAGCGGCGAGTCCGGCGCGCGCGCCAGCGCGATGCGTTCGTGGGCAGGCGCGCGCTCGCACACGAGCGCGGGCGGCGCACCGAGCTTGGCGAGCAGATCGCCATCGCCGCTTTCGGCCAGTTCTTTCTGGATTGCCTCGGTATCGATGCCGCGCCAGCGCGAAGCGTAATGCAGCACCGCCGATGCGCTGCGCCAGTGCGTCCCGCGTAGCTGCTCATCGCGCGCCGCAGCGGCGCTGCCTTGCTGGACGATCAGTTCCTTCGCGAGCAGACCCTCGAGCGCAGCACGCGGATGCGCTCGCGCGAGCTCGTCGAAATCCATCCATTGCGTCGGCGACAATACACCGAGCAAAGCCGTTTCGTCGGCGCTCAATTCGATTTCCGCATCGCGCGGCGGTGCCAACGCGAACCACTGCAATGTCGAACGCAAGCCGTTGCCGCCGGAGGCGATGAGTGAAAGATCAAAATCCAGGCGCTCGCGCGGTTCGAGCATCAGGATGGTGCGACGACGGACGTGCATACAGGCGCCTGAGCGAAAGTGCCGCAGGCTAACGGGCTGCACTGCTGTTCGCAACGACTTGCTGATAAGCGGCGCCGGCAATCGCGCCCATGCGTGTGCCCAATCGAGAGAAAAGATGAATGAATCGGCGGTATTCGCGTTGGCGCAACTGGTAGTGAGCGCTCGTATGCGTCCGCCGACTGTCCGATTGAGGACAGACTGAACTGGTTTGGCAAAACGAGGCCGTC
>Ga0207695_10002493_pt1 | contig 27109 bp, 25 predicted proteins | sample KBSC54metaG_FD_184354 | JGI IMG/M metagenome (GOLD analysis project Ga0207695, IMG submission 184354) | Corn rhizosphere microbial communities from Kellogg Biological Station, Michigan, USA - KBS C5-4 metaG (SPAdes) (version 2) | ecosystem: Host-associated > Plants > Roots > Rhizosphere > Soil...
GCAGCCGCGGGGCCGGGCGCCGCTCGATCTATTTCGAAGCTGTCGCGCTACATCCGCGGCATTTTCCAGGGGTTCGGCGCGTTCGTCTTGGACGTCATCGGACTCGTGGTGCTCACCCGGGGCAACAAGGCCGGCATCGTCGTGATCGTCATCGCCGTCACGTTCGCGGTTGCCGCGTTGACCAACTTCTGGCTTGCCGAACGGGCGAGCCGCGAGGATGCCGTCGCGCGCCGGGCGGTCAACTCAAAGGGGTGACGGCCAATACGCTCCACACCTGCTTGTCGTAGAACGTGTCGCCCACCTTCCAGGCCTCGCGCAGCACGCCCTCGAGCGTCATCCCGAGGCGCTCGGCGACTGCTGAGCTGCGGACGTTGTCGGCGCGACACCGCCACTCGGCGCGGTGCAGGCCGCGTTCGGTGAAGGCGTAGGCCAGCAGCATCCGGCAGGCGGCGGTGATCAGGCCGCGGCCCTCGGCGGCGGGCTCGAGCCAGCAGCCGATCTCGCAGGTGCCGGCGGCGGCGCTGAACTCCACGAACATGACGCCGCCGACCAGGGTGGGGGTGGCGGCGCCATCCAGGCCGTCGAGCCAGATGCCGAAGATGCGGTTGCCGTCGCGCGCGGTCGCGTCGGCGTAACGCTGCAGAGTGGCGCGGGCGCCGTCGACGTCGGTGGTCACGAACGACGGGCCGACCCAGGGGCGGATGTGCTCGCGCGCGCGGTCCATATGGGCGGCGAACTCCTCGGCCTGCCAGGGTTCGAGCGGGGCGAGGACGGCATCCGGGGTGAGCTGAGCGGTGAACACTCCCCCATTGTGCCGCCCTCGCGCCGGCTAGCCCTTCGTGACGGTGACCGCTACCGGCGTCGGGTTGGCGAACAGGTCGAGCACCGGGCAGTGCGCGTCGACGACGGCGCGGAGCTCCTGGTAGCGCTCCTCCGACTCGGGGCCGGTGATGGTGATCTGCAGGCGCACGTCGGTGAAGCCCGCCCGCACCGACTCGTCGATGCCGAAGAGGCGGCGCGCGTCGAGGTCGCCCTCGGCGGCGATGTCGATGTCATCCACCTGGATGCCGAGCGCGTTCGCGTAGAGCCGGTACACCACGATCTGGCACGAGATCAGGGCACCGAGCGCGAACTCGACCGGGCTCGCGGCCACGTCGTCGCCGGCCAGCGAGCCGGGCTCGTCGACGATGAAGGCGTGCTTGCCGGCGCGGATCAGCGACGCCACGGCGCCCTGACCCTCGGCGCTGACCTTGTAGGTGAGCAGGGCGTTGGCGGCATCGGCGGCGATGCGGGTGTTCCAGGCGGTGCCGGCCTCGAGCAGGCGCGCGGCGCGCTCCTCGGGCGTGACCGACGGCACGGAGACGGACGGGGCAGAAATGGAGTCGAGAAGAGTCATGCGGGCGAAGCTACGGAGGCGGGCGGCTGCGCGACAACCGCCAGTGTCACGGTCGGACTCGCGGCGTCATGAAGTGTCACGTTGTGCCGGGTGTTGCACCTGCGTCCTGGTGTTACACTTGCGTTCATGCCGACCACTCGCCCACGTCACATGCTGACGGAGACCGACGAGATCGCGGCAGCCCTGAATGATGCAGCCGTCGCGTGGCCTGAACTGCGTGGCGATCGCGGCGCCCTGCTGCGCAGGCTGATCGAGGCGGGGCGCAACTCGGTGCGCGTCGGTGATCGCAGCGGCGGCGTGCGCGCCCTGCTCGCGGAGGCATCCGGCGCTGCCACCGGCGCCTACCCCCGCGGTGCCCGGGCCGAGCTGCTGGCCGAGTGGCCGGAGTGATCGTTCTCGATGCGAATGTGGTGATCGCGTTCCTCGACGCGAACGATCCACACCATGAGGCAGCTCTCGATCTGCTCGAACGCCACTTCGTCGACGGTTTCGGATGCAGCGTACTGACCCTGGCCGAGGCTCTCGTCCATCCCAGCCGTGTCCATCTCCAGGATGCGGCCCTCGCCTCGCTGACCCGGATCGGCCTCGAGACGATCCCACTCGACGCCTCCGATGCCATCGGCCTGGCGGACGTGCGGAGCACCTACCGACTCCGAATGCCGGATGCCGTCGCGCTCTTCACCGCGATGCAGTTCGGCGCTCAACTGGCCACCTTCGACGCCGCGCTGGCCGCCGCCGCCCAGCAGGCCGGCGTCGCACTCGCGGAGTAGGCACGCGCACCCGCTGTCAACCCGACGCGCAGCCGTGCGCGTTGTGTGAGCGAGATGCAGCGGCCCCGCGGCATCCACTTCACGAAAGCCAGGATGATGACCATCAAGCACCTCATCGCCGGCGCGGTCGTCACCGCAGCCGTCACGTCCGCCCTCGTGCTCGGCGGCGCCGCAACCGCCCAGGCGCAGGTCTTTCCCACCCCGACCCCGATCGGCCCCGAATCGGTGAACAAGCCGATCTACAACACGCCGAGCCTGCCCGGCTTCCGTCTGCCTCAGGAGCTGTGGACCAAGTACGGCCCCCAGGTCAAGCCGAGCGCTCTGGTGCCGTTCTCGGTTCTGCCGGCCGACTGCCCGTCGTCGGTCAGCCCCTATCTGGTGAACCTGTTCGCGATGCAGGGATACATCCGCACCAGCGACACCTCGGTGCACGCGACATCGGACCCCCAGCTGCTCGCCCTGCTCTCGCACGCCAGCAGCACGATCACCTGCCAGTGGGTCAACCGCACCGGAGGGATCGTCAACCTGACCGACGCCATCGGCATCGATGACGGCGCCGTCGCGACCCGGCTGCACGCGCTCGGCTTCAGCGACCCGGGGCCCATCCACGGCTACCAGCTCTACGCCGACGGAACCTCGTACGACCAGGCCGTCATGCCGGGACGGGGTGGCTGGACGCTCGTCTCGACCAGTGGCTCGGCCAACGACGTGTTCGGGCTGATCATGCAGGACGGGCAGGATCACCTCTGGGCGGTCAACGGCTAGTCGTCACGCGTACCGGCCCCGGCATCCGAGTCTGGATGCCGGGGCCGTTTGCGCTGGGCCGTTTGCTACCCTCACCGGCATGTGCCGCAACATCCGCTGCCTTCACAACTTCGAGCCCGCCACCACCGATGACGAGGTGCGCGAAGCCGCCCTGCAAGGTGAGCGGGTCGACGCACCCGTCGCGGGCCAACACGCCCGCGTTCGAGGCCGCCATCGACGAGATCGCGGCAGCCACCCGGCGGATGCTCGACCAACTGGTCACGAACGCTCCACCCAAGACGCGCGAGGCCGAGGCCGTCAAGGGGCGGGCACGGCACGAGAAGCGGATGGAACGCGAGGTGCGGATCCGGACCGGAGCGGCCGCGTCGGCCTAGCCCGCCGCCCCGAGGTACGCGCCCAGCTTCTCGAGGATGCCGCGGGTGCCCTCTTCGCGACCCGCGCCATCCGCCCAGAACTGGTCGAAGAACACCCCGTGCTCGACGTGGGTCAGCAGCGAGCCGGCACCGGTGGCCCCGAACTCGAACGACGCCACCGACGTCGACATGTGCACCCCGTCGAGCCACATGTCGTAGGTGGTGACGATGCGCGTCTGCTCGACGATGTCGGTGTAAGTGCCCACGTAGCGCGAGACCGGGCCGTGGTGAAAGCTCGCCTCGGCGACATCCACTCCCCCGACGCGAAAGTCGAACGACCACTCCCGCGCGTCGAAGTTCTCGTCGGTGCCGAACCAGGCGCGCTTCTCGTCTTCGTGGGCGAAGGCATCCCAGAGACGGTCGACCGGCACCGGGTAGTCGCGCGTGAGGGTGAAGCCGGCGCGGGCCAGCCGCCGCTCGGGTGACTGTGCGGTGGGCTCGGCGCTCATGCCTGCTTCCGATCGAAGACGACGTGGATGGTGCCGCTCTCGGCCACCTCGGTGGTCACCGTGTGGGTGAGCTCGAGCCCGGCGAGGTCGTCCCAGAGCCGCGTACCGTGCCCGAGGATGATCGGCGCGACCATCACGTGCAGGTAGTCGACCAGGCCGGCGAGCAAGAACTCGCGCGCCGTGCCGATGCCACCGCCGACACGCACGTCTTTGCCCTCGGCGACCCGGGTTGCCTCGGCGAGCACCTCGGCCGCGGGTGCGTTGCGGAAGTGGAAGATGGTGCCGCCCTCCATCGGGATGTCGGCGCGCGGCGCCGTGTGGGTCAGCACGTAGACCGGGCCGTGGAACGGCGGCTCGTCGCCCCACCAGCCCTTCCAGTCGGGGTCATCGGGAAAGGAATGCAGCCCGAACATCGCGGCGCCCATGATCTCGGCGCCGATGCCGTCGAAGAACGCCGACGCGTACTTCTCGTCGACACCGGTGGTGCCGGCTCCGCTGGTGTCGCCGAAGACCTTCTCGTGGAAGGTGCGGGTGGCGGTGTAGGCGGCGGTCAGGCGGTCCCATCCCTCGCCCATCGGGCTCTCGGGGGTCGGCTCTGCCGTGGCGGCGTAGCCGTCGAGCGAGAGGAAGAGGTCGATGCGAACGCGGGTCATGGTGGTTCCTTTGATCTGGTTTCAGTTGCTGCGCGAGAGATGGATGCCGAGCCGGTCGGCCTGGCGCTCGGCCGGCGTGCGTTGCTCGCCGAGCCAGAGGTGCAGCACGTCGAGCGCACCGGGCCGGAGGCTGACGGTGCGCACGCGTCCGTGCTTCTCGGAGGTCACGACGCCGGCGTCTTCGAGCACGCGCAGGTGCTGCATCAGCGACGGCAGCGCCATCGCGAACGGCGCCGCGAGCTCGGAGACGACGGCCGGGGACTTCGCCAGACGTTCGACGACGGCGCGGCGCGTGGGATCCGCGAGGGCGCGGAGCACGGCATCCAGGCTGTCGTGATAGTTAGGCATGTGCCTAAGTATTGCGGATAAGGGATGGCGCGTCAAGAGGACGGCGTGCGACCTGCGAGGGACCCGGCTCCGTCGCGCGGGTGACGCCGTGCGGGGCAGCCCCGGGGCAGGATCGTCGGGTGACTTCCGCCGCGCAGACGATGCTGCCCAACCGCCGCCTGCTCGGCGCGCTCTTCGCGGTCTACCTGGTGCTGCTGGTGTGGATCATCCTCTGGAAGCTCGAGGTGCCCTCCGTCGGCGCCGCCGCCGGGCTGCCGCGGCCGATCAAGCTGGTGCCGTACCTGCCCAGCGGCGATTTCGATGCGAGCGATCCGCTCGAGTCGCTGGTCAACATCCTGTTGTTCGTGCCCTTCGGCATCTACCTCGGGATGCTGGCGCCGCGCCTGCGCTGGTGGACGGTCGCGGGCATCCTTCTCGCGTCGAGTCTGTCGCTCGAGACCACGCAGCACCTGCTCTCGGTCGGCAGCTTCGATCTCACCGACGTGATCGACAACACGCTCGGCGGGCTCATCGGCTTGGGTGCGCTGGTCGTCGCGCGGCGAGGCCTCGGGGCGAGGGCTGGGCGGCTCGTCACGCGGATCCTGCTGATCGGCGGCATCGTCGCGGTGCTGGCCGTCGCGGCCTTCATCGCGTCACCGCTGCGGTTCGTCGGGCAGCACGACGTGATCGTGCCGCAGCCGGGGATGACGCGGTCGCCGGCGCCGTCGGTATCACCGTCGTACTGAGTCGGCGGTCGCGCGCTGAGTCGACCGGGCGCTGAGTCGACCGCGCGCTAGTTCGCGGTCGCCCGCTCGAGCACCAGCTCGCGCACACGCGCGGCATCGGCCTGGCCCTGCATGGCCTTCATGACGGCGCCGATGACCGCTCCGGCGGCCTGCACCTTGCCGTCGCGGATCTTCTCGAGCACGTCGGGCTGCTGCGCCAGGGCCTCGTCGATCGCGGCGATCAGGGCGCCGTCATCCGACACCACCTTGAGGCCGCGCTTCTCGACCACCTCGGCCGGGTTGCCCTCGCCGGCGATCACGCCCTCGATCACCTGGCGGGCCAGGCGGTCGGTCAGGGTGCCGTCGTTGACGAGCGCGTCGAGCTCGGCCACCTGCTGCGGGGTGATCAGGGATGCCGCGTCGACATCCTGCGCGTTGGCCAGACGGGCGATCTCGCCCGTCCACCACTTGCGTGCCGCCTGCGGGGTCGCGCCCGCCGCCACGGTGTCGGCGATTTCGACGAGGAGGCCGGAGTTCGCGACATCCTGGAACTCGTTGTCGGTGAAGCCCCACTCCTCTTTGAGGCGACGGCGGCGCACGGCCGGTGCTTCGGGGAGTGCGGCTTTCAGCTTTGCGATCAAAGCCGGGTCGGGCTCGATCGGCAGCAGGTCGGGCTCGGGGAAGTAGCGGTAGTCGTCGGCGTCGCTCTTGGGCCGGCCGGCGGAGGTCTGGCCGGTGTCCTCGTGCCAGTGGCGGGTCTCTTGGGTGATCGTGCCGCCGGCTTCGAGGATCGCGGCCTGGCGCTGGATCTCGTAGCGCACGGCGCGCTCGACGCTGCGCAGCGAGTTGACGTTCTTGGTCTCGGTGCGGGTGCCGGGCTTGTTCTTCTCCTCCCCCAGCGCGGTGCGGCGGCGGAGGCTGACATTCGCGTCGCAGCGGAGGTTGCCGCGCTCCATGCGTGCTTCGCTGATCCCGAGGGCTCGCACGATGTCCCGGATGGTGGCCACATAGGCCTTGGCCACCTCCGGCGCGCGCTCCTCGGCCCCGACGATCATCTGGGTCACGATCTCGACGAGAGGAACTCCGGCACGGTTGTAGTCCACCAGCGAATACTCGGCGCCCTGGATGCGACCGGTGCTGCCGCCGAGGTGCGTGAGCTTGCCGGCATCCTCTTCCATGTGCGCGCGCTCGATCGGCACGGTGAAGACGGTGCCGTCGTCGAGCTCGACGTCGACGCTGCCCACGCCCGCGATCGGCTCGTCGTACTGGCTGATCTGGTAGTCCTTGGCCAGGTCGGGGTAGAAGTAGTTCTTGCGCGCGAACCGGCTGCTCGGCGCGATCTCGCAGCCGAGTGCGAGGCCGAGGCTGATCGCGTACTCGACCGCCTTCTCGTTGACCACCGGCAGGCTGCCCGGCAGACCGAGGTCGACGGGGGTGATCTGAGTGTTCGGGCCGACGTCCTGCGGCGCGCCTGCGCGGGCCGGGTTGGGGGCGTCGGAGAACATCTTGGTCTCGGTGCTCAGCTCGACATGCACCTCGAAACCGAGCACCGGCTCGAACAGCTCGAGCGCCTTGTCGTAGTCCATGAGGGCGGGCTGGGGCATGGGAGCGATTCTACCGGGGGTGGGTCGGGGGGTCGTGCGCGGCGGTCGGGGGTCTCGCGCTGCCTCGTCGTGCGCGGGGCTCAGGGGTCTCGCGCTGCCTCGTCGTGGGCGTCCTCTCCTCCCCAGGCCCATCCCTCGACGAGTTGTCAAAGTCGCTAGAACATATGTTCGAATGATGAGAGAATGGACCCATGTCCTCCCCCGCTCCGCTTGCCGACCTCGTCGATCTGTCGACGCGGTTTGCTGCGCCCTCGAGCGAGACATTGAGCGACGAGGCGCTGATCGCGGCGCAGCGATCTCTGGCAGAGATCCGGCGCCGCGTTGACGCGTGGTCGGCTGCCGTCGCCGCCGAGATATCGCGGCGCTCGCGTCACGAGCTCGGCGAGGCCGGGCTGGCCCGACGGCTGGGTGCGCGCACCCCCGAGCTGCTCGTGCAGCGGCTTTCCGGCGCCTCTGCACACGAGGCGCACACCATGGTGCGCGTCGGCGCGCTCATGAGCGAGCCATCGTCGCTCGGCGTCGTGGGCGCCGCCGTCAGCGAGGGGGCTCTGTCGCTCGACGCGGCCGACGCCATCCGGTCCGGGCTCGGCGCCGTCGATGCAGCGGTCCCCGCCGAGTCCGTGGTCCAGGCCGCTGAGTCCCTGCTTCGGGATGCCGGCTCGCTCACGGTCGAGAAGCTCGCCGCCCGCGCGCGCGAGTGGGGTGCCGAGCTCGACGAGCAGCACATCCTCGACCGGGAGCGCGCGCTTCGCGATGCCCGCTACCTCCGCATCACGGCTCAGCGAGACGGCATGACCCGGTTGTCGGGCCTCCTCGACCCGGAGTCGGCCGCCGTGGTGGTGGCCGCGTACGACGGGGCGACCTCGCCGCGACGCGGCGGTCCACGGTTCGTCGACCCCGACGAGGTGCAGCGCGCCGAGAAGCTGGCCGACGACCCGCGCACGATCGAGCAGATCGCTGTCGACGCATTCGTCGACCTGGTGAGGCTGGGCACCGGCGCTGCCCCCGAGGTCGTGGGTGCTCAGCCGCCGGCGGTCCGCATCGTGGTCACCGACCGCGACCTGGCCCGTCGGGCGGGCATCGGGTGGATCGAGGGCCAGACGGCTCCGATCAGCATCAGCACGGTCGAGCGCGAGCTCTGCAATCGCGGCACGGTACCGATCCACTTCGACTCGGCTGGCCAGGCCGTCAACGTCGGTCGCGAGAAGCGGCTGTTCACGCCGCGACAGCGGATCGGGTTGGCGGTCAGAGACGGTGGATGCCGATTCCCGGGCTGCGACAGGCCACCCTCCTGGTGCGAAGCGCACCACATCAACGAATGGTTCCGCGATCATGGCGGCACCGATATCGCGGACGGCATCCTGCTCTGTCGCCATCATCACCTGCTGATTCACAACGACGAGTGGCGAGTCACCCGGCAGGGCGCCGACTACTTCGTGGTGCCGCCACCCTCGGTGGATCCTGCGCGCACCCCGATCGAGGCGCCGCCGAAGACCAGCGTGGTGGCGCGAGCTTTGGAGCTAGCGCACTAGGGCCCCGTCGGGAAGGATGCGGTCGCGGGCAGACCGGGAATGGTCACCGCGACGAGTTGCCAACGGTCGTGGGTCGGCGCCGACAGGCCGACGGTCAGCGGACCGTCGCCTTGGAGCAGGCTCGTCTTCTGCACCCAGAACGTGTCGCCCACGTGATGGTCGCTGAACGTGTGGGTCAGCTCCTGGTCGAGAAGCGGCACAGGCGTGACCGCTCGCGACCAATCGTGACCGACCGCCCAGACCTGCTCAGACGCATCACCCGAGACGGTCGGCGTCGCGGTCGGCGCCCCCCTCTTGCCCGCTGCGGCGACGGAGTCGTCAACCGCACCAGGCGTGTTGGCGAACGCCGCGACCGTGATTGAGCCTTCGAAGCCGCCCTTCGCGAGCTTCGCCGTCACCGTCGCGCCCGAAACGAGAGAGGTGGCGTGAGCCTGCCAGACCTCGGCCGTGCCTCCGTAGCTGTTCGCCCGCTTCACGAGAGTCCAGTTCACGCCGCCACCCGTCACCGTCGAGACGCGCTGAGCGCTCGCCCCAGGGTTCGCCGAGGATGCCGGACCATCAGCCGAGACGAACGCCAGAAGCAGCCGGTCGGCTCCCGTCGTCGAGAACGCCGGAGAGACGAGCTTCGACGATGGCTGTTTCTGGTCCGCCGACACCGACACGTCCAGCACCGGGGCGACCGGTTCGTACGGCGAGAGCACCGTGATCTTCACGATGGCCGGCGTCGACACGTGGTGTCCGTCGCTGGCCGTATAGGTGAACGAATCCTGCCCGAAGAACGATGCGTTCGGCGTGTATGTCAGGTGAGATCCCGATCCGCTCAGGACACCGCTGCTCGGTCCCGAGGCGGTGGTGTATGTCAGGGCGTTGCCGTCGGGGTCCGACCCCAGCAACGTCACCGCGACAGGCTCTCCCTGGCTCACGACACTGAACGCGCGAACGGTCGGCGTGTGAGCGCGAACCTTGGCGGGCGTCACCGTGATCGTCACCGCATAGCTGTAGGAGGTCGAACGCTGGTCGTTCACGTCGTAGTGGAACGTGTCCGTTCCGAAGTACCCGAGGTCGGGCGTGTACGTGAACTGGTCGTCGCCCGAGTTCGCGACCGTTCCATGCAGAGCATCCTGGTAGTAGTCGAAGAAGATCGGGTCGCCGTCGAGATCTGTGGCCGGGATCGTGAACGTCACCGGTGTGTCCTGCGCCGTCGTCACCTTCGGCGGAACGGATGTCGGCACATTGTTCGGGCGGGGCGGCGTGACGTTGATGGTCACCGTGGCCGGGTCTGACGTCAGAACCCCGTCGTTCGCGGTGTAGGTGAACGAGTCAGGCCCGAAGTAGCCATCCTCCGGCGAGTACACCAGTTGCTGGCCGGACGAGTCGGCGAACACCACGACCGAGCCATGGGACGGCTGAGTCGCGATCGCGAAGGTCAGCACGTCGCCGTCGACATCGGTTCCGGTCGCGGTGACCTGCACCTGACCCGGGTTCTCGCAGGTCAGCGAGAACGGGGTTGCCACCGGTGCATGGTTGTCGGGCGACACCGGACTGACGGTGATGGTCACCGTCGCCGGCAGCGAGGTGTTCAACTGGTTGTCGTTGACCTGGTACTGAAAGCTGTCGACGCCGCTGAACCCCGGGTTGGGCGTGTAGATGGCGCGACTCGGCGGGAACCCCGAGCTGAAGTCGATCGAGACGGTTCCGTTGGCGGTCGCCACCGTTCCGAATCCGCCGACGATGCTGTAGTTCAGCTGATCCCCGGCCGGGCCCGAGCCCTGAAGCTGGATCGAGACCGCCTGGCCCTGACGCGTGGTGGCGTCGATCGGGGCTGCCGTCACGACGCTGTCGTCGGCGTGCGCCGCTCCCGTCCCGACGAGTGCCAGGGTGGCGGCAACGGCGAACGCGAGGAGGGCGGCAGCCGCCCGCGGGCCTCGCCGAGCCGATTGCCGCGACGAAGACGTAGCTGAGAATCGTGACACCGTTGACTCCTTGAGTTCACTACCGACGACATGACATGCCGCGCCCCGGCAGAACTCCCCTGGCGCTCTACGGCGAATCTAGGGGCAGCACCGGGCCGGGAGCAAGATTTCCTCAGTGCTACGGCTCAGATGACGTCCGGCTACGCGAGCGCGGGCGCCTGGGCGAGCAAGGGGCCGCCCCACTCGGCGACCAGCAACTGCTCGAGCGCGGCTCCCACCGTGAACAGGCGAGCGTCTTCGCGGGCCGGTGCCATGAACTGGATGCCCACCGGCAGCCCGTCTTCCGGCGCCAGACCCGACGGCACCGAGATGCCGGGAACGCCCGCCAGGTTGGCCGGGATCGTCGTCAGGTCGTTCAGGTACATGGCGAGCGGGTCATCCAGCTTCTCGCCCAGCTTGAACGCGGTCGTCGGGGCCGACGGTGTCGCCAGCACATCACACACCGAGAACGCGGTGGCGAAGTCGTTCTGGATCAGCGTCCGCACCTTCTGTGCCGAACCGTAGTAGGCGTCGTAGTACCCGGCCGACAGGGCGTAGGTGCCGAGGATGATCCGGCGCTTCGCCTCATCGCCGAAGCCGGCTTCGCGCGTGGCCGCCATCACCTGTTCGACCGTGCCGCCACCGGGCGGGGTCACACGCAGGCCGAATCGCACCGAGTCGAACTTGGCGAGGTTGCTCGACGCCTCCGCCGGCATGATCAGGTAGTACGCCGCGATCGCGTACTCGAACGACGACGCGCTGACCTCGACCAGCTCGGCGCCCTGCGCCTCGAGCAGCGCGAGCGACTCGTGGAACCGCTGCAGGACCCCGGGCTGGAATCCCTGCCCCTCCTGCGACATCTCGCGCACGACGCCGATCCGCAGACCGCGCACCGAGCCCTCGCGTGCGCCGGCCCGTGCCGCCTCGGCGAACGACGGCCAGGCATCCGGGATGCTGGTCGAGTCGCGGGGGTCGTGCCCGCCGATCACGTCGAGCAGCAGTCCCGCGTCGAGCACGGTGCGGGTGACGGGCCCGACCTGGTCGAGCGACGAGGCTAACGCGATCGCGCCGTAGCGAGACACCCCGCCGTAGGTGGGCTTCATGCCCACCGACCCGGTGACCGCGGCCGGCTGACGGATGCTGCCGCCGGTGTCCGACCCGAGTGCGAGCGGCGACTCGAACGCCGATACCGCGGCGGCCGATCCGCCGCCCGAACCGCCCGGGATGCGCGTGAGATCCCAGGGGTTGTGCGTGTTGCCGTACGCCGAGTGCTCGGTCGACGAGCCCATCGCGAACTCGTCCATGTTGGTCTTGCCCAGAGGGACGAGGCCGGCCGCACGCAGACGCGCGACGACCGTCGCGTCGTAGGGCGGGATCCACCCCTCGAGGATGCGCGACCCGGCGGTCGAGGGCATGTCGACCGTGCAGAGCACGTCTTTGATCGCGACCGGCACGCCGGCTAGCGGCGACAGCGTTTCGCCCGCGGCTCGGCGGGCGTCGATGGCCGCTGCCGTCTCGAGCGCCGCGGCGTTGAGGTGCAGGAAGGCGTGGATGTCGTCGTCGACGGCCGCGATCCGGTCGAGATGCGCCTGGGTCGCCTCGACGCTCGACACCTCGCCGGCCGTGAGATGGGTTGCGAGTTCGGAGGCGTCGAGCGTGATCAACTCGCTCACGGTGCCGCTCACTGCTCCTCCCCCAGGATCGCCGACACCTTGAAGCGGTCGCCGTCTCGTTCGGGAGCGCCCGACAGGGCCTGGTCGGGGGTGAGCGTCTCGCCGGGCACGTCGGCGCGCATCACCGTGCCGAGCGGGATGGGGTGACTGGTGGCCACGACATCCGGCGTCGCGACCTCGCTGACCTTGGCGACCGAGTCGACGATGGTGGCGAGTTCGCCGGTGAGGCGGGCGATCTCGTCGTCGGTCAACGCGATGCGGGCGAGGTTCGCCAGATGGGTCACGACCTCAGGCGTGATCTCGGACATGGCAGGGGCACACTCCGTATTCGGACCGCGATGAGATCGCGGGAGGGCGTGGGTCGCGATAGGCGACGGGATCGTTTGCCAGTCTACGAGGTGGGCGGGGCCGGGCGGGTAGCGGGGCTGGCGGCCGGGGGGCCGGGCGGGTAGCGGGGCTGAGATGGAAGACGCGACGGGTCAGAGCGACGGGCCCGACGGCACGATGGCGCGGGCCTTGCCGATCGACAGGGCCGAGCCGCCGTCCTGGCCGAGGACCAGGTCGCCGCGGTTGATGCCGATCAGCAGCATGTTGCGCAACGACTCGGTGCCGCTGACGAAGTAGTCGTTGTGGCCGATCGCCCCGCGCAGCGACGCCTGCGACAGCGGATCGGTCGCGCCATCCACGCCGAAGCGATGCGCACCGTACGAGGGCGACAGCGGCTGGCTGCCGAAGATGCCCGTCTGGGGAACGGGGTCGGTCGCTGCGGCGCCGACCCAGACGTTGCCATTGGTCACCTTGAGATCGCGAGCCGAACGGGCGGGGCTGCCGGGCGAGCCGACGATCGCCAGGGCGTCGACCTTGACCGCATCGTCTTGTAGCGAGAGCATCACCGCGGTGCTGCCGTAGGAGTGGGCGAGCACCGCGACGAAGGGCTGGGACCCCGACGTCGCTGTGCCGTCGGCTGCCGTCGTCACGCGGGCGGCGCGTTCGGCTCGCAGCCCCTCGAGCGAGGCCGTGAACGACGCCTGCCCTGCGCGCGCGAGCTCCATCGATGCCACGTTTGCGATGTTGGGCGTCTGATACCCGATCCACGCGAAGGTGGCGACGGTCGGCAACTGGGATGCCGGCACGCCTGGGTTTAGCTTCTTGATCCAGGCCTGCTGCTGGGTCGCGATGTTGTCGGAGCTGTTCGCGAACGCGACGATCTGGGTGTCGACGTCCGAGAACATCCCGGGGATCAGGTAGTCCACATAGTCGGCCGTCGACGCGTCACCGATGATGATCACCGCGCGCCCGCCGTTGCTCGCGTCGAGGCTCACGAGCGAGCGCGGATTGTGAGAGCTGCCGACCGCCAAAGCCGCGCGCACCTGCTCGAGCATGTGCAGCTGCTTGGCGAGCGCGTCGGTGGCGGCGCGCCCGACTCCGGAGGCCAACTGCTGACGGATGTCCTTCTCGGCGACGGTCAGGTTCACCCGGTTCGCGGCATCCCGAACCTCATAGGGGAAGCCCTCGAGGCCGCCGACCACCCGGGGAGCGGCGGCCAGCAGTGTCTCGTGCTGCGCGCTGGTGGTCTGGGACCAGAACGAGGCGACCTCCCTGGCGGCCGGCGGACTCGCCAGCAGCGCGTCGACCGACTGGGGGTGGTGGCTGACGAAGCTGCTGAGTTGGGAACGGGTCAGCAGCGCCAGCTGGTCGAGCAACTCGACTCCGTGCAGGCTGGGGAGTTTCGCGAGCGGGACGCGCGCGGCAGGGATGTTGGCGCCGCCGGCGGCGGGCTGGGGGCCGACGTTCGGGGCGGGGTTGCTCGCGGGCAGGGCGACTGACGCGGCAGTACCGCGGTCGAGCGCGTGAAGCCAGGCCAGCTGCTCGGCCGTCAGGGAGGCGGGCGCCGACGCGGTGATCCGGATGTTCTCGGGCACGCCGAATGCCTCATCGACGGTTCCCAGTGCCGACGAGGTGGAGAGGATTGCTGCGACGTCCACCAGCAAGCGGGTAAGTCTCCTGCCCAGCGTGCGCCCGGACCCCACCCAGTTGGGATTCAGTGCCGCACGATCGCATTCTAAAGGGGGAATGCACCCCGAATGGGGGACGAAAGCCCCGCAACCCCGAAATATGTGCAGTTTTGGCACAAAATGTCACCCGAAAGGGGGACAGCACCACGCGTTCGAGGGTAGACCGAGCGTGCCTGGACGACCCAGATCACGGCATTCCGGCACCCTGCCGTACCCCGCGCTTCGCCGGATCGGGGGACGTCGGGCTCTACTGGTCGAGCGCCGCCGGACCCCCCTCGAGCAGCCGGGCGAACTGCGCGGCGTCGATGATGCGCACCCCCAGCTCTTCGGCCTTGCCGAGCTTCGAACCGGCCCCCGGTCCGGCCGCGACGAAGTCCGTCTTCTTCGACACGCTGGATGCCGCCTTGCCTCCCGCGCGGATGATCGCCTCCAACGCCCCCTCGCGGGTGAACCCCTCCAGCGATCCCGTCGCCACGACGGTCAGTCCGGCCAACGGACCGTCCGAGGCGGCCGCGTTGCCCGGGCCCGGATGGTTCGGCACCGCCCAGGGCACGCCCGCGGCGCGCCACCGTTCGACGATCTCGACATGCCAGTCGACGGTGAACCACTCGGTCACGGCATCCGCGATGATGCCGCCGACGCCATCGACCGCCGCCAGCTCGGCGGCCGTGGCGGCGCGGATCGCATCCAGCGACCCGAAGTAGTTGGCCAGCGCGCGCGCCGCCACCGGGCCGACGTGCCGGATGCTCAGCGCCACCAGGAAGCGCCACAGGTCCTGCTGCTTGGCGGCATCGATGTTGGCGATGACGTCGTACGCCACCTTGGACAGCACGTGGTCGGCGTCGCCGTCCCAGGCCGGGTGGCCCGGCGTGCCCGCCTCGGGGTCGAAGGGCGGGTCGGCGTCTTTGCCGGTCTTCTTGCGTTGACGTCGGAACGGCGCATCCACCTTGACCCGCAACTCGACCCCGTCGCGCGTGACGTAGGGACGGCCCGGCCAGCCCGCATCCGTCTCGTCGACGACCTTGACCAGCCCGGTCTCCTGATCGCGCACGACCACCTCGATCGGGAAGAGGTCGCGCAGCGACAGGTCGAACAGCCCGGCCTCGGTCACCAGCGGTGGGGTCGACGGATGCAGCGGCTGGGTCAACGCCGCTGCCGCCACCTCGCCGATCGCCTCGATGTCGAGCGCGCCGCGCCCGGCGATGTGCTCCACGCGCCCGCGCACCTGTGCCGGGCAGGCACGTGCGTTCGGGCAGCGCAGGTCGACGTCGCCCTCCTTGGCCGGCGCCAGCTTCGTGCCGCACTCCGGGCAATGGGTGGGCATCACGAACTCGCGCTCGGTGCCGTCGCGCAGCTCGACCACCGGGCCGAGCACCTCGGGGATCACATCCCCCGCCTTGCGCAGCACCACGGTGTCGCCGATCAGCACCCCCTTCGCCTTGACGACGTCCTGGTTGTGCAGGGTCGCCTGTCGCACCTCGCTGCCGGCGACGCGCACCTTCTGCATCACGGCGAACGGCGTGGCCCGGCCGGTGCGGCCGATCGAGACGACGATGTCGAGCAGCTTGGTGTTGACCTGCTCGGGCGGGTACTTGTAGGCGATGGCCCACCGCGGGGCACGGCTGGTCGCCCCGAGCTCGGCGTGCAGAGCCAGTTCGTCGACCTTGACGACGATCCCGTCGATCTCGTGGCTGACGGAATCTCGATGCGCGCCGTAGTACTCGATGAACTCGGCGGCCTCCTCGGCCGTCTTCACGACCTTGTAGTACGGGCTGGTCGGCAGCCCCCAGCTCTTGAGCAGCTCGTAGGTCGCCGACTGGCTGGTGACCGGGTTGCCCGCGTCGTCGCGGGGGTCTGGCCAGGCGCCGATGCCGTGCACCAGCAGCTGCAGCCTGCTGATCCGATTGCGCATGCGCGCCAGTGCGTCGGCGCTCTTGCCCTCTTCCTTCTGGCGCAGGGATCCGGATGCGGCATTCCGCGCGTTCGCGAAGATGCGGTCGCCCGCCGCAGCCTGGGCCGCGTTGAGCTCGTCGAAGGCCGCCACCGGGAAGAACACCTCGCCCCGCACCTCGACGAGGGCCGGCGGATGCTCGGTCGCGAGCCGAGCCGGGATCGCGGCGATCAACCGCACGTTCTCGGTGACGTCTTCGCCCACCACCCCGTCGCCACGGGTCGCGGCACTGACCAGCACGCCGTTCTCGTAGCGCAGGTTCATCGCCAGGCCGTCGATCTTGAGCTCGCAGAGGTAGTCGACCCGTCGGCCGGCGTCGCGCTCGACCTTCGCGGCCCAGGCCAGGAACTCGTCGCGGCTGAACACGTTGTCGAGGCTGAGCATCGGCTCGGCGTGACGGACCGGCGTGAACAGACTGGAGTCGGCGCGGCCGCCGACGGTCTGGGTGGGGCTGTCCTGGCTCTGCAGCTCGGGGAACAGCCGCTCGAGTTCTTCGAGCCGCCGCATCATGCGGTCGTACTCGTCGTCACTGGCGAGCAGGGCGTCCCGCTCGTAGTAGGCGTTGCGCAGCTCGAGAATCCGCGTGGTCAGGGCGTCGGCCTCGGCCTTGGCGTTGGCCAGCTCAGCCCCGGTCGTGGTCGGTACCTGATCGATCGGATCTGCCTTCGCGCCGCGAGCCATGGCTCGAGTTTACGGTCGACCACTGACGGGCATCGGGGCAGGATCGTCTCATGAGCATCAGCCAGGAGGATCTCGACGCGCTCTGGAACTTCAGCGATCCCGTCGCCAGCGAGGCGGCTTTTCGGGGTGCGATCTCGGCGACCGACGAGCCCGTCAGCCGGGCGGTGCTCGGCACGCAGCTCGCTCGGGCGCTGGGTCTGCAGGGGCGCTACGACGAGGCCGACCGCGTGCTCGAGGGCATCGACGCACCGGTGCCGGCGATCCGGGCCCGGGTGGCGCTGGAGCGCGGGCGTCTGCGCAACTCGGGCGGGCATCCCGAGGATGCCGTGGCGTTCTTCGAGAACGCCGCCAGCGTGGCCGAGGCGGCGAACGAGCCGTTCCTGCTCGTGGATGCGCTGCACATGCTCGGCATCGCCGATGCCGCGAGAGGTGAGGTCCACACGACCCGTGCGCTCGAGGTGCTCGACACACTGGACGCCGCTTCCGACCGCCGAACTCAACGCTGGCGCGTTGCGCTGCACAACAACCGCGGCTGGGCGCTGTTCGACGCGGGTGAGCTCAGCGAGGCGCTGCAGGAGTTCGAGCAGGCGCTGCGGGACGCCGAGGAGTTCGGCACCGAGGAGCAGCGAGGCTGGGCGCGCGAAGCCATCGAGGAGTGTCTCGAAGCCATCGATGCGGCGGCCGACGGAGCGGACTAGCCGACTAGAGGTGCGCCGGCACCGCGCTCACCGTGCGGTCGATCGTGCACTGGCCGAGCACCCGGGTGCCGACGTAGATCACGGCGGTCTGGCCCGGGGCGACGCCCATGATCGGCTCGTCGACCACGATCAGCAGCTCGCCGTCGCGCACCGCGGCGGTCGCCGGGACGGGATCGGCGTGGGCCCGCACCTGCACCTCGCAGGCGAACGGCGTCACGGCGTCAACCGGCGGCTCCCCCGCCCAGCTGAACCGTGATCCAGCCAGCTCGCGGATCGCCAGCGCCTCGCGCGGCCCGACGATCACCTCGTTGCTGACCGGCCGTACCTCGAGCACGAAGCGGGGCTTGCCGTCGTCGGTGGGGAAGCCGATGTTCAGTCCCTTGCGCTGGCCGACGGTGAAGGCCGCTGCTCCGGCGTGGGTGCCCAACACCCGCCCGTCGCGATCGACGATCGGGCCCTCTTCGGCGCCGACGCGACCGGACAGGAAGCCGCGGGTGTCGCCATCCGGGATGAAGCAGATGTCGTGGCTGTCGGGCTTCTGGGCGACCGTCAGTCCACGCGCGGCGGCCTCGGCGCGCACCTCCGCCTTCGACGGCGTCGCGCCGAGCGGGAACATCGCATGGGCGAGCTGCTCGGCCGTCAGCACCCCGAGCACATAGCTCTGGTCCTTGGCCCAATCGGCGGCGCGGTGCAGTTCGCGGTGGCTCGCGCCGTCGTCGCCGGTCACCGTGACGATGTTCGCGTAGTGCCCCGTCGCGACGGCGTCGAAGCCGAGCGCCCGTGCCTTCTCGAGCAGGGCCGCGAACTTGATCTTCTCGTTGCAGCGCATGCACGGGTTGGGGGTTCGACCGGCGGCGTATTCGGCGACGAAGTCGTCCATCACATCGGCCTGGAAGCGCTCGCTGAAGTCCCAGACGTAGAACGGGATGCCGAGCATGGTCGCCGCGCGGCGCGCGTCCATCGAGTCCTCGATCGTGCAGCAGCCGCGGGAGCCGGTGCGCAGGGTGCCCGGATTGCGATTCAGGGCCAGGTGCACACCGACCACCTCGTGGCCCGCGTCGACCGCGCGCGCGGCGGCCACGGCGCTGTCGACGCCGCCGCTCATCGCCGCGAGAACCTTCATGCCTTCCAGGCTACGCGTCCGGCCATCGTCCCTCTCGCCGAGGGGTCACCATGGGGCGTTCTCCGCGCGCCAACCCGCCCGATCGCGACCCCTCGGCGGCTTGCGGGGTGGCGGCTTGCGGGGTGGGCGTCAGCGGCCCAGGGTCGGCTGCCGAGCGGCGAGGCCCGCGGAGCGCGCCTGCTCCACGACTCCCGGCAGCACCGCGAGCAGCGCCTCGATCTCGGCTGCCGTGGTGTCGGGGCCGAGGGTGAAGCGCACGGCTCCGCGGGCATCCGCCTCGCTGAGACCCATCGCCAGCAGCACGTGCGAGGCCTCGGGCACCCCGGCCTGGCAGGCCGAGCCGGTCGAGACCGAGAAGCCGGCGACATCCAGGAGGAAGAGCAGCGAGTCGCCCTCGCAGCCGGCGAAGGTGACGTGCGCGTTGCCCGGCAGACGGCCCGCCGGGTCCGGGTCGCCCTGGAGTACCGCGCCGGGCACGGTGCTCAGGATGCCGGCGACCAGCCGATCGCGCAGCCCGGCGAGCCGCGCGGCGTGGCCCGCCAGGTCGGTGGTGGCCAGCTCGGCCGCGACGCCGAACGCGGAGGCGCCCGCCGCGTCCTGCGTCCCCGACCGCGCGCGCTGCTGGTTGCCGCCGTGCAGCAGCGGCTCCACAGAGGCCGAGCGCGCCAGCAGCAACGCCCCGACGCCGACCGGTCCGCCGATCTTGTGCGCCGAGACGCTGAGCGCCGCAGCGCCCGAGGCGTGGAAGTCGATGGGCACCGACCCGTATGCCGCGATCGCATCCACGTGCACCGGCACGCCGTAGCGCGCCGCGGCCGCCACGATCTCGGCGACGGGCTGCACAGTGCCGACCTCGTTGTTCGCCCAGAGCGCGGTCACCAGCGCCACCTGGTCACCGCCCACCGCGAGCGCCGCCTCCAACGCGTCGAGGCGGATGCGGCCGAGCTCGTCGACCTCGACCCAGTCCAGGACCGCGCCCTCGTGGGCGGCCAACCATTCGACCGAGTCGATGGTGGCGTGGTGCTCGGCGAGCGGGACGATGACGCGATTGCGGCGGGGGTCGGCGCGCCGAGCCGCCCAGAACAAGCCCTTGATGCCCAGGTTCACGGCCTCGGTGCCCCCGCCCGTCAGCACCACCTCGGCCGGGTCGGCGCCCAGGGAGGCGGCGACCCGGTCGCGCCCCTGCTCCAGCATTTCGCGTGCGGCCTGACCGTGCCCGTGGATGGATGACGGGTTGCCCACCAGCGGCAGCGCGGCCGTGTACGCCGCGATCACCTCAGGTCGCAACGGCGAGGTCGCGGCGTGGTCGAGGTAGACGGGCATGACATCCATTGTCGTCGCGCGAAATGTAACCGTCATGCGCGCGCCCTAACCTAGATCGCATGCCTCCCCATGATCCGCTGAGAAATCTCGGGGTGCATCTGGGGGCGCGCGGCGGCGAAATCCGGGTGTGGAGCGCCAGCGCCACCGCGATCGAACTCTGCATCTTCGACGGGAAAGACCCGGGCTGGGTGTCGAAGACGATCCCGCTGAGCCGCGACGCGCACGATGTGTGGAGCGCGACGACCCGCTCGCTCTCGCCCGGCACCTACTACGCCTTGCGGGCGGACGGTCCGACCGGTCCGCTGCACGCCTTCGAGCCGAACCGGATGCTGCTCGATCCCTACGCGCGCGGGCTCGCCCGCACCCCGGACGGCGAGTGGCGCGGGTACGTGCAAGACGGCTGGTTCGACTGGGGCGGAGTGCAGAAGCCGCGCATCCCGATGGATCACACGGTCGTCTACGAGGTCCACGTCAAGGGCCTCACCAAGCTCAACCCCGACGTGCCCGTCGAGTTGCGCGGCACCTACGCCGGCCTGGCGCACGAGTCGACGATCGCCTATCTGAAGGACCTCGGCGTCACCACCATCGAGCTGCTGCCGGTGCACCAGGCGGTCAGCGAGCAGCGCCTGCAGAAGATGGGCCTGGTCAACTACTGGGGATACAACACCCTCAACTTCTTCACGCCGCACGCGGCCTACGCGAGCCGGGCCGCCCAGTTCGGCGGGACCGGTGCGGTGCTGCGCGAGTTCAAGGGCATGGTGCGTCTGCTGCACGAGGCGGGGCTCGAGGTCGTGCTCGACGTGGTCTACAACCACACCGCCGAGGAGGGCCGCGGCGGGCCGACCTCGAGCCTGCGCGGGCTGGACGACGCGCACTACTACCGGCACCTCCCCGACGGCAGCTACCTCGACACGACCGGATGCGGCAACACCGTCGACTACTCCACACCCGCCGCGCAGCGGTTGGTGCTCGACTCGTTGCGCTACTGGGCGAACGAGGTGCAGATCGACGGATTCCGGTTCGACCTGGCCGCCACGCTGGGTCGGGACGCCGACGCGCAGTTCACGCCCGAGCATCCCCTGCTCAGAGCCATCGCCACCGACCAGCAGCTCGAGGGCGTCAAACTCATCGCCGAGCCCTGGGACGTGGGAATGGGCGGCTGGCAGGTCGGCAACTTCGGGGCGCCATGGTCGGAGTGGAACGACGGTTACCGCGACCGCATGCGCAACTTCTGGTTGCGCGACATCGCGGCGGCGCGGGCCCAGGGCGGGATCCCGAGTGAGGGCATCGGCTCGCTGGCCCGACGACTGGCCGGCTCCAACCACGTGTTCTCGGTCGAGCGCGGACCGCTCGCCAGCGTCAACTTCATCACCGCACACGACGGATTCACCGCCGCCGACCTGGTCGCCTACGACGAGAAGCACAACATCGGCAACGGTGAGAACAATCGCGACGGTAGCAACGACAACAAGTCGTTCAACCACGGCGTGGAAGGCGAGACGAGCGACCCCGCGGTGCTGCTCGTGCGGCGCAAGGCGGTGCGCAACCTGCTGGGAACGCTGCTGCTGAGCGCCGGGATCCCGATGCTGACGGCGGGCGACGAGTTCGGGCGCACCCAGCGCGGCAACAACAACGCCTACTGTCACGACGACGAACTGACCTGGCTGAGCTGGGACCGCGAACCCTGGCAGCAGGATCTGCTGAGTGTCGTCAAGCAACTGATCCGGCTGCGCCGAGAGAACCCCGCCCTGCGTCCGGTGCGCTACGGCCGCTTCGGTGAGACCACGCCGAGCGCGAGCCAGATGGATTGGTACAACAAGCAGGGGCTGTCGATGTCCCCCGACGACTGGGACTCCCCCGCCGAGCGCACGCTGCAGTTCCTCGCGGCCTCGACGCCGGAGTTCGAGGAGTTCAACCGCATCCTGCTGGTGGTGCACGGCCTCGAGACGAGCGCGACGGTCACCCTGCCGCAGCACGAGGGCGTGTCGGGATACATCCCGCTGTGGGACTCGTCGGATGACGAGCTGCCCGATGACGGCGGCCATCACGCTCCCGGCGACGCGCTCGAGGTGGGGCCCACCTCGATGCGGCTGTTCCGCGCGTACTGAGGCGGACGCGGCTCACGGCGCCGTTCGGCGCTGCCCTACACTCCCCTCATGGCCAAGACCTTGCCGATCGCCGGGTGGTATCCGGACCCCGAGATCCCGGGGCACGACCGCTGGTGGGACGGCACGGCCTGGTCCGACACCCGTCGAGCTGACGACGGAGCGAACCCCACCGCGAGCAGCACCGCGAGCGCCACGGCGAGCGCCACGGCCGCGGCACCCCAGGTGGCGACGGTCGCAGCCGGACGGCGCGGCCCCGGTCTCTACATCCCGGGAGAGACCGTGCTCCCGCTCGCTGCAGCGCCCGCCACGGCATCCCCACCGACACCGGTCGTGCGCAACAACCCGGCGCTGATCGGGCTGATCCTGTCGTTCAGCGGATTCGTCTTCCCGTTCGCGCTCAACTCCTTCGCGGGCGGCATCGTCTCGATCGTCGGGCTGCGGCGCTCGCATCGACTCGCGGGCACCGGGATCCTGTCCAACGGCCGCGGCCTGGCGATCGCCGGCATTCTGATCGGCTTCATCTGGGGCGGGATCTGCCTGATCGGCATCGCCCTCTTCGTCGCGTTCACCTTCTGGATCGCCGGGGTCTCGAGCAACTTCCAGTACCCCGGCTCGCCGGTGATGTGACCGGAACGCCGGCGACCGCGGCACTCACAGCCGCCGGGGTGAGGTTCACCGAGCACAGCTACGCGCACGACCCGGGCGTGGCGAATTTCGGACTCGAGGCCGCTGAGGCGCTCGGCGCGACGATCGGGATCGAGCGCGATCAGGTCTTCAAGACCCTGCTCGCCGAGGTCGATGGTCGCCTGGTCGTGGGCATCGTGCCCGTCACGAGCAAGCTCGACCTGAAGGCACTCGCCGCGGCGGTCGGGGGCAAGAAGGCGGTGATGGCGGATTCCGCGCTGGCCGAGCGGCGCACCGGCTACCTGGTCGGCGGGATCAGTCCGATCGGACAGAAGGTCTCGCATCCGACCGTGATCGATGAGACCGCCGAGCTGTGGGACACCGTCTTCGTCAGCGGCGGTCGCCGAGGGCTGGATCTCGGGCTGGCGCCGGCCGACCTGGTGCGGATCACCGGCGCCACCCTGGCGGCGATCGCCGCGGACTAGCCGGCCGTGCCGCCCATCGCGTGATGCGTCGCGGACCGTCCCGCGCTCAGGCCGCGATCTTCGCGCGATCCAGCTCGACCGCGAGCAGGTGACGGAACCGCTCGAGCGGGTACGGCGCGCCGAACAGCGGGGATCCCGGCTGGAAGGCGACGCCGTTCGCCAGAGGGCCGCCGTCCACCGCGTCGAACCCGATCCGCTCGAGGAATTCGAGCACCCGCGCCACGGCGGCCCGATCGTCGCCGACGGCGCCGAGGGCGATCCGGTCGGGCGCGCCGGCCGGTCGTCGCTGCTCTTCGAGCTCGTGGTACCCGATGTGGTTGAGCGTCTTGACCACCCGCGCATCGGGGATGGCTCGCTGCACCAGCACGCTCGTGCCCTCCGGCGCGTCGTCGAACTCGGTGATCTCGCCGTCGATCGGTGTCCAGTAGTTCATGATGTCGAGCACGACGTGGCCGCTCAGCAGGCCGGTGTCGAGATCGCGGAACTTGTGGAGCGGCAGCGCGAGCACCACGAGGTCTGCGTCGACGACCGCCTCGGCAGCCGACACGGCATGTGCCCCGGGAGCGAGGACGTCGACGATGAGCCGGATGCGGTCGGGCGAGCCGGATCCGGCGATGGCGACCTGGTAGCCGGCGTCGACCGCGACACGCGCCAACAAGGTGCCGACCTTGCCGGCCCCGAGGATCGCGATCTTCGTCATGCTCACCACCTTCGTCGACTACCTTCGTCGACTGATCAACGAGACGGCGCCGCCGCGCATTCCGCCGGGCACTCCGCCACGCATGACGCCGCGGTCACGCGACCGCGATGAGCCCGAGCTCGGCCTCCGACGCGAGGAGGGGGTGCTTGGGCACCACCCGGACCGTGTACCCGAAGCTCCCCGAGCGCTCCAGCGGCACGGTCCCGGCGTAGTTGCCGACCCCGGCGCCGTCCAGGCTGTCGAGTTCGAGCGTCACCGTGCCGGTGTCGACCAGCCGATCGCTCTCGCGGGGCGCCCGACCGTGCACGAGTTCCACCGACACGTCGTCGGGGCTCAAGGTGCCCAGCTGCACGAAGGCGCGCACCTGCAGCTGTTCGCCGACCTGCGGCGACGCATCCACTCCCCCGGATTCCACGTGGGTCACGTGCACGTTCGGCCAGGCCGCGGCGACCTTGGCCTTCCAGGCCGCGAGATCCCGGGCGGGCTGGTACGACTTGGCGCTGATCGTCCGATCGGCCGCCGCCGCCGGCAGGTAGAGACGCTCGACGTACTCGCGCACCATCCGCGCCGCCGAGAGCTCGGGCGACAGGGTCGCCAGCGTGTGGCGGATGTTGGCCACCCAGCGGGTCGGCACCCCGTCGGCGCCGCGGTCGTAGAAGCGGGGAGCGATCTGATGCTCGATCAGGTCATAAAGGGACGCTGCCTCGAGGGCATCGCGCTCGGCGCCGTCGCCCGCGCTGTCGGCCGAGGGGATCGCCCAACCGTTCTCCTCGTCGTAGTACTCGGCCCACCAGCCATCGAGGATCGACAGGTTGAGCGAGCCGTTGAGCGCCGCCTTCATGCCGGAGGTGCCGCACGCCTCGAGGGGCCGCAGCGGGTTGTTCAGCCAGACGTCCGTTCCCGGGTAGAGCAGCTGCGCCATCCCGATGTCGTAGTTCGGCAGGAAGTGGATGCGTTCGCGCACGTCGGCGCCCTGCGAGAAGTCGACGAGCTGCTGGATCAGCCGCTTGCCCTCGTCGTCGGCTGGGTGGGACTTGCCGGCGATCACGATCTGCACCGGATGGGTGGGATGCGTGAGCAGAGCGCGTAGTCGCTCTGGGTCGTGCAGCATCAGGGTGAGCCGCTTGTAGCTCGGCACCCGGCGTGCGAATCCGATGGTCAGGATCTCGGGGTCGAGCAGCTTCGCGAACCACACGGGGTCACCGACGCCGGGGTTCTGCTCGGCCCACGCCGCCGAGGTGCGGGCGCGCGCGTCGGCGACGAGCTGCTGGCGCAGCCGACCGCGCAGCGCCCAGAGCTCGGCGTCGCTGACGCCGTCGCCATCGTTCCCCGAGGCACCCCCGGCGGCCCAGTCGGCGACGGTCGTGTCCGACGTCCCGAGGAACGACTCCGCAACGGCCGAGACCTGCGGATCCGTCCAGGTGGGGGCGTGCACGCCGTTCGTGATCGAGGTGATCGGCACGTCATCCGCGTCGAAGCCGGGCCAGAGCGCGCCGAACATGTGACGGCTGACGTCGCCGTGCAGCTTTGAGACGCCGTTGGCGCGCTGGGCCAACCGCAGACCCATCACGGCCATGTTGAAGACGGGGGCGCTGTCGGCGGTCGTCTCCCCATTCATCCCGGACGGCTCGGCACCGAGCGTGAGCACGTCGTCGACGTCGACGCCCGGCAGCAGATCGGTGGAGAAGTAGCGCTCCACCAGCGATGCCTCGAAACGGTCGATTCCGGCGGGTACCGGGGTGTGCGTCGTGAACACGGTTCCCGCGCGAACCGCGGTCAGTGCCTCGGCGAAGGTGAGTCCGTTGCGGATCAGGTCGCTGACCCGCTCGAGGCCGAGGAACCCGGCGTGACCCTCGTTGGTGTGGAAGACCTGCGGTGCCGGGATGCCGGCCAGCGCCGTGTACAGCTTCACCGCTCGCGCGCCGCCGATGCCCAGCAGCAGCTCCTGCAGCAGGCGGTGCTCCCCACCGCCGCCGTAGAGCCGGTCGGTCACCCCTCGCAGCTCCTCGGTGTTCTCCTGCACGTCGGTGTCGAGCAGCAGGAGCGTGACGCGCCCGACCGCCAGTTGCCAGATCCGCGCGTGCAGGGCCTTGCCCTCTGGCAGGGCCAGGACGACCTCGGCTCCCGACCCGTCCGGGTTGCGGAGCACACGCATCGGGAGGCCGTCGGGATCGAGGACCGGGTAGCTCTCCTCCTGCCAGCCGTCGCGCGAGATGGTCTGACGGAAGTAGCCGGACCGGTAGAACAGGCCCACTCCGACGATCGGCACTCCGAGGTCGGATGCGCTCTTCAGGTGGTCGCCGGCCAGGATGCCGAGGCCTCCCGAATACTGCGGCAGGGCCGCCGCGATCCCGAACTCCGGCGAGAAGTAGGCGATGGTCCCGGGAGTCTCGCCGCCGTCCGCCGACAGGGTCTGGTACCACCGCGGCCCGCTCAGGTACGATCGCAGCTCGTCGCGGAGCGCATTCGCCCGCGCGACGAACGCCTCATCGGCCGCGAGCTCGGCCAGCCGGCTCGGGGCGATCTCGCCGAGCAGGCCGATCGGGTCTTTGCCCTGCTCATCCCAGGTCGCCGGCGCGATGTCGCGGAACAACTCCAGGGTCGGCTGATGCCACGACCACCGCAGATTGGCGGCGAGTTCGTCGAGAGCGGCGAGCTGCTCGGGAAGCACGGTGCGGACGGTGAACCGTCGGATGGCCTTCACCCGACCACCCTAAGCGAGCCGGGAGAGCACAAAGTCACGGCCGGGGGCGGCCCACCCGCCCCCGGCCGTTCTTGCTATGCCGTCGTCGTACTTCTCAGTGACGGTCGGCGACGAACAGATCGTGGAACGCGGCGTCCATCTCGCCGTGCTCCCCGCTCTGCTCGTGGCTGGTGGCGGCTGCGGCCAAGGCAGCGCGGGCCTTGCGGCGGCGGTCGACGAGGGTCGACGCGCCCATGAAGCCGGCGTACAGGAACAGCGCGCCCCCGACGATCGGAACGATCACGCTGCGGGCATCGCCGTTGACCACGTTGTTGACCCACCCGATGAAGGGCACCGCGTACCAGACGACGCCGCGCACCTGCACGGGCTGAACCGGCTTCGCATCGGGCAGCGAGTTGGCGTCACCCTTGGTGATGAACGACTCGGTCCAGCTCGGGG
>Ga0207695_10002494_pt1 | contig 27107 bp, 30 predicted proteins | sample KBSC54metaG_FD_184354 | JGI IMG/M metagenome (GOLD analysis project Ga0207695, IMG submission 184354) | Corn rhizosphere microbial communities from Kellogg Biological Station, Michigan, USA - KBS C5-4 metaG (SPAdes) (version 2) | ecosystem: Host-associated > Plants > Roots > Rhizosphere > Soil...
AAGGAGATGTAGGGCGTCACTTCTTCAGTTGAAGACAGCAGAGGATATCGTGACTGTTACCCGTCACCTGAAGCCGGAAGTCGAGGCAAGCCTCTTTGCGCGTGCACATGCCGGCGGCAGACGCGGGCTCCGCCGTTAGCACGCGAAGAAGCCGTGCGGCGCAGGCTCAAATTCGGAGAGAAGTATCACCTCACATTCGGCGAGCCGATAGTGCGCAAGCTCCTGCATCAAGATAACGAGCGCGGTTCCAGATGGCGCTGCACTTCATGTTCTGAACGTTCACGCGAATAATTGTTAGCCTGTTCTTGTGACCAAAGAAGCCGCCGAAGTACTCTCCATCGGGGGACGCGAGGTCCAGGTGACGCATCCCGGCAAGCTATATTTCTCGCGTCAGACGCAGCTCTCAAAACTCGCCCTCGTGCGCTACTATTTGTCCGTTGCGCCGGGCGCCCTCGCCGGGATCCGGGACCGCCCCATCGTTCTCAAACGCTACGTGAACGGCGCCGAGAGCGATGCCTTTTATCAGAAGCGCGCGCCCACCGAACGGCCTTCGTGGCTGCGAACCACCACTCTGTCATTCCCCTCGGGCCGCACCGCGGAAGAGATCATCGTCGATGACGAAGCCGGGCTTGCCTGGATCGTCAATCTGGGCTGCATCGAACTCCATCCGCACGCCGTACGCTCCGGGAATCTCGAGCATCCCGACGAACTGCGCGTCGATCTCGATCCAGGCCCGGGCGTGGGTTGGGATGATGTTCGACGAGTTGCTCTGGAGGTCCATTCGCTGCTCGAAGATGTCGGCTTGCGCGGCTGGCCCAAGACAAGCGGTTCACGCGGGATGCACGTGAATGTGCGGATCGAACCACGCTGGACCTTTACCGAAGTACGCCGCGCGGCAATCGCGCTCTCGCGTGCAGTCGAGCGCCGCGCCCCCGCTATAGCCAGTTCGAAATGGTGGAAAGAGGAGCGTCACGGCGTGTTCCTCGACTACAACCAGAACGCGAAGGACCGTACCACTTGCTCGGCGTATTCGGTCCGCCCCCTCCCCGACGCCCGCGTGTCCACGCCACTCGCGTGGCACGAGGTGCCTGACTGCGACCCGGCCGCTTTCACAGTGCTGACCGTTCCGAAGCGCTTCGCCGAGATTGGCGATCCGCACGCGGGCATGGACGCGGCGCCTGGTTCGCTCGAAAGGTTGCTCGAGTTGGCTGCCAAGGACGAAGCCGAGGGTCTCGGCGACGCGCCTTGGCCGCCGCACTTTCGCAAGACGGAAGGCGAAGCGCCGCGCGTGGCGCCCTCCCGTGCCAGGTCCGCCGCGAGACAGCCTCGGACGAAAATGCCGCTCCTCACAGTTGCGAATTCACCAGCGAAGGATGTTGCGCTGGCTGGCCTTGAAAGGTGGAAAGAGAAGCATTCCGAAGCCGCTAGATTTCTCGCTGTAGACGACGTACTGGTTGATTCCATGCGAGGCTCGTCGTCCACCTGGACTCGAATCCGGGTGAACCTGCGGAACGTGCCGGAAGCGCTGCGTCCACCGCAGGAGACGCCCGACCCGGACGATGATCCAACGCGCAAGTGGCGTATCAAGCGCGTCCCAAAGAAGAGCGCTTAGCCCGCAAAGGGCCGGTCTCGGCCCCAACGTTCGAAAGCAAACGCGCCGTGCGAGTCCGCGATCCAGGCTCCGTTTTGCGGGCGTTTACTTATTAGCCCGCAAAGGGCCGATCGCGAGCCCTCGGTATTCGCAAACAAACGCCCAGTGCGAGTCCGCGATCCAGGCTCCGTTTTGCGGGCGTTTACTTACGAGGCGCCCGGCGCCCGTCAGCGTCCGGTCGAGAAAATCGCCGCCAATTCCTGCGGCGCGACGACCTCGAGTTGCGCATAAGTGCAATCGGCCGGTCTCTTGTCGGTGCGCCATCTTTTGAAATGCGCCATGTGGCGGAAGCGGTTGCCCTGCATGTGCTCGTAATTGACTTCGACCACGAGTTCCGGCCGCAGCGGCTCCCATGAAAGATCCTTGCCTTGGCTCCAGCGGCTCTGTCCGCCCGGCATGCGCTGGTCGGCTTCTCCCACTCCGCGGTCCGCCCACATTCTCCACGGGTGAGAGGCGAGCGCGTTCTTGCGATAAGGCGCCAGAAATTTAGTAAGCTCAACGCGCTTCTCTTCCGCAAAGCTCGCGCAGACGCCGGCATGCTGTAGCGCGCCGGAGTCGTCGAATAGGCCGAGCAGCAGCGATCCCACCTGCGTCTTATCGCCTTTCTTGTGCCATCGGAAACCGGCAACAACGCAATCGCATTCGCGCTCATGCTTCACTTTGAGCATGACGCGCTTGTTGGGCTCGTAAGTTCCGTCAAGAGGCTTAGCCATGACGCCATCGAGGCCGGCGCCTTCGAAACGGCGAAACCAATCCGACGCGACATCCGAATCGAAGGTTGCCGGTGTCAGGTGAATTGGCGGAGCCGCCGAGGAAAGGATACTCTCGAGCTCGCGCCGCCGGCTCTCGAATGGTTCGCCCCGCAAATCTCGGTCCCCTTCGCTTAGAACGTCGAAGAATACGATGGACGCCGGAATTTCATGGGACAGCAGCGTCACCCTGGACGCGGCAGGATGCAGACGGAGCTGCAGCGCGTCGAAGTCCAACCCGGTGTCCTTCACAATGACGATTTCGCCATCCAGCACGCAGCGGGGAGGCAGCGACGCCTGCAAAGACTCGACCAACTCCGGAAAGTAACGGTTTAACGGTTTTTCGTCGCGGCTTTGAATCAGGATCTCGTCCCCGTCGCGAAATACCAATGTTCGAAATCCATCCCACTTCGGTTCGAACAGCCAGTTTCCGGCCTCCGGCAGCTCCCCAACTCGCTTGGCGAGCATCGGTGCGATCGGCGGGTTCACGGGAAGATCCACGCCCCATATTACCCTTCAACCCACGCCAGTTTTACATGATCTCGTATGCTGCCACCCCATTTGGTAACGCCTTTGTAATAGGGATAAATAAATGCTGCGCTCTTACCGGGCAACTTCTGCCGCACGATGAGAAGTTCTTCGATCTGCTGGTCGAGCAGGCTCAAATCGCGCTGAAATGCCTCTCGCTTGCTAGCAGAGGGACGAAACGGAGACGGCGCTCAGCCGGATTCCCGCGAGACTGCCCGGAACGTGCGGGATCTCGAGCGCAAGGGCGACGACGCACCGCGGAAAATTTACCGGCGGCTGGCGCATCGTCCATATGATAGGCAAGCGTCTCACGCGGCTCAAGCCGCGGACGGGCTTTTGCGCCGAAACCGGAGCGGCCGGGGCCATCACGCTGGCAAAGCACCTGGGGCTGCGGGTTTCGACGACACACGCAATCGCCGGACCGCACGATTCCAGCTTCAGCGGTTGTCGGGGTATTGTATTTGTCGTGATCCGGCTAGTGAATCCGCATGCTTGAGAACTGGGAAACAACAGGATCACCCAAAGCAAAACAGGTCCAAATGGCCTTGAAAGCGCATCCGGTAGCGATCCAGTTGCGCCGTTTCGTTCTTATGTACATTTTTCTCCACCATATGCGCGTAATTCACCAGGTTAATAGCTTTCACCACACGTGCAATGGCGGAAAAACGATCTCCGTCCAAGCCATAACCTTCGATGAATTCCTGCTTTTCATCGATCGAAAGATCGTGGAGCGCAAGTGACATCTCCCATTCGGGTGCCAGATTGGACGCGCAATGCTCCCAATCCAAAATGCACACGATCTTTCCCTTTTCATCCACCAGCACGTTCTTGAGCCGAAGGTCACCATGATTCAGCGCAGGCCGGCGACCCTCCCCCGCTGCGCGCTCTAGTGTGGTCCGGAGCGCCTTTATCGTCCGTGGCGCAAGTATCCCGGAACTCTTAAGCGAATGCAGGCACTCCTCCAGCTTGAGTTCGTTCTTCAGGAACTCACGCCACGTTGCATTGCGTGACAGTTGGTTCTTAGACAACTCGAAGGTAGCTCCGAACCCCGACGTCGGAATCCGATTGATGATCGCCGCGTGGTGTCCCATCTCGCGCACGATCTTCAGCCGTTCTGGATGAAGCGCCGCCTCACGGCCTTTCGATTTACGCGCGATCATGTAGGGCATCGGGATGACCTCATTGTCCACCTCCAGAACGTCGGGCACCGGCACCCCCGATTTGCGTGCTTTTGTGATTGCCCACTGCTCTTTCATAAACGTGCTGATCTTTTCCGCTTCAGGCGAAACGCGCACGATGAGATCACCTTCCGGATGATGGACGGTGAAAACCAGATTGGTGAGTCCTCCCGGCTGGCAGACAACCCGGAATGGCTTGCTTCCGAAGTGATGTTTCACAAGCCGACGTACGAGCCTCGCCGCTTTTCGGTCGCCGCCCACTACGCACCCCTGTTGAGCATTCCGGCTAGCCGGAAAAGCAGATCCCCGAGCTCGAACGAATCTTTTAGCCGTATCGTTTCGTACAATCCTTTGAACTCAAGTTGCAGCGAACCAACCAGCACCGCGAGGCCGGCTCCCTTTAAGAACCGGTCGAGTTCTGTATCTCCAGCGCCCACTGACCGGCCTAATTCAAGATTGAACTTCTCCGCCATTCGCTGAGCCCCGAACAGCTTATCCACCCCGCTCGCCGTAAAAAAGTTGCTCCGTTGTGTATGTTGATAGGCCATCAACTGTTCGTGCGGCACATCCACCAGGAGAAAGATCATGCAAATTTCCTCCTGATGCATCTGCTCCCGCAGTTTACTCAATTCGACCGCCGTGACCGACGATGCACTCACGTATCGTTCCTTAACGTGAAGCACGCGGTCCGCCACGGGAGTCCAGATAATCTCCCCCATTTTCCAATCGCGTGGATAGTAAAAAAGCAGGAGGTTTTTCAACCCTCCATCCACCATCTCAGCCACCCTGTCCAACACACCATCCACATCGCCGGCCGGTAATGGAAACGCCGCTATCTCCGCAAAGGCCATTTCATCGTTGTCAGTCTTGGTGACGTAGCCCAGCAGACTTCCATTCAGCGTCACGGTAGGAATGGGAGAGTTGGAGACTCCATACCAGTCCCTTCCGAACGTACGCAGCACCGAAAGCGGAAAGCGTAGTGTATTCAGAATAAAGGGCCGGCCCAAATCGTGAAGTTTCTTGAGGCCCAGCTCAACGGGCTTGGGAATGTAGATTCTCCCGGCATCTTCATGCAATGCCGTGCCGTCAAGATCTGTGACAATTCCTCCGAGTTGGGCGAAATTGGATTTCTCGACGAATCGCTGCAGCGCATCGACAGTGGCTTGGTCAAGCGACACGCTCGAATAGCAGCACGCAGCCTTCCAATGTTCGCGAGCGGGCTTCTCAAGAACGCTTGGCCGTGCTAAAAAGAACGATATGGGAAGCGCAGCATCCCGCTTGTTGATCTCCCTTGCCTTGAGTTTGCCCATGGCAGCGCAAACCGATAGACAAATCGAAACCGTACAACTCGAACACTTCAAACATTGGGGATATTCTTCAGTCTCCTGGAATCCCAGTTGGACGCCGGTTTCGGCGGAGGATGCATCGCGTCTGGAAGATCAGCTCCGTTTCAACCCGGAAGATCCCTGGGCGCGCGTTCGACTACTCAATTATTATTGGCACAATGGATTGCGGCAGCAACGTGCGCAGTCGGTATTTTGGCTCATTGCCCACCGTCCTGAATCGCCCATCCTCGGGCTCGACGTGGCCTGGCTTTTCTCCAACGAAAAGGCCGCGGGCGATCACTACCGTGCGATGCACGACGATGCCGATTTCATTCAAGCTCGCCAGTTGTGGGAGTCGGCGATCGCGCGGTATTCGGATGTGCCGGAAGTCCTGCACAACGCAGCACGATTCTTCGAGGCGACAGATCCGGCAAAAAGCGCAGACTTGGCGAAACGTCTCCAGGCCGCTGACCCCGAGGGGCACGGAAAAGTTGCTGACTTCTATTTCAACAAGATCGCTCCAGGGTTACGCCGCCCTTAGAAACCAGGTTCATCGATAGTTGGATGAATATGCCCGATGCGGAATCGAATGCGTCTTTTGGCCTTCACTTCTCCTCCTCATAGGACCAAAAGGCCTCACCACCATAGCTGGCGATGATTGCATTCCACTCGAACTGCGACACGTGGGGACGCACGACACCAGTCGGTCCGCCCACCGGCATATAGTAATAAAAGCTCCCATGAAACGCAGACGAATGCTCCAATCCCTGCTGGCAGTGCCGGCGTTGGCCGCTACTCCGACGCCAGCCCCCGCGCAAGCCACCTACGGAGGCGAATCGAAGGCTGTACCCGAGACTCTTTCCGTCGCCGAGACCGCGCCCGACCTGGTCGCCAAAGCCAATCAGCGCTTCTTTCAACAAGACCAGTTCGCCGCGCTCGATCGCCTCGGCATGATCCTGATGCCAGGCAGCGGTGAAGCCGAGGCTCCGCGATTTCTCGAGTTCCTCATCTCCCAATCACCCGCCGATCGGCAGTCCCTCTACACGCAAGGGCTCGACCTGCTGAATACCAGCGCGAAGAAGACGGCGGGGAAGCCATTCTCTGAGCTTTCCGATGCGGAAACAGCGCCACTGCTAGCCATTCTCCGCGCGCCGCGCACATACGAAGAGCCGTCCGATCCAATGGCGCGTTTCCTCCTCGCCGCCAAGGAAGATTTCTTCCGCGCGACCGTCAATTCGCGCGCTCACGCCACCGCAATGGGCAGCCGTTCGCGCGGTTCCAGCGGTCTGAATTACTACTACGGACCAGTTGAATAAGGACAAACGAAAATGCCCAGCGATCAACCCGTAGTCATCATCGGTTCCGGCGCTTCAGGCGGCATGGCGGCCTATACTCTCACCAAACTTGGCGTACCATGCGTCATCCTCGAAGCCGGCCCCATGCTGGATCTCCAGCGCCACCGTGTGCTCAAGCCGGTGTTCGAGTTGCCGTACCGCGGCTTCGGTCAACCGGGCCGATTTCCACACGTCGTTCAAGCTTCTGAATTCGATGCTAACTTATGGGCCGACGAGCGCCAGAATCCCTATACATATGATGCCGGCGATCAGTATAATTGGGTCCGCGTTCGGATGACTGGCGGCAAGACGCTGCGCTGGGGCCGCGCGTCTTGGCGTTTGAGCGACTACGAATTCAAGTGCCACGATCACGACGGCGCGAGTGACAATTGGCCGATCTCGTACAAAGATCTTGCGCCCTACTACGATCGCGTCGAACCCATCTTCCGCGTCTCCGGCCGCAAGGAAGGCTTTCCACAACTCCCCGACGGCGTCTTCCTCGAAGATTCTTCCACCGATTCGACGAGCGTCCAGCGTTTCCTCGCGGCAGCGAAGAAGATGAATATCCCGACTACGAAACAACGCCGTTCCACGGGCACCTGGGCGAGTTCCGCGAACCTGCTTCTTCCGGAAGCGTTGGCTACTGGCAATCTTCAACTCGTCACCAACGCCGTCGTCCGCCAGATCACCACTGACAAAAACACGGGCCTTGTTAACGGCGTCTCTTTTGTACATCGCGTGTCGAAAGAGGAGTACACGATTCCCGCGCGCGCCCTGATTCTCGGCGCATCCACTTTCGAGAGTGCACGCCTTCTGCTGAACTCCGGACTGGCGAATTCCAGCGGCGTCCTGGGGCACTACATTTTCGACCAGTTCTACGTGAAAGGTGTTGTCAACGCCATCGTTCCGGAAGCACGTGGCCGCGCGCCGCGAGGTCTCATGGGCGGAGGCGGGTATATCGTACGGTTCCGCAATTTGAATACACGCGAAAAGAAGTTCGTTCGCGGATACGCATACGATTTCGGCAGCGGAGGCACGCCCAATCCGAGGAATATTCCGCTGTATGGCGAAGAACTTACCAAGGAATTGCAGGAACTGAACAACTCTTCGTTCAGCATGACGACTATGGGCGAGGTGCTCGCGCGCCGCGAGAATCACATCCGGATCAATCCCGATGTGAAAGACGAGTGGGGCATCCCGGCGCTTCATATCACGCACAAATACACTGACAACGAGTTTGAAATGGCAAAGGATTCCATGAACGTTGGCGAAGAACTCTGCCACGGTGCGGGATTCCAGGTAATCGACAAGCACTGGCACATGGTGCCGCCGGGCGAGAGCATTCACGAACTCGGCGGTTGCCGCATGGGCGAGAATCCGAAGACCTCTGTGCTGAACAAATTCAACCAGACTCACGACATCAAGAATCTGTTCGTGACCGACGGCAGCGCGTTCGTCTCGGGCGGCTCCCAGAATCCGACGCTGACCATCCTCGCGCTTTCCATGCGCGCCTCCGAGTATCTGGCCGGCGAGATGAAGAAGGGCAATGTCTAGCGTCACCATTCTGTTGCTGTATTTCCTGGCGGTGGCGCCTCAGCAGCCCATTCCGTACAGCCATAAGACGCATATCGCGCTGGGATTGAAGTGCACGAACTGCCACAAGAACGCCGACCCGGGCGAGATGATGGGTTTCCCTGCGACCTCCTACTGTATGGGCTGCCACGAGAGCGTTAAAAAAGACAGCCCGGCGATCCAGAAACTCGCCAGCTTCGCGCGCGATAACAAACCTGTGCCATGGGTTCGCGTCTATCAAATCCCCAGCTTCGTGGATTTCAGCCATCGTGCGCATCTGACCGCCGGAGCCAAATGCGATAATTGTCATGGCCCTGTCGCCGAACGCGATGTGATCGCCAAGGAAGGCAACACTTCCATGGGCGCGTGCATGGATTGCCATCGCGAGCACAAGGCGAGCATCGATTGTAAATTCTGTCACGACCAGATCGCGCAGTAAAATAAGTAGAACCCCAAAAAAATTCAAAGGAGCAGTAACTAAGTAATGGCTATCAAAGTGGGCATCAACGGCTTCGGCCGGATCGGTAGAAATGTCGTTCGAGCAGGGCTTCACAATCCGGACATCGAATTTGTCGCGGCGAACGATCTCACCGACACGAAGACGTTGGCCCATCTCCTCAAGTACGATTCCACTCTCGGCATGTTGAAGCAAGACGTTCACGCCGAGGCCGACGCCGTTGTCGTAGGCGGCAAGCGAATCAAGATCTTCGCCATCAAAGACCCGGCGCAGATCGACTGGCCATCGGTCGGAGCGCAGGTGGTTGTTGAATCAACCGGCAAGTTCACCGACGCCAACCTGGCCAAAGCGCACCTCCGCGGCCCCGTGAAGAAGGTAATCATCTCGGCTCCCGGTACAAACGAAGATGTCACCCTGGTGCTCGGTGTCAATGACAACGTGTACGATGCATCGAAGCATAACGTGATCTCAAATGCGTCCTGCACCACCAATTGCCTTGCTCCGGTGGTGAAGGTCCTGCATGAGAACTTCAAAATTCTTAAGGGATCGATGACCACGATTCACAGCTACACGAACGATCAACCGGTGCTCGACTTTCCACACAAGGATCTTCGCCGTGCACGTGCCGCTGCCGTGAATATGATTCCTACTTCGACCGGCGCCGCGAAGGCCATCGGCCTAGTGATGCCCGATCTCAAAGGGAAGCTCGACGGCTACTCCATGCGAGTGCCGACGCCGGACGTTTCGGTTGTCGATCTGGTCGCCGTTACCGACAAAAATACATCCAGCGAGGAAGTGAACAAGGTATTAAAGGCCGCGGCCGAGGGAGAGCTCAAAGGCATTCTCGCCTACACGGCGGATCCGGTGGTCTCTTCCGACATGCTGCACAATCCGAATAGTTCGATTGTGGATTCGCTGCTGACCAAGGTACTGGATGGCAATTTAGTGAAGGTGGTTGCCTGGTATGACAACGAGTGGGGCTATTCCTGCCGTGTGGTCGACCTGGTGTCGTTTCTCGCCAAGAAAGGCTTATAAGCAGAAACGCAGAGCTCGGAGAGGCCCCCGTAAAACCTCTCCGAACCGTTCGCCCTGCGCCACCCCATCAGTTGCTTGGGGCAACCCTATCCCGATCCGCGACTAAACCTCTGAAGCAACACCACGGACCATATCCATGACATCATGCTACGGTGAATCCCGTTGGCAATCGTTGCCGAGTTGTAAAAAAAATGTGAAATTGGCGGCTTGATCTTCCAGCCGCGTCCTTGAACCGTTCCGGTTCACTACAATCAGTACAGATTATGCAAACTATCCTCGTGATCGACGACGACGAGAACCTGCGCGACACAATCGGCCTGATGCTTGAAAAAGAAGACTTCCGCCCTATTCTGGCCGCCGATGGCAAGACGGGTCTGCAAGAAGCGATCACGATGAAGCCGAGCTTGATCCTCGTCGATCTGCGCATGCCGGGAATCAGCGGCGTCGAGGTCTGCAAGCAGCTCCGTGCCTCAGGCGTTCGGACGCCTCTCATCGTCCTCAGCGCCATTGGCGACGAGGTCGATAAGGTTCTGATGCTGGAGATCGGCGCGGACGACTATGTTGTGAAGCCTTTCGGAACCCGCGAGCTGCTGGCCCGGATTCGTGCGGTGCTGCGGCGGAGCGCCGCGGACGACAACAAGGTGATCGCGTTCGCGGATGTGGAAGTCGATCTCGATCGCCGGGTGGTCCGCCGGCGTGGCGATGAAATCAAGTTGACCCGCGCCGAGTTCAACCTGCTGACCTTCTTCTTACAGAATCCCGAGCGCGCCCTTACGCGCGACATGATTCTGAATTCGGTTTGGGGCTATGAGTCATTCCCCAATACGCGAACTGTCGACGCGCATGTGGTGCGGCTGCGCCAAAAGCTCGAGCCTGACGTCAACGCGCCTCGTCACTTCATTACTCTTCACGGAGTCGGTTATCGTTTCCTGCCATGAGTTCCCGGTCTCGTATTATCCTGGTCGTCGAAGATGCCGATCTTTGCGCGACCACTCTTGAAATCGCGCTGCACGCGCTACCCGATCTCGTGATCAAGTCTGCACCTACCGCCGAGGAGGCGCTGAGCGTCCTCCTGTTGGAGAAAGTCAGCGCGCTAATCACTGATCTTCATCTGCCGCGGATGGATGGCTTTGAGCTGATCGCCCGCGTCCGGTCGGAGCCGCGCCATTCACGCCTTCCGATTCTCGTCATCAGCGGGGACAGTGATTCAAAGACGCCTGAGCGCGCATTGCGCCTTGGAGCGAACGCCTTCTTCGCCAAACCGTACTCGCCCGCCGCGGTACGCCTGAAGCTGGAGCAATTGATGAATGCGACCTAAATTTACATTCGCTTTGGTTCTCTGTCTGCCGACTTTCCTGCAGGCTCAAAGCAAGTCCGAGATGCAGCAGGTTCTCGAGCGGTTGGAGCGCCTCGAAGAACAAAACCGCGCGCTATTCGCCGAGGTACAGTCGCTTCGCAAGGAACTGGCCGCGTCTGGAACCACGACCGCGGAGCCAGCGCCGGCCGAACCGCCACTGGAGGAACGAGTGGCCGTCGTGGAGCATCGCACCGACGAGCAGGCGCAGTCGAAAGTCGAATCGGAGCACCGTCTGCCAGTGCAACTTACGGGGATGCTGTTGTTCAATGCGTTTCTGAACGGCCGGTCGAGTAACAATCAGGGCTATCCTGTGGCAGCGTCGGCGTCCGTGGGTCAAACATCCGGCGGCGCTACTTTGCGGCAAAGCGTGATTGGCCTGAAGTTCCAGGGTCCGGACATTTTCGCTGGAGGGAAGATCAGCGGATCCGTCTACATGGACTTCTTCGATGGACTCGCCACGACGCAGACTCAGTTCATGCGCCTACGGATTGCGTCGCTGGACTTCGACTGGAAGAATACGACTTTCTCGGTGGGACAAGATAAGCCAATCATCTCGCCGCGCGAGCCGAACTCTATCGCCCAGGTTGGAGTATCGCCGCTGACGGCGGCGGGCAACCTCTGGCAGTGGGAGCCGCAAGCGCGGATCGAGCAGCGCTTCGGTCTTGGAGAGGACACGGGACTTCTCGCTCAGGTGGGCGTGTTTCAAACGAGCGAAGGGACGAACACGATACCGTCGGAGTACCAGAGCTCGCTGGCGGCCGCACGCCCAAGTCTTGAAGGGCGCTTCGAATTTTGGCATCAGTTCGGGGGCGGCCGGCGGATTGAGGTGGCTCCCGGCTTTCATGTGAGCAGCAGCCATGTGGCTGGGCAATCGGTTCCATCGGACGTTTACTCGGTCGATTGGTTGATTCGGCCGGCGCCCCGCATTGACTTTTCAGGGATGTTCTTTGGAGGCGAAAATGTTGCGGTCCTCGGTGCGCTTCGCCAAGGCATCGTTTTCAGGGATCCGACCGCGCCCCACGCCGTTTCGAGCAGGGGCGGGTGGGCACAACTCTCGTTTCGCGCCACGGGCCGGCTTTCCTTCAATTTTTACGGCGGCCAACAGGATGACAGGAATCGCGATCTGCTTACCGGAGGTATCGGGAAAAATCAAACCTATGCGGGCAATGTCATGTATCGCTTTGGGCAAAATGTGCTGGCAAGCTTCGAGGCATCGCAGACCCGGACAACATATATTGGTTCCGGGACACGCTTGAATCCACACTATGACCTTGCTTTCGCGTATCTTTTTTAGCGCCATTCTCACGGGCGGCGTGTTATTTGCGGGTACTGTTTCCGGCCGCGTAGAGTTGCGCGATTCTCGCGATCCGCTGGTACGAAAAAAATCGGATTACTCGGGCGTGGTGATTTGGCTGGAATCTACGGGCGGCGCTGCGCCGGCCCGCATGGAGAAGCGCCACGCGAAGATGATTCAGAAAGACAAGACCTTCTCGCCGCACGTGCTGGTGGTGACCGTCGGCACGGTGGTCGATTTCCCCAACCTCGACCCCATCTTTCACAACGCGTTCTCGAATTACAACGGACAGTTGTTCGATGTCGGACTGTATCCTCCGGGCGGCTCACGCAAGGTCCACTTTACGAGACCAGGCGTGGTCCGCATTTTCTGCAATATTCATTCGTCGATGAGCTCGATCATCCTGGTATTGAAGACGCCCTACTTCGCGGCGACCAAGCGGGATGGCTCGTTCGAAATTGCGGATGTGCCGCCCGGGCAGTACACGGTTCACGTATTCCATGAACGAGCCACTGCGCCGACTCTTGCGGCTTTGAGTTCCCGCGTGACGGTGACCGATGAGCCGTTAACTTTGCCGGCGATGAGCATCTCTGAGAGCGGTTATCTTCCGATTCCTCACAAGAACAAATACGGCCGTGACTATTCACCCGCCACGGACGATGTCAACCTCTATCCCGGCAGCAAGAAATGAAAGCCCGGCGCCTATCCCGAGTCTCCCTGCTTTGGAAGATCCTGCTCTCGACTTCCATTGCCATCACGATCATATTCGCGGTCACCGGCTGGATTGTGCAGGACGATGCAACCCGAATCACGCGGCTCGGTCTTGAGGAGGAGGTGCAGGGCAGTTTTCATGCGTATGAATCGCTCTGGCAATCCCGCGCGGACAAACTCACCTCGATCAGCCTCGTTCTCAGCCGTATGTCGGACGTGCGCGCCGCATTCGGCACGGGCGATCAGGCGACGATTCGCGATACGGCCGGAGAACTGTGGGACAAGATTTCGCGGAACGATGCGTTCTTCCTGGTAACCGATCCCAGAGGTGCGGTGATTGCTTCACTTGGCGGTCTACAGGGAACGGTTCACAAGGAACTTCCGGTTGTCCGATCCGCGGCGGCTCGCTTCCCGAAACAGGCGTCGGGTTTTTTGTTTCAGGACGGGCATCTTTATCAGGTGGCGGTGACGCCTGTGTATGTCAGCGCGGGCCGTGAACCGGCGCTGCTGAATGTTCTGGTTGCTGGTTACGCTGTGGATGCGAACGTGGCGCGGCAACTCAAGGATGCTACTGGCGGGAGCGACTTTGTATTTCTCTCTGGAGGAAACGTAATCGCTTCCACACTGGATGCGGCCCGCAGCCACTCCGGGGATTCCGTGCTTGCGGCTCCACTGCCTGACGTGACTGGAAAACCGATCGGCGAACTTCGTATTTTGCGTTCCTTTGAAGCGGCCCGGAGGCGCATCGCGACCTTGCGCCAGAACGTGATCGTGATCTGGTTTGTGTCGATGGTGGCCGGTATCGGGCTCACCTATATTCTGGCGCGCCGGATTCTGCAACCGGTCCAACAACTCGACCGGGCTGCAACTCAGATTGGGCACGGCAACTACGACACTCGTGTCGATGTGGAGAGCGGAGATGAACTGGGCCGGTTGGCGCGGACGTTCAACGCCATGTGCGCCTCGTTGAAGAACGCGCGGGATGAATTGATCCGGCAGGAGCGTATCGCCACCATTGGGCGACTTTCGACATCGATTGTTCACGACCTGCGAAACCCGCTGGCTGCGATCTACGGCGGCGCTGAGATGCTGGTGGACGATGAGTTGTCGGCCACCCAGGTGAAACGGCTGGCGGCGAATATTTACCGTTCGTCGCGCCGCGTTCAGGAACTGTTGCAGGATTTGGTTGACGTGACGCGGGGCCGCACTTTGGGGGCTGAATTGTGCCGCCTGTCCGAGGTAGTGGGCGCGGCTCACGAAAATTTCGTGGCGGCGGCTGAGACGCAGCAGGTTTCGATGACGATCGAGATTCCGGAGGAGATCGAACTGCCGCTCGAACGGTCGCGCATGGAGCGAGTGTTCGGCAATCTCATCGATAACGCGTTGGAGGCGATGCCCAATGGAGGCTCAGTACACATTTCGGCGGAAAAAACAGACGATGTGATTCTCGTTAGCGTCCAGGATAACGGGCCGGGCATCTCGGAAGCGATCGCTTCGCGGCTGTTCCAACCGTTTGTGAGCGCGGGCAAGAAGAACGGGCTTGGCCTGGGCTTGGCGCTCTCGAGGCAAACGGTGCTCGACCATGGCGGAGAATTGTGGGTGAAGTCGCGGCCGGGTGAAGGGGCCTGCTTCTTTCTTCGATTGCCCAGATGAACAGCAACCAGGTTGAAGAGCTCCACCGGTCGCGCACGGCCGCCGGTTGGAAGCAAAGAGTGCGCCGCGCCCTTGAGCCGCCCGTTCCGTTTGTTCCGAATCCGCGTGAGCCGCGCGACTTTCCGCTGGGCCGATGGAATCTCTATATCGGCGGGGCGGGTTCGCGGGTGGATGGATTTGTGAATCTCGATTTGTTTCCCCTGCCTGGCGTGGATGTGATTGCCGATGCGCACTATCTTCCTTTTCGGACCAATCTTTTTCAACGGGTGGAGTGCGATGCGGTTCTTGAACATGTGCGCGCCCCTGAGATTGTTGTGCGAGAGATCGAGCGCGTAACGGCTGCGGGCGGATTCGTACACCTGGTTACGCCATTCTGCCATCCATTTCACGAATATCCACGCGATTACCGGCGCTTTACTCCCGATGGTTTGAAAGAAATGGCGTGCGAGATGGAAGTAGTGGCGGAAGGGTGGCGGACTGGGCCGACGGCGACGATGCTGGTGTTCACGTTGGAATACGTGAAGCTGCTGTTGCCCTGGCGGATCTGGCGCGTTGGTGTTCATGGCGTTCTCGGATGGGTGCTTTTTCCTTTGCGATATTTGGATTTTCTATTGCTCAAGTCACCGGCCGCGGGTAGGATTGGCAATCACTGCTACCTTTGGCTGCGAAAACGGTAGGCTGCGGCCGGGGCCGGGGTTCTTCTTGGTGATGTTAACCTCTCCGTTCCAGGTGTTTTCGAAGAGCGGAAAGCACTTTACCGGAATTTGGCTTTGTTCTGGCGCGGGCGCCGTTTCGGGATTTTGGGGCTTTCTAGCGGCGATGAGTTCGCGGTGAGCGCGATGATAGGAGCGTTCCACGGACTGGATGTGGCGATGTGCGCGGTTCAGTTTCTTGAATTGGTCGTTGTCGTCGAAAGGGTTTACGTCGGCCGGGCACTCTTGGAGGATTAGCATTTCCCAGATGTGCAGGCGTTGCATGCGCCAGGCTGCACCGGCCATCTCCCGGACGAGGAACTTTTCGTGTACGGTGACGGGTTTGAATTCCGCTTCGAATTGATCGATTTGAGTCTGGTATTCGGTCAGGCTTTCTCCTTTGATGACCGGGTGCTTGGAGGTTGCGCCGTGGGTGACTGCGTTGGCGGAGACGGCTGTTTTGCCGGCTTCGGTACGGGGACCAGTGGAGTGCTTCGCGTTGGCCTGATTGGCCAGGATCTGAACTTGCGTCGCCATTGTGTTGCTCCTTGAATTGAAATGAAAAGGGCGAGCACGACGGCTCGCCCTTTCCTGATTGGAGTCTACTCCTTGATGGTCAAGAATCGGGGAGGGAAGAGGGGGCGAAATGGGGTTGTATGTTGCTGTGGGTAAGGGATTAACGATTCTTGAAGAAAGTTGTGACTCTAGACTGGCGCCGATGAGGAAATGGGCGATGAGGCGGCGACGATTGGTTCGTAGCGAACGCAGTCTTGGAAACATCGTAGTGAAAGGTGGAGTAGTGATCGTACTTAAGTGGCTTGGTAAGTAGTTCTAGTTCTCGTAGATGTTGTTCAACGCATAGCAAATTCCTTTGAGCAGAATGGGCAAGCGATCTTGCCACGGCACATTCCTGTTGAAACCAGCTATAGATTTTGGGGATGGTTGTCGCTTCTAATAGCGTTACGTTGATGAACGGAGGCTTTACCGCTAAGCGGAATCGATACTTCTCAAAATCGGCGTAGTCTGCAGTAAGAGTGGTTGACAGAGTCTCGCGCAAGGTGCACGAGAGTGGCGTCAGCAAAATCCGTGGGGCGGTCCGTATAGCGCGCGACACTAATCGATGGATTTGCGGCACTTCCGCATTGTTCGACCGCCGCGAGCTGTGTCAATCAGAGCGTTCGCGCCCATACTGCCTGCGCATACGTTGCTGCACAGCCTTGCGGGCGTTTTCCGACCGTCGCCTGTCGCCGCTCGCGATGACGCCGAAGCATTCCGATGCAGCCTTCTGAAGCCGGCGTTGCCTCTCGTCGTCATCGTCCTTGGCGTCGCTCTTCATCAGCCACTCCTGTACCGCCATGTCCAGCACGGCGGAAAGTGAGATCTTGCGGCGCCGCGCTTCCCGCTCGAGACTGGTTTTTGAGCTTCGGGAAAACACCCCAGTTGTATATTTTGGTTTTCATTCGTTTGTCTTTAGAAGTTTTCTAACATCCAGACGTTGCTTTCCTGTTCCTTCTGGGAGAATGCGAGATGGCGGCCGTCGGGCGAGGGCCAGGCTTCGGGCGAATACTCGCCCTGACCATGCCAGAGAACCTGCGTGCGGGACTTGGTTGCGTAAAGGATTTCCCAGCTTACCGGCAGGCGCGTGGTGACGTACCAACCTTCTCCTTGTGGCGACCAATTCAGTGCGTGTAAATAAGATATATCCTTTAGCACAACTTCGTTTTCATGGCCTAAACCGGACTGCGGCAGGGTGACGACGTGAATGGTGGCTTCCGGCGCGTCAGCGATCATCCATGCCAAATGCGAACCGTCGGGCGACAGAGACCAGGAGATCTGCCGATTCAAGTTGAGCGGGACCCGGAGTACTTCACTCCTGTTTGCTTCAAAACCATGTTGCGGATCAAATGGCCGGAACACGACTTCGCCTCCAGTCCGCTGCGCAAGGATACACCGCGCTCCTGGGCGTTGGGCGCATTCGAATCGTAGTCCCCATGCTGAATAGCCGGCGGTCTGCAAAACGAATTGCGGAAATCTTTCGGCCGTGGAGACCCGCATGAGCCGGACTGGCTCGGCTTCTTGCCAGTTGAGTGGGCGATCGAGATATAACAAAGAACGTCCGTCCGGGCTCATTCTGGGGCTGAACTCATCGTTTCCGCCTTGCAAATATGGCTCGTCTGAGACCTGATCCGAACCTTGTTTAAAGATTTCCCATTTCCCGTTCCGGTTGGAATCGAAGAAAATTGCTTTGCTGTCGGGCGTCCATGCGCGCGGGTAATCATCGCGGCCGTGGCCAAAGGTTAGACGACGCACCCTCAGCAGAGACTTTCCGTTTTCCTCCAGATCGCCCTCGTACACACTGTGCTGGGTGAGCACTGTTCTGAAAGCGAGCCGCCGGCCATCCGCGCTGATGCTGAGTCCCATGACTGGCTCGGTCCACCTGCCCAACGAGACCGAATCGCCGGATACTTTCTGTGTGTGTGAGTCGAGATGTACTTCCCGTAGCTCTCCTCCGTAAGATCCGGAGGGATTTGCCCCCAGGAGTTGTCCGTAGAGGAGGCGTCCATCGGGCAAACATATGGCATCCCCGCTGAGATTCGGACCGGAGAGAATTTCTTCGCTCTTTCCGGTGGACAGGGTGATTGATCGGACGGAGCCCACGTTGCCGCGTAATTGGGCGTTCCAGCGTATGGCGACGAAGTATAACTGCTGCCCGTCAACTGACCAGAAAACACTTCCGAGATCTTCTTCCGGCGGGAGCGTGGCAATGCGGCGTAGCTGCCCTCCTCCGGTTGGAAGGAGCACGAACTCTTTCACTTGACCGGCATCCTGCACCAAGGCAATTTGCGACCCGTCCGGTGAGATGACTCCGCGCCTGTACGCGCCAACCCGCTCGGAAGCGGCGGCGGTCCCTTTGGCCGGCACTATCCAAACACTTGCTGTGAGCGCTTGTGGCTCCGCACCGGTTGCTAACAGCCGGCTGCCGTCGGGGAACCAGCTTAGATTTGATATTCGCAGCGCGGGAGCAGGAGAGGGCAAACGGCGAGTTTCTTTTGTGGAGGTCTCTTCGAGAAAGATTCCGACGGGATTGGCGTAGGCCAAGGTTTTACCGTCCGGCGAAATAGCTGCCGCGGAGACGGACAGTTCCGGCGAGAAACTGGTGAGCCGCACGGGGCTGGCCGGCTTTCGCGCTTCCTGGCGGGTGGGGATCACGCGTGCTGCGATTACGACGAGGGTGATGAGACACGCGGCACCTATGGCAAATAGCTTCCATGAACGTGAACGGATACGGCCGGGTTTGCTTTCCGCCGGTTCGGAAGAAAGCGGGAGCGCCGGAGATTCAGGGGCACTCATCGTTTGATCGGGTATGGGGACGGCAGCCGATACGCCGCCGTAAGCCGGCTGATCCACAACCTTCACTTCGGCGTTAAATCGATATCCTTTCTTGGGCACCGTCTGGATGTAGACTTTTCCATCGGGCGCCGTGCCGAGCGCTCTCCGCACCTGGAAGATGTTTACAGACAGGTTACCCTCTTCTACAAAACTCTCGGGCCACAGCGCCTGCATCAACTCCTCTCGCGTGAGCAGACGGCCCGGGTTTCGGACCAGATACACCAGGGCATCGAAGGCTTTCGGGCTTAGAGAAATGGGTTCTTCTTTGTGCCGCAAGACCCGGTTGGCCGGGTCCAGGAAAAATTCGCCGACCTGGAAACACTTTTCGTTCAATGATTTACCTTCGCTAATTTCGCGTTAAGAAAAACTTAACAGATTTACAAGCGGCTTCTCAAGACTTAAACGGCACCCGCGGGATACGCTGCGAAAGTCAACCACGAAGACACTTGAATGGAGGAACACCCATGACGAAGATTACACTTGTGTCGATATTTGCTGCCCTGGGCTGCACCGCTTTGCCGTCTGCCGCTGCAACCATTTCTTATAACGTCCAAACCGTCTCGTTTCCCGGCGACAATTTTACTCAGCTACTTGGAATCAATGATGCGGGTACGATCGTAGGCTATCACGGGGCGACGGTGAACAAGGGCTTCACGCTCACTTTACCCGGCAGCTTTGCCGATACCAACTTCCCAAACTCGGCGCAGACGCAGGTTGTCGGCCTCGCCGGCAATGGCGACAAAGTCGGCTTTTATGTGGATAGTGCCGGCATCACCCACGGGTTCATCAATTTCCAGAATTTTTCGCCCGCATTTTTCACGGTAGACCAGCCCGGCACTGCTTTCAATCAGGTGCTCGGAATTAGCGCCAATTCGGCGCATATCGCCGGGTACTCCTCCACAGATGTGACCGGCATGACGTTGCAGAAGGCCTACATTGGCAGCGCAACTGTTTTCGGCAACACGTTCAGCGATATTAACGGTCTGCTGCCGGTAAACCAGAACAGCCAGGCCACCGGGATCAACGACGCGGGTAACGCTGTAGGGTTCTATCTGCCCACGGCCGACACCTCCATCGGGTTCCTCGACACCGGGGGTGTAATCAGCACGATCGACCCCTTTGGTTCCACCTTTACGCAGGCGCTCGGGATTAGTCAGACGGGCGAGATTGTTGGTTTCTACTTTGATGACAATGGCGTTCAGCATGGCTACACCGACGTGAACGGAGTTTTTTCGAGCTTCGATCCGGCGGGTTCCGTGAGCACCACGATTAACGGCGTCAACAGCTTCGGTCAGCTTGTTGGCTTTGCCACTATTGATGACAACGTCGTCGGGTTCGTGGCTACTCCTGCACCGGAGCCGGCAAGCTGGACGCTTGGGATGGCCGGCATCGCTCTCACGCTTGTTCGAATGCCGGGAAAGCGCGGACGGAGGGAGCAGTGCCACTAGAGCGGACTTTGCTTGCGGGTCTCGCGTTTGCGATTGGGGTAGCTCATGCGACCACGATTACCGCGACTGTGCCCTTCTCGATTCTGGCTCCGGCCGCGGCGAATTTGCCTCCGCAAACCGTGAATGTTGCAACGCCCCAGTTCAATCCCGCGCTGGGAACATTTGAAAGTGGAGCAACCACTATCAGCGGCACTACCAGCATTGGGTTGGAGTTCTTCAATACGGGTGCGGGCGGGGCGTACGATGTCGTCCTGAGCGACACGCTCAGTCTGGGCGGCATTCCCGGGTTCATTGTGGAAGAGCTGACCGGCACCGTCCCAGCGGACCAAGTCGCTTTTATCACGCCCACTGTGATGTTTCCTTTTGGTCCGGTGGACCGATCCGATCCGGCTGTCCTTGTTGTGGGCTCAGGAACGTGGGACCAACTTTTCAGTCTTCCCTTTCCTTCGCTCACCGTAAACCAGAGCCCGGGGGTAGGAGTGCTTCCGGGCATTATCGTTAGCGGCTCGTCGGTGACAACGTATACCTACACACCGGCAGTTGCGCCGGTTCCTGAGCCGCGATCCTTTTGCGTGCTCGCTTTGCTCTTCGGATTCGGTTTTGGTTTGCGCAGGCGGACTTAGGAGAACACGTGCGCGTAGACAATTCTTCCACGTATGTTCTGGGTGCGACGGAGCACGAACGGCGGCGGCTGGCGCTTCAGGGCTCCATTCTGAATTCGCTTACCGATCGTTTTCTGAGACAGGCGGGCGTTTGCGCGGGCATGCGCGTTCTGGATGTCGGCTGCGGGATCGGAGACGTGTCGCTGATCGCCGCTCGAATAGTGGGGCCGCGCGGTTCGGTGACCGGATTGGATACGGATGGCGCCGCGCTCGATACTGCACGGGCGCGCGCCGGCGAGGAGAAGCTTTTTCACGTTACGTTCGAGAACGTTGCTTTCGAGGCGTACGCTACCGGCGGCCTGTTTGACGCCATGGTGGGAAGACATATACTCATCCACTCGGCGGACCCCCTTGGATGGATTCGGAAATCGAAGTCGTTATTGCGCCTTGGGGGAATCGCCGCTTTTCAAGAGTACGACCTATCTTATTTCCCGCCTATCGAACCGGAACTTCCGTTGTTTTATGGATTGAGTGAGTACCTGCTTCAGTTATTCCGGCGTGCGGTGGCGTACCCGGATACGGGGGCGCGGCTCTATCACTGGATGCAACTGACTGAATTTGGCAATACGCGATCGAATGCCGAGTGTTTGATGGGCGGCGGTGCGGGATCGCCGTATTACGAGTGGTTCGCTGAGACTATTCGAAGCGTGGCTCCGCGTCTGGAATCGCTCGGCATCGCCGGCGCGGCGGAGTTGGATTTGGACACTCTTGCGGTCCGATTGCGTGAAGAAGCCGTTTCGCTGGCTGGATGTTTGACGACTCCTCTGATTGTGAGCTGCTCCGGCGAGCGCTGCGAAAGTTAGCGCACAGGAGAAAGTATTTTGATATGCGCCATAGACACGTCTCGAATCGCTTGAATGACGAGCTCAGGTTGATCTTGCTGGATGAAGTGACCGCTCTTTTCTGCGAGCCGAAACTCCCCGTGCGTTGAACGCTTCGCAAGGTCCTGCTGAAACCCTCTCCAAATTCGATCCCACGCCGCCCACTGCTCATCGGTCATCCGATTCGTTTGCGAGTCGCTTCCGTCACGCGCCGTGTGTGGAAACGGCGTTCCGCGACCGAGCACGATCAAGGGCAGATCCGTTCGCCATTGGAGCCGCTCACCCGGTTTCACATACCAACCAAGCCGGGCGGTCAGGTCGTTCAGCCCCGGCCCTTGGGGGTCGAGTTCGTGCAGCCGCAGTGCCTGTTCCTCATGGGCCGAGTCCACGAACACCAGGCCGGCCGCTTCACGTGGATATCTTGTTACGAAGCGCCGGACATAGAACCCCGAATTCGAGTGACTCACCAGGATGAACGGCCCCTTCTCGCCCGAGGCTTGGAGCCATGCGTGCAGATCGTCTACGACTTCATCAACCGATTGCAGTTTGACGAGCGCTTTGTCGCTCTCGCCAAAATTGGCGTGATCATAACTGCATACTCGCGTGAAGCTTGATACGGCAAGCTGAATGATTGCCCAATCCTTGGCTGTTCTCCCGCCGGCTGGAACCAGTATTACCGTTGGTGAACGCGCACTCTTGCCGTCGCAATAGACGGACACGCGACGATCTCCGATACTGATCATCCTCTGTTCACCGGATGCCGTGATCGCGGTGGCCAGCAGGCTGGCGCTGATGAGAAGAGTGATTCTGAGCATGCTAATTTTATAGCACACATCCTGCTAATTTTTTAGCAGCCAAGAGCCTTGCCCTGATGACCCGCTGCCGCTGGCAGCGGTTGCCAGCCGCAACCAGAACTACGCTTTTTTCGTCAAAGAGACGAAACCGATGAACCCTTCAACATTTCTTCTGTTGAATCTGGCCTTGGCGTTCTACAACGCCGGGACGATCTGGGCACATGAGGTGGATATTTTTCGATCTTGGAAGTTGGTCGACCCGGTCTCCTTTCATCGCATCCAGGCGATCCACTGGCGCAACGTTCCTTATTGGGTGTTTCTGCCGGGTCGGGCTTGCTCTGGCCGGTTCAATCAGCCTCATTTGGTATCGCCCGGCCCATTCGCCGGTGTGGACAGTGTGGGGCGCTCTTGGTTGTCAAATAGCATCGCATGTCCTCACCGCGTTTCTGTGGAGCAGGTGGCAGGCGAAGCTGAGCAATGATCCGCTCGGCCCCGCGAGTCCATCGCTTGCCAAGATTCTCGCTACGCATTGGATGCGAACGCTGCTGATCAATGCGAACGGGTTCATCCTGCTCGCCCGGGCTATCGAATGCTTTGCGCGGCAATGAAAGATCTCGATCATTATTCGGACTGGAGCGGCGGGGGAAGGATCGCGACAGTTGGCTATACTAGTGCGAATGACGACCAGCCGCAGGGAGTGGATGCTCGCCTCGCTATGTTGGTCTGAGTTGCTCGCTGCGCGGGCGGTCCACGGGGCAACTTCCTTCTCGGTTCTCAGTGCCGCGGAAGCGGTCGAAATTGTGGCTTTGAGCAGCACCGTTCTGCCGGAGACGGAAACGCCGGGGGCGGAGCAGGCCGGGGCGGTCCACTTCATCGATGCCGCTTTGGCCGGCTTTGATCGTGACCAGGCCGCAGTGTACCGCCAGGGGTTGGCCGACGTGGCATCACGAAGCCGGGAGATGTTCCCGCCGGCCACTCGATTCTCCGGACTATCCGAGATCCAGAGGACGGCAGTGCTGAAGTCCATCGAAAAAACTGAGTTCTTTGAGAAGCTGCGCACGCACACGATTCTGGCTTATTTCGGAAATCCTCAATTCGGCTGGAAATTGCTTGGCCGCGATCCTGCCATGCACTTCGAGCCTCCCTTCGGTTTCTATGACGGGAAGGGCAAAGCATAATGATGTACCAGCCGTCCGACGCGGTGGACTTCCTTGTGATTGGGGCCGGTGCGGCGGGCGGTGTTGTGGCGAAAGAACTCTCGTCGGCGGGCTTCCGCGTCGTTGTGCTCGAACAGGGACCCTGGCTGAAAGCGTCCGACTTTCGTCACGATGAAGTGAGCATCGGCTACCGAAGCGGGCTTACAAATAATCACCATTTGCAGCCGAATACATTTCGTACAGCGGCGGGCGAGAAGGCGAAAGTGCGGCCGGCGGTGGAATACGGGCGGATGGTGGGTGGCGGCTCCGTACATTTCACTGGAAATTATTGGCGATTCCATCCGGATGATTTTCGGGAACGTTCGGTGTTCGGGCCCGTGCCGGGCGCTGACCTGCGCGACTGGCCCATCACGTACGCGGAGTTGGAGCCCTACTATGCGAAGGCCGAGCAGGAACTCGGCATCTCCGGGCTGGGCGGGTCGAATCCCTTCGACGGACCGCGTTCGAAACCGTATCCGCTTCCGCCCATGCCGGTGAAATCGTCCGGCGTTCTGTTTGAGCGGGGCGCGCGAAAGCTCGGGCTCCATCCGTTTCCGGCTCCTGTCGCGGTGCTTTCGCAGCCCTATCGTGGACGGGCGGCGTGCAGCCACTGCGGTTTTTGCGAGAGCTTCGGCTGCGAAATGAATGCCAAGTCGAGCACGCTTGCGGCGCTCATTCCGGGGGCAATCCAGACGGGGCGCTGCGATCTGCGGCCCCTCAGCTATGTGCGCCGGATCGAAGTGGGAAAGGATGGGCGCGTCACGGGGGCTGTCTACTTCGACCACCTCAAGCGCGAAGTGTTCCAGCGCGCGCGAGCTGTGATTGTGTGCGCGAACGGAGCGGAAACGCCGCGCCTGCTATTGCAATCGAAATCCAAGCTGTTTCCGAATGGGCTCGCCAATACCCATGGAAACGTCGGCAAGTATCTGATGTTCGATGCCGGAGGGTTGGTGCTGGGCCTCTGCGATCATCCGGTGAACGACTACAAGAGCCTGGTTGTGACGCGCGTGCTTCACGACTTCTACGCTGCCGATGCGAAGCGCGGCTTTTATGGAGGCGGGGGGCTGGATTCGCGCATGGATTACTATCCCGCTGGATTTGCGCTGACGGGACTGCCGCCTGGGGAGTCTACGTGGGGCCCGGAGTGGAAGAAGAAATTGAGCCAATACTATACGCGTCTCACCGGCACTCTGGCCCACTCGACTTGCCTGGCGGTGGAAACGAACAGTATTTCACTCGATGATGAGATCAAGGACGCCTGGGGCTTGCCGGCCGTTCGAGTCACGTTCCAGAATCACCCCGACGATTTGAAGACCGTGGATTTCCTCGCCGCGCGGCAGAAAGAGATTCTGGACGCGGCAGGCTGCACGAAAGTCTGGCTCGATCCATGGAGCACTGATACGACCTATTCCCGCCACCTGATGGGCTCGTGCCGAATGGGTAGCGACCCACAATGGAGCGTGGTGGACCGCTGGAACCGTGCTCATGATGTCCCCAATCTGTTCATCGTTGACGGGAGCAGCCTGGTCACATCCGGACGTCAACAACCGACGGCTACGATACAAGCGTTGGCTTATCGTTTGGCTGAGCATGTTAGCGAAACCGCGCGCCGCGGCGAACTCTAACGGAAGCGCGGAACCATCCCGAAACCGGACATCCTGATCCCGAAAGCGGCCATTTTCCTGGGTGCGAGAAATGACAAATGCTTCGCGATCAATCGGTTTCGTAGCGATACCTCATGGCCACCGCATTGCATGTGCTCCCTTCTCGATCTCTCAATCGGAGGATTCTATGATCAGGTTTAACGCACTCCTTGCTCTGCTTCTGCTGGGCTCCCTGGGCCAAGCGAACGGTGACTCGCTGCAAACGCAGGATGAGGCTGCAATTCGAAAACAAATCGCTGGGTACGCCGAGGCGCGGACGCAAGGGAGCGGTGAGAGCCAGGCGTCCTTCTACGCAGAAGATGGTGACGAGTGGGAGCTCTTCGCTCGCGACAAGACCAACGGACGGCCTGCCATCGCGAAACTGCTCGACTTGGCTCCAGACCCAAATCGCCGCTTCAGACTGGAGATTTTGCACATAACCCCGCTGGGTTCTGACGCGGCGCTGGTTGATGCGCACTGGTATCGCGAGACTTCCCCTCGGCCAAAGGGCCGCGTGCAGTATGCAATGGTGAAGAAGCATGGTAGCTGGCTCATCCAGGCGGCTCGCATCAATCCATATCCGCAACCCAATCCTTAATCTGCAACTGCACTCGCCGGCGTGATCGATTCCTTGCTCCGGCTCAACATGTGCTGGAAATGGTCCTGGTATCATTTACGGCATGTTCCGCCGCGCCCTTGCCGCGCTTGTGCTGGCCGTGAGTTCGTCGAGTGCCGCTTCTTATCGGTTCGGGCAGGTATGGGACGGCGGCAAAGTACAGAAGAACGTGTGCGTGAACATTCAAGGGAACAAAATTCAGACTTGCGCACTCACGAAGACAACGACGGGTTGGTCACGCGCAGTTCTTCCCGGTGGGGCACTCCCGTTGGTGAGTGGCCGGCCGACCACGTGGACGAAATCGGATACAGCCTTCCGATCATTCCGCCAGTGTTTCAGCACCTGTCCAAGTACGATGAAATTCTGGCGCGTCTCTCGGGATTGGGGTGATGCAAATCGATTCCGTAGAAGGAATAGAAGAACCTGATGTCCGCTCTCGGTTTGCAGGTCCGAAAAGGAAAAACTGCCAGCAACGCGGGTAGTGAATTTGCATTGGCTACCGTGTTCCTGAATGCCGAAGCACGTTCAGAATGCAGTCCTCCCGAGCTATCGATCAATTGCCCCCACGTTGAATGAATTCGCACTGGGGAATCGCCGGTCCACTCCATGTTGCTGGTGTACTCCGCCGGAAACAGACGACGGTATGCCTCGTAATTATAGAGCCAGGAAAATCCCTCAACGATCCGGGTATCTTTGTGATGTTCGAAAATGTATTCAAACATTTTCCGAAGCTCTAAGAACCGGGCAGGAATCTGATATTTCGACAAGGGGCCCTCAGAAGAGGAAAAGTCATTTCTGAAATGCATGATGACGACATCGCCTCGACAATCGAATCCCATGCAGCCGAACCTGTGCGTTTTCTTCGTAACATCTGGTCCGGCCCGCGATAACTGATACGCAGCCGCTGCCACCGATTGACCGCCGTTGATGCGGTCCATGAAAGACTGCCATGTAGGGTGGCTGGCGTTGAAATCCCAGTCCTCGATACCGATCCGTTTGTA
>Ga0207695_10002497_pt1 | contig 27080 bp, 27 predicted proteins | sample KBSC54metaG_FD_184354 | JGI IMG/M metagenome (GOLD analysis project Ga0207695, IMG submission 184354) | Corn rhizosphere microbial communities from Kellogg Biological Station, Michigan, USA - KBS C5-4 metaG (SPAdes) (version 2) | ecosystem: Host-associated > Plants > Roots > Rhizosphere > Soil...
CGGCGGGAGCGTTGGGCGTGGCGACGAAGCGCATGGCGATCCTCCTCGAAAAGCAAACGGGCCGGATGCACCGGCCCGTTCTCCCCGGATCGCCGGCCGGAGCCGGCGTCCCGAAATCACTTCAGGTGCTTGGCGACCAGCTTGGTCATCTCGAACATGGACACCTGCCTCTTGCCGCCGAACACGTCCCTCAGCTTGTCGTCGGCATTGATCATCCGTCGGTTGGTCTTGTCCTGGAGGTTGTTCTTCTTGATGTAACCCCACAGCTTGCTCGTGACTTCCGTGCGGGGCATCGGGCTGTTGCCGACCACCGCGGCGAGCGTGCTGCTCGGGGTCATGGGCTTCATGAAGGCTGCGTTGGGCTTCCGCTTCGCGGCGGGCTTCTTGGCCTTAGCGGCCGGTTTCCTTGCCGCTGATTTCTTCATCGGCTTCTTGGCGGCGGACTTCCTGGCCGCCGGCTTCTTCGCTGCCTTCTTGGCTTTCTTAGCTGCCATTGATGAATCCTCCAATCTGGTGGTGACGTTGAGTTCTGCATTCATCTCGCCGCTAGGCGCGACAGCGAGAGGATGCACAAAGCGAAAACGACTTGTCAATCGTTTTCACTCGGAAAAACGGGTTTCTTCCCTCTGACGTATCGCCCGCGCAACAATCGCGGCGGCGCTTTTCGCCCGCGTTCGCGCGGGCCGATCGCGCGGGAAGGCGCGGCTTCCGAACGGGTTTATGATCGGGAATGGCTTCCCGCCCGCGTCCCGGCGACCCCGCGCCCGACTTCGAGGAGATGTCCGCGGACGGGCGCCGCGTGTCCCTCGCTGACTACCGCGGCAGGAAGCTCGTCCTCTACTTCTACCCTCGGGACGATACGCCGCATTGCACGCGCCAGGCGTGCGCGCTGCGCGACGACGGTGCCGCGATCGCCGCCCGCGGCGCGGCCGTGCTGGGCGTGTCCACGCAGGGCGCCGCCTCGCACCGGGCGTTCGCACGCCGGCATCGCCTCGATTTTCCCCTCCTCGCGGACGTCGAGGGGCGCGTGGGGCGCGCGTACGGCGTCCTGGGCGGCGCCGGGATCGTCGCGCGCCTGCGCACCGCCCTGGGGCTCGCCGATCGCGTCACGTTCGTGATCGACGAGGCCGGGCGCATCGCGCACGTGATCGACCGCCCGGACGTCGATCGGCACGGCGCCGAGGTGCTGGCGCTCCTCTAGCCGCGCCGCGCGACCGGCGCTTCGCGCGTGCTACCATCGCGGCCACTCACCGAGCGCCGACGCATGCCGCTCCACGCCGCGACCGTCTTCCTCAGCGCGTTCCTCCTCTTCCTCGTCCAGCCCGTCCTCGCGAAGCAGATCCTGCCGTGGTTCGGCGGCGCCGCCATCGTGTGGACGACGTGCATGGTGTTCTTCCAGCTGGTGCTGCTCCTCGGGTACGGATACGCGCACTGGCTCACGAGCCGGGTGCCCTCCCGGCGCCAGGCGCCGATCCACGTGCTCCTCCTCGCGGCGAGCCTCGCTTTCCTCCCCCTCGTGCCGGACCCGTCGTGGAAGCCCGCGGGCGGCGCGAATCCGGTGGCGGGGATCCTGGGGCTCCTCTTCGCGACGGTGGGCCTGCCCTACTTCCTCCTCTCGTCCACGAGCCCGCTCGTGCAGGCCTGGTTCGCCCGCGCCCGGCCGGGCGAGAGTCCCTATCGCCTCTTCGCGCTTTCGAACCTCGCATCGATGCTCGCGCTGCTGGGCTATCCGTTCCTCCTCGAGCCGTGGTTCACGAACCGCGAGCAATCGACGGGATGGTCCGCCGGCTACGCGCTCTTCGCGCTCGCTGCGGGAGCGCTCGCCTGGGCGAGCCGGGGCCTCGCGCCCATCACCGTCGAGGGCGGGCACGCTCCGGAGGCCGCGGAGGAACCCGCCCCGCGCGCGGGCGCGATCGCGCTCTGGCTCTCGCTCTCCGCGATGGGCGCGGTGATGCTCCTCGCGGTCACCAACCACCTCACGCAGAACATTCCCTCCATCCCGCTCCTGTGGGTCGTGCCGCTCGCGATCTACCTCCTCTCGTTCATCCTCTGCTTCGAGGGGCGCCGCTGGTACCGCCCGGACCTCTACCTCGCGAGCCTCGCCTGGGGGGTCTGCGTGATGGAGTGGTTCCTCGTCGACAAGAGCCTCCAGTTCGAGCTCGCGTGGCAGGTGGCGGTCTTCACGGCGGGGCTCTTCATCGCGTGCATGTTCTGCCACGGCGAGCTCGCGCGCCGGCGCCCGGGCCCGCGCCACCTCACGCTCTTCTACCTCGTGGTGTCGCTGGGCGGAGTCGTGGGCGGGGCCCTCGTGGGCATCGTGGCGCCGGTGACCCTCCCCGGCTACCTCGAGCTCCCCATCGGCATCGCGGTGCTCGCTTTCCTCGCCCTCGCCTTGAACCTCGGCCGCGCGATCGCGATCCCCGCCATCCTGGTCGCGGTCGCCTCCGTGGCGTGCGGGGCGCTCTTCTGGCAGGTGCGGACCTTCATGGCGGACACGGTGTACGTGGAGCGGAACTACTACGGCGTCGTGCGCGTGAAGGAGACCCTCGGGCGCGCGGGCGACCCGGACGGCGCCTATCGCTCCCTCGTCCACGGCGCGATCCTCCACGGCGAGCAATGGCTCTCGCCCAAGTACCGCCGCTCGGCGACCACGTACTACAAGACCTCTTCCGGCATCGGCCGGACCCTCCTCGCCCTCGAGGGGAAGCCGATCAAGGTCGCGGTGATCGGCCTGGGCGCGGGGTCGCTCGCCGTCTACGCGGACGCCGACGACACGTACCGCTTCTACGACATCGATCCGGCCGTGGTGAAGGTCGCGCGGACCTGGTTCACCTACCTCGCGGACAGCCCCGGGAAGATGGAAGTGGTGCTGGGCGACGCGCGCCTCTCCCTGGAGCGCGAGGCTCCCCAGGGCTACGACGTGATCGCCGTGGACGCCTTCTCGGGCGACTCGATCCCGGTCCACCTCATCACGCTGGAAGCCGTGGGCGAATACCTGCGCCACCTCAAGCCCGGCGGGATCATCGCCTTCCACGTGTCCAACCGGTTCCTGGACCTGAAGCCGATCCTCCTCGCGATCGCGGACCGGCGCGGCCTCGAGTACGCGTACCTGCACGAGCCGGGAGACGACGGCACGACGACGAGCGACTGGGTGCTCCTCACGCGCGACCGGCGCTTCCTGCTGCAGCCGTCGATCGTGGAGATCACGGAGCCGGTGCTGCCGGAGCCGGAATGGAGCCTGTGGACGGACGATTTCAACAATCTATGGCAAGTGCTCAGGCGATGAGCGGGAAACGTGTCGGAGCGGACGGAATGGCTTCGAGCTGATTGCCGCTCGGCGGCCGCCGCTCCACACGGTCGGGGAGGCCTCTACACGGCGTCGAGGGCCTCGGCGACGCGGCTCGCGATGAGGCTGCTCACGCGCTCGTTCGATTCGCGCGTGACGCCGGCGATGTGCGGGGTGAGGATCAACCGCGGCGCGCGGGCGAGCGGAGAGCCCGCGGCGAGCGGCTCGGTCTCGAAGACGTCCAGTGCCGCGCCGCCCAGGCGGCCTTCGCGAAGCGCGGCGGCGACGGCCGCCTCGTCCACGATCCCGCCGCGGGCGGTGTTCACCAGGACCGCTCCCGGCTTCATGCGCGCGATCCGGGCGGCCCCGAGGAGGCCGCGCGTCGCCGGGACGAGCGGCACGTGGAGCGAGACCACGTCGCTTTCCGCGAGCAGGGCGTCCAGGTCCAGGGGCTGCGCCCGCGCCTCGCGCCATGCGGGATGGCCGGCGGGAACCTGCGGATCGTGCCCGAGGGCGCGCATGCCGAGGGCCGCGGCCTTCGCGGCCGTGGCGCGTCCGATGCTGCCGAAGCCCACGATGCCCATCGCTTTCCCGCCGGCCTCGCGGCCCTCGGAGAGTGCCGCACGCGGCCAGCGTCCGGAGGCCACCTCCGCGCTCGCGTGATAGGCGCCGCGCAGGAGCACGAGCGAGACCGCCACGACGTATTCGGCCACCGCCTCGGCGTTGGCCCCCGTCGCCGGGATCACGCGGATGCCGCGCGCCTCGCACGCGGGAAGATCGATGTTGTCGAGGCCGACCCCGAGGCGCCCCACCACGGCGAGGCTCGTCGCGGCGGCAAGGAGCGGCCCGCGCACCTGCGTGCGATTGCGCACGATCCATCCCCGGGCACCGGCCAGCGCCGCGGCGAGGGCGGCCGGGTCGTCCACGAGCTGCGGGCGGTAGTCGACCTCGAAGCGGGCGCGCAGCGCCTCGACGGCGGGCGCGTCCATGAACTCGCTGATGACGATGCGCTTCATCGATCCCCCGGGGTCCTCGAGCGTCGGGCGAGGTGGGCCGTGACCTCCTCGCGGTCGTGGTAGAGCTGCTTCATGCGCAGGAAATAGCCGCCGCCGCCCAGGATCTCGTCCACGATGCCGCGGCAGCGCACGACCTCCTCCCAGCGCTTCTTCATCGGGAGCTTCAGGTTGAAGAGCGTCTCGCGGCACCAGCCCTGTGCCACCCACTGCGCCGCGAGCCGGGCGATCCGGGACGGGCTCTCCACCATGTCGCACACCATCCAGTCGACCGGCTCCGGCGGCCGGAAGTGGAAGCCGTCGTCCCGGCGGTGGCGCACCTGGCCGGTCTCGAGGAGCCGCGCGTCGATCGCGCCGTTGTCGACGGCGGTCACGATCATGTCGCGCTGCACGAGCTGCCAGGTCCAGCCGCCCGGCGAGGCGCCGAGGTCGACCGCGGTCATCCCCGGCGCGAAGCGCTTCTCGCGTTCGCGCTCGTCGAAGAACTCGATCATCGCCTCGGCGAGCTTCAACGTCGAGCGCGAGGGCGATGCTCCCGGCATGCGCAGCCGCACGATGCCCATGGGCGTGCGCGCGCTGTTGTCCGGCTGGGCGACGCCCACGTAGCACGCCCGCCCGCCCACGAAGAAGACGTGCAGCCGCTCCGGCGCCCCCGCGTCGTCGATCGCCACACCCGCGCGCGCGAGCGCGCGCTCGAGGTGGGGTGCCAGCGGCCGCGTGAGCGAGGCGAGGGACTTTCCGTCGTTCGTGTCCGGAAGCTCGATCCAGAGCGCGCTGAAGCGCCGCCCGAGGCCGCGGGCCGCCTCGACGATCGGCGTCACGCGGTCCGCCTCCGGAAGCGCGGCGAGGAGCTCCGGCACGCGCACCATCTGCCGGGGGAAGACCAGCCGGCGGAACTCCACGCGCTTCGCGAGCTCCGCGCCCATCTCGTCCTGGTGCGCGTGGAAGACCGCGAAGCCGCTTTCGGGGCGCGCCTTCACGAATCCGTCCACGCCCCTCTCCGCGGCGGCCGCGGTGATCTCCTGGGCGCACTCCTTCTCGAAGCCCGCGCGGCACTGGAGGAGGAGCCGCGAGGCGATCACGCGGGCCGCGCGTCGCGGAAGAGGCGGAAGAAGTTGCCCGTCGTGGCGCGCGCGACCTCCTCCAGCGCGATGCCGCGCAGGCGCGCGACCTCCTGGGCCACGTGCAGGACCCATGCGGGCTCGTTCGGCTTCCCGCGATGCGGCACGGGCGCGAGGTAGGGCGAATCGGTCTCGACCAGCATGCGGTCGAGCGGGACGCGGGCCGCGACGTCCTTCAGGGCCTGCGCGTTCTTGAAGGTCACGATGCCGGAGAACGAGATGAGGAAGCCCAGGTCCATCGCCGCCTGCGCGACGTCCCAGGTCTCGGTGAAGCAGTGCATGACACCCCCCGCCTCCTCCGCGCGCTCCTCGCGCATGATGCGAAGCGTGTCTTCGGCCGCGGCGCGGGTGTGGATCACGAGCGGCTTTTCGCACTCGCGCGCCGCGCGGATGTGGGTCCGGAAGCGCTCGCGCTGCCAATCGGTCGCGCCCTCGACGCGGAAGTAGTCGAGGCCCGTCTCGCCGATCGCGACGACGCGCGGGTCCTGCGCCATCCGGACCAGCTCCGCGGCCGTGACCTCGCGCCCGTCGCGCCGCTCGTCCGGATGGACGCCCGCGGAACACCAGACGTTGGGGAGCGTGGCGGCCACCTCGCGGACGGCGGGATAGGTCGCGAGCGTGGTCGAGATCGTGAGCGCGTGCGTGACGCCGTTCGCGGCCATGCGCCGCGCGACCGCGGGGAGGTCCGCCTTCAGCTCCGGAAAATCGAGGTGGCAATGGGAGTCGACGAGCATGGCGTCATTCTACCGGCGCGGGCGGTAGGACTCGGCCCACAGCCGATTCGGACGCGAGGCGATGGCTGCGCCGTCCCGGGGCGTCCGAAATGGGAGGATCCATTCCTGTTTTCCGGAGGAAGCCATGAACCGAAGAATCGTCCTCGCCGCCGTCGCGGCGGCGCTCGCCGCGGGCTCCATCGCCGCCCGTGCCGAGGAGCGCGTGTATCGCATCGAAAGCGACGAGGCGCACCGCATCGCCCCCGCGCCGGGATGGAACGTCGCGGCCGCGGACGGCATGTGCCGCCTGCGGGTGTGGGTCGACGACCGCGCGCGCGTGAAGCTCCATGGCGACCAGATCGTGGTGGAGACCCACTCCGGGAAGCGCAGCTTCGACGAGGGGAGCGTCTGCACGCAGCCCCTGCCCGCCGCCGCCGTGGACAACTTCCACGTGGTGGTCGAGCGCGGCCGCGGCACGGTGATGGAGGTCCGCGAGCCCGATCGCCGCAACGACTACACGGGCGCCGTGTCGATCGTCGATCCGCAGAACGGCGGCGACAACTACGAGATCGTGATGGCGTGGCACAACCCCGGCGTCGTCGTGGGCGCGGCGCCCCTTCCCGCGCCCGTCGTGGTGCCGGCGCCCCTCGCGGCGGCGCCCGCGCCGGACTACGCGCTCTTCGACGAGGCGCGCGCGTGCCAGGACCAGGTGCGTGCGAAGTTCGTGCAGAAGAATCCGGACGGCGACTCGTACGTCGAGTTCGGAACCACGCCGCTGCGCGAGACCGTGAGCGCGGAGCGCGACCGGATCCGCGGCGACGCGTGGGCGCGCAACCGGACGGAATCGCGCCCGATCACGTACGAGTGCCGCATCGACCGGCACGACCAGCGCGTGGTCTCCGCGTACTACGACGTGCGCGGCCGCTCGCGCCTGTCCTCGCTCCAGTAAGCGGCTAGACGGCTCCAGTCGCCGCTAGGCGCCGTACATCCAGTCCCGGGTGAGCGGCATCGCCGAGCGCCCGGGACGCGTCCGCTTGGTGGCGAGCACCTGGTGGATCGACATCCACCCCTGCTCGAAGCCGTAGGCGCATCCCGCGAGGTAGAGCCGCCAGATGCGGGCGGTGCGCTCGCAGGAGGCCGCGGTCGCCTCGGCGATCCGCGCCTCGAAGTTGGCGCTCCAGTAGCCGCAGGTCTTCGCGTAGTGGTTGCGCAGGCACTCCACGTCGTGCACCTCGAGATCCTGCTCGCTCATGTCGTGGATCGCCCGGTGCAGGTGCGGGAGCTCGCCGCGCGGGAAGACGTAGCGTCCGATGAACTCGCCCGCGCCCAGGCCCACGGCCCGGTTCTCCACGTCCGCGGAGGTGATGCCGTGGTTCAGGAAGACGCCCCGCTCGCGCAGGAGCCGCTTCACGACGCCGAAGTACGTGGGCAGGTTCCTGAGCCCCACGTGCTCGAACATGCCCACGCTCGCGATCTTGTCGTACACGCCCTCGCCCGGCGTATCGCGGTAATCGAGGAGGAGGACCCGGCAGCAGTCCTGCAGGCCCGCCTCGCGGATCCGCTGCGTCGCGAGCCGGAACTGGTTCTCCGAGAGCGTGATGCCGGTCGCATCCACGCCGAACTTCTGCGCGGCGCGGATCGCGAGCGCGCCCCACCCGCAGCCGATGTCCAGGAATTTCTCCCCGGGCTTGAGCATCAGCTTCGTGCAGATGTGGTCGAGCTTCTGGAGCTGCGCCTGCTCGAGGCTGTCGTCGTCCTTCCGGAAGTACGCGCACGAGTAGACCATCCGCGGGTCGAGCCAGAGCGCGTAGAACTCGTTGGAGACGTCGTAATGGTGGTGGATCGCCTCGCGGTCGTCGCGCTTGGTGTGGCGGGAGGACCCCGGAGCGGCCTCGAAGAGCGGCTTGGGCGCCGAGCGCGAGAGCGCCTCCGCGCCGCGGATCGCCTCGTTGAGATCGCCCTCGAGGTCGGCGTGCCCGTCGATGTACGCCTCCGCGAGCGAAAGGAGGCTCGGCCGCATGAAGGCCGAGGCCGCGCGCGTGCCCTTGAGGCGGACGGTTACGCGCGGCTCCTCCGAGAGCGACACCTCGCGCCCGTCCCAGAGCACCAGCCGCACGGGGGCCCGCACGCGTTTCTTGAGGTTCGATAGCGCATGGTCGAGCGGTCTTTCCCAGAACACGGAACCCTCCTGCATCGAATCGGACAAGGGGCCCGGCGGGGGCACCGGGATCAGATCGTGTGCGTCGGGCGGGAGGACTGCAGCGCGCCGGCGAGCAGCCCTTCGACCTTCTTCCGGAGCTCGCGCACCACGTCGCTCTCGTGGAGCTGCACGCCGATCCCCTGGGGGCGGTTGCCCGCGCTGTGGGCCGGATTGATCCACGCGACGTTGCCCTGCAGCGGGATCTTGTTCGGGTCGTCCAGCAGCGTGAGCAGGATGAGAACTTCCTCGCCCAGCACATGGGACCGGTTGCTGGGCAAAAAGATTCCGCCGTTCCTGAGGAGGGGGATCCAGGCCGCGTAAAGGGCGGCCTTCGAGCGGATCACCAGGGTGAACACCCCGGGGCGGCTCGCGACGGCATCGGCGGTGGCGGCTTCGCTCATGGTTTCGTGGGAGAAGTGGCCCGATTGTAGGCCATGAGCAGGTGCTCGGCCAACAGCCGCGGGTTGAGGGGGTGGACGGCCAGGCGGCGCGCCTCGGCGAGCTCCCGGTCGAGTGCGAGGAGCGCCTCCAGGTCGCTCGAGCGCGCGCGCGCGTCGAGCGCGGCGGCGAAGGCCCCATGGTGCCGCGCCCGGCCCGCGAGCCGCACCCGGACGAGGTCCTGGACCCAGGTCTGCAGCCAGTAGACGAGCCGCTCCACGGCGTTCCGGTCCACGCCCGCGGCGAACTGGAGTGCGTCCGCGCCGCCGGGGCGGGCGAGCTCCGCCAGGAGCCGGCGGCGGAACTGGGCCTCCTCGGGTGCCGCCAGGCGCTGCGCGAGGAGCGGCGCGCCGCCCGCGCTCGCGAGGGCCGCCTCGGCGTCCTCGACCCCCTCCGCGCGCAGCCACGCCAGCGCCGTCGCCCCGTCCGGGACCGGGAGCGGAAGGAGCCGGCAGCGGCTGCGCAGGGTGGGAAGGAGCCGCGCGGGACGATCGCTCACGAGGACGATGAGCGTCGCGGGCGGAGGCTCCTCGAGCGTCTTCAGGAGCGCGTTGGCGGCCGCGGGGTGGAGCGCTTCGGCGGGCACGAGGAGGAGCACGCGGTAGCCCGAGCGGTGCGTCGTGAGGCCCACGAAGTCCGCCACGGCGCGGATCTGGCCGATCTTGATCACGAGGCTCTTCGCCTTCTCCGCCTTCGCGCCCTCGCCTTCCGCGGGCTCCTCCTCCTCTTCCGCCGCCTCCGGGACGATCTCGCGGAAATCCGGGTGGTTCCCCTGCTCGAGCCAGTGGCACGATTCGCAGGCGCCGCAGGCGAGCCCGCGCACGGGCGACTCGCAGAGCGCGGCGGCCGCGAGGGCGCGCGCGAACCGCGCCTTGCCGATGCCGGCCGGGCCGTGCACGAGGAGCGCGTGGGGAAGCCGCGCCTTGTCGGCCATCAGGCGCTCGAGCGCCGCCACGTGCCAGGGAAAGGGCTTCACGGGAACGCCCGCGCGAAGGCGCGCTCGAGCCGCCCGCGCACCTCGGCCACGCCGCCGGAAGCGTCGACCACGTGGATGCGCGCCGGGAAACGCCGGGCGCGCTCGAGGTAGGCGCCGCGCACGCGGCGGAAGAAATCCGACCGCTCGCGCTCGAACTTGTCCGGCTCGGCGCTGCGGCCCTTCTGGCGCTCCCCCGCCTCGTCCGGGTCCAGGTCGAAGAGGAACGTCGCATCCGGCTGGAGGCCCGGATGCACGAGGCGCTCGAGGGCCTCGACCGCCGCCGGGTCGAGTCCCCGGCCGCCGCACTGGTACGCATAGGTCGAATCGCTGAAGCGGTCGCAGAGCACCCACGCCCCCGAGTCGAGCGCGGGGACGACCAGGCCTTCCAGGTGGGCGCTCCTCGCCGCGAACATCACGAGCGCCTCCGCGAGCGCGGCGGCGGGATGGTGCAGGATCACCTCGCGCAGCCGCTCGCCGAAGGGCGTGCCGCCCGGCTCCCGCGTGACGACCACCTCCACTGCGCGCCGGGCGATCCGGTCGCGCAGGAACCCGACGTGCGACGATTTCCCGGCGCCGTCGATGCCTTCGAGGGTGATCAGTTTCCCGCGTGCCGTCATGTCACGATGAGCCGCCGTGCAGCTGGTATCTTGCCACCGCGCGGTTGTGCTGCTCGAGGGTCCGCGAGAATTCGTGCGATCCGTCGCCGCGCGAGACGAAATAGAGGAAGTCCGATGCCGCCGGATGCACCGCGGCGCGGAGCGCATCCGCGCCCGGCATGGCGATCGGCGTGGGCGGAAGGCCGTCGCGCGTATAGGTGTTCCACGGCGTATCCGTCGTGAGGTCGCGCTTGCGGATGTTCCCGTCGTAGCGCTCGCCCATGCCGTAGATCACGGTGGGATCGGTCTGCAGGCGCATGTGCAGGCGCAGCCGATTCACGAAGACGGACGCGATGAGCGGCCGCTCCGCCGGAAGCCCCGTCTCCTTCTCCACGATCGAGGCGAGGATCAACGCCGCGTACGGGGTCGCGAGCGGGAGGTCCGGGTCGCGGCCCGACCAGGCCTGCGCGAGGCGCTTCGCCATCGCGGCGTGCGCGCGCTTGAGGATGTCCAGGTCGCTCGAGCCCGGCGTGAACCGGTAGGTATCGGGGAAGAGCCAGCCCTCGGGCGAAGGCTCCGCGATGCCGAGGAGCGCCGCCACTTCGCCATCGGACTTCCCCGCGAGCGTCTGGCGCACGTGGGCGTCGGCTTCCAGCGCCGAGCGCCACTGCCGGAACGTGGTCCCTTCGACGAAGAGCGCCTCCACGAGGAGCACGTCGCCGCGCGCGAGCTTGTCGAGGAGCTCGAGCGGGGAGACGGGCCGCTCGAGGCGGTAGGTGCCGGCGCGGATCGATCCCGCCCTTCCGAGGAGGCGCCCGAGGATCCAGAACCCCTCGCCTTCGAGGGTCGATGCGCCCGGGACCGCGGGACCGGCGAGGAGGCCGCCCGCCGCGAGCTCGCGCGCGAGCCCCTTCAGGCGCTCGCCGGGCCGCACCGTGAAGTCGTAGGGCGCGGCGGGAAGGGCGAGCGGCGCGTGCGCGAACCACGCGAGCCAGGCCGCGGCGAGCGCGGCGCCCAGGAAGACGAGGAGGAATGCCGCCCGGAGCGCCCGCCGCATGGCGCCGTCGCGGCCGCGGTCAGTGGAAGCGCCGGAACGCGAGCGTTCCGTTGGTCCCGCCGAACCCGAAGGAATTGGAGAGCGCCGCCTCGATCCGCATCTCGCGGGCGGCGTTCGGCACGTAGTCCAGGTCGCACGCCGGATCCGGCGTCGCGATGTTCATCGTGGGCGGCGAGACCTGGTGGTGGATCGCGAGCGCCGTGATCACCGCCTCGACGCCGCCCGCGGCGCCCAGGAGGTGGCCGTGCATGGACTTGGTCGAGTTCACCGCGAGCTTGTAGGCGTGCTCGCCGAAGGCGGCCTTCATCGCCGCGGTCTCGTTCGCGTCGCCCAGCGGCGTGGAGGTCCCGTGCGCGTTCACGTACTGGACGTCCTCCGGGTTCATGCCCGCGTTTCGCAGGGCCGCCAGCATCGCGCGCCGCGGCCCGTCCATGTTGGGCGCGGTGATGTGGTTCGCGTCCGCGCTCATGCCCATGCCGGAGAGCTCGGCGTAGATGCGGGCGCCGCGCTTCCTCGCGTGCTCGAGCTCCTCTAGTATGAGGATGCCGGCGCCGCGCTTCCTCGCGTGCTCGAGCTCCTCCAGGATGAGGATGCCGGCGCCCTCGCCCAGCACGAACCCGTCGCGGTCCTTGTCGAAGGGCCGGGAGGCGGTGGCGGGATCGTCGTTCCTCTCCGAGAGCGCCTTGCACGCGCAGAAGCCGCCCACGCCGGAGAGGTTCACGCACGCCTCCGCGCCGCCCGCGATCATCACGTCCGCGTCTCCGTACTCGATCATGCGGCCGGCCTCGCCCACGCAGTGCGAGCTCGTCGTGCAGGCGGAGACCATCGAGACGTTGGGGCCCTTCGCCTTGAACTGGATGGAGATCAGGCCCGCGACCATGTTGATGATGGTGCCGGGGACGAAGAAGGGGGAGAGGCGCCGCGGCCCCTTGGCGATCATCTCGCGGATGTTGTCCTCGATCATCGGCAGCCCCCCGATGCCCGAGCCCACGTTCACGCCCACGCGCTCCGCGTTCGCCTCGTCGATCGCGAGGCCGGCGTCGTCCAGCGCCATGCGGGTGGCCGCGATGCCGTAGTGGATGAAGGTGTCCGCGCGCCGGGTCTCCTTCACGGGCATCCAGTCCGACGCGGTGAAGCCCTTCACCTCGGCCGCGATGCGCGTGGGCAGGAGCGCCGCGTCGAAGCGCGTGATGGGACCCACGCCCGTGCGGCCCGCGAGGAGATTCCCCCAGGCCTCCCGGATACCGTTCCCGACCGGCGAGACGATGCCCAGCCCGGTTACGACGACTCTTCGCTTCGACATGTTTGGGGCGCGCGGGATTCGCGCGATGGCGCTCGCGCGCCGCTACTGCTTGACGTGGTTCTTGACGTAGTCGATCGCCTGCTGGACGTTCGTGATCTTCTCCGCGTCCTCGTCCGGGATCTCGCACTCGAACTCCTCCTCGAGCGCCATCACGAGCTCCACGTTGTCGAGGGAATCCGCGCCGAGGTCCTCCACGAAGGACGACTCGTTCTTGATGTCGGCTTCGGCAACGCCCAGTTGCTCGGCAACGATCTTCTTCACGCGAGCTTCAATGTTGTCCATCGACTTCCTCCAAGCGGATTCTCGGTTTGTCTTCCTGCGGAAAAGCGCGTAATTCTACCATAGCGGAGCACCCTTTCCGGCCCCGCCAAGTGCTTCAATCCATGTGCATTCCGCCGTTCACGTGGAGGGTGGCGCCCGTCACGTAGCCCGCGGCCGGGGAGCACAGGTAGAGCACCGCCTGGGCCACGTCCTCGACCCTTCCCAGGCGCCCGAGGGGCACGTTCTCCACCAGCTTCCTCACCTGCTCCGGGGCGAGCGAGCGGGTCATGTCCGTCTCGATGAACCCGGGCGCCACGCAGTTCACGGTGATGCCGCGGCTCCCCACCTCGCGGGCGAGCGACTTCGAGAATCCCACCATGCCCGCCTTCGCGGCGGCGTAGTTGGCCTGGCCGGCGTTGCCGGTGAAGCCCACGACCGAGCCCACGTTCACGATCCGGCCGCTGCGCGCCTTCATCATGCCGCGGAGCACCGCGCGCGAGAGGAGGAAGACGGATTTCAGGTCCGTCGCCTGCACGTCGTCCCATTCCTCGTCCTTCATGCGGGCGAGGAGGTTGTCGCGCGTGACGCCGGCGTTGTTCACGAGGATCGCGACGGGCCCGAAGTCCTGCGCGACCTTCTCCGCGAAGGCCGCGCACGCGGCGGCGTCGCGCACGTCGAGGACGCGCCCCTCGCCCTTCGCGCCCAGCTCCGCCACGCGCTTCGAGATCGCCTCCGCGCCGGCCTGCGACGTGGCGGTGCCCACCACGGTCGCGTTGGCGCGCGCGAGCGCGGCGAGGATCGCCTCCCCGATGCCGCGCGAAGCGCCGGTGACGACGGCGACCTGTTCCTTCAGCATGGATTCCCCTTCACGGCGGCGTCGAGCGACGCGCAGTCCTGCACGGCGAGCCCTTCCAGGTCCGGCGCGATGCGCTTGGCGAGGCCGGTGAGAACCTTTCCCGGCGCGCATTCGACGATGCGGGTCACGCCTTGCGCGACGAGGAAGCGCACGGTCTCGATCCAGCGCACCGGGTGGTCGAGCTGCTCCACGAGGGCCTCGCGGATGCGCGCCGGATCGTCGAACGCCCGGACGCTGCGGTTGTGCACCACCGGGACCGCGGGCTTCGCCACCTCGATCGCGGAGAGCCGCTCGCGCAGCCGCTCCGCGGCGGGGCGCATGAGGCTGCAGTGGGAAGGCGCGCTCATGGGCAGCATCACCGCGCGCTTGGCCCCCAGCTCCTTCGCGAGCGCCATCGCGCGCTCGACGGCGCCCCGATGGCCGGCGATCACGACCTGCCCGGGCGAATTGAGGTTGGCGGGCTCGAGCACTTCGCCTTCGGCCGCGCGCTCGCAAAGCTCCGGCACGCGGGAGTCGTCCAGGCCCAGGATCGCCGCGATGCCGCCCGTGCCTTCGGGCACCGCGTCCTGCATCGCCTGCGCGCGCAGCCGCACGAGCGGGACGGCATCCGCGAAACGAAGCGCCCCGGCCGCGACGAGGGCCGTGTATTCGCCGAGGCTGTGCCCGGCGAGCCACGCGGGCATGGGGCCGCCCCGCGCGCGCCAGGCGCGCCAGCACGCGACACCGGCCACCAGCATGAGCGGCTGCGTGTTGACTGTCTGGTTCAGGAGCTCCGCGGGCCCCTCGTTCGCCATCGCCCAGTAGTCGACGCCGGACAGGCGCCGGGCCTCGCGGAAGGTCTCCAGCACCCCGGGATCGTCCGCGAAGCCCTTCATCATCCCCAACGACTGGGATCCCTGGCCCGGAAAGACGATGGCGAGCGTCATGGCGGTCAATAGCGCAGGAGCACGGAGCCCCACGTGAACCCGCCGCCCACGCCCTGCAGCAGCACGACGCTCCCGGGGCGCACGCGCCCGTCGCGCACGGCGACGTCGAGTGCCAGCGGCACGGATGCGGCCGACGTGTTCGCATGGCGATCCACGGTCACGATGCACTTCCCGTCCGGGATGCCCAGCTTCTTCGCGACGTGCGAGATGATCCGCACGTTCGCCTGGTGGGCGACGTAGGCGTCCACGTCCGCGATCGTCATGCCGTTGGCGGCGAGCGCCTCGTGGGCGTTTTCCTCCAGCACGCGCACCGCGAGCTTGAACACCGCCGCGCCGTCCATCTTGAGCGTGGGATCGCCCTGCACCTGCCCGCCGCACACGTGGCCGGGCGTATTGAGGATCGCCGCGTGCCGCCCGTCCGCGTGGAGATGGCTGGAGAGGATGCCCGGCACGTCCGAGGCCTCGAGCACGACCGCCCCGGCGCCGTCGCCGAAAAGCACGCACGTCCCGCGGTCCTTCCAGTCGAGGATGCGGGAGAAGACTTCCGCGCCCACCACGAGCGCGCACCGATACTGGCCGGAGCGCACGTAGAGGTCCGCGGTGGCGAGCGCGAAGACGAAGCCGGAGCACACGGCCTGCACGTCGAAGGCGGCGCCGCGCGTGACGCCGAGCTTTCCCTGCAGGAGACAGGCGCTCGACGGGAAGACCATGTCCGGGGTCGACGTGCCGACGATGATCAGGTCCACGTCCGCGGCGCTCCGCCCCGCCGCCGCGAGCGCGTTGCGGCAGGCGTGGAGCGCCAGGTCGCTCGTGAACTCGCCCTCCGCGGCGATGTGCCGCTCGCGGATCCCGGTGCGCGCGACGATCCATTCGTCGGTGGTCTCGACCATCGCCTCGAGGTCGCGGTTCGTGAGCACCTTCGCGGGCAGGTAGCTCCCCGTGCCGGTGATGCGGGAGCGGACACTCATGCGACCCGCTCCGTGGGAGGGGGTGTCGCGTCCGCGCCGGGTGCCAGCGCCGCCACCTCCTCGCCGATCGCTCGAGGAGCCCCGTGGCTCGCCTCCGAATGGGCGCGCTCGATCGCGGTGGCGAAGGCGAGCCGGTCCGCCGACCCGTGGCTCTTCACGACGATGCCGCGCAGGCCCAGGAGCGCCGCGCCGTTGTAGCGCCGATGGTCCACGCGCCGGCGGAAGCGCCGGATCACGGGCCAGGAGACGATCGCCGCCAGCCGCGAGAAGACGTTGCGCGTGTACTCCTCCTTCAGGAAGTCGCCCAGCATGCGGGCGAGCCCCTCCGAGGTCTTGAGCGCCACGTTGCCCACGAAGCCGTCGCAGACCACGACGTCCGTCGTTCCGCGGTAGATGTCGTCGCCCTCGACGTTCCCGTGGAAGTTGACCGGGCTCGCCCGCAGGAGCTCGCCCGCCTTCTTCACCACGTCGTTTCCCTTGATCTCCTCCGCGCCGATGTTGAGGAGCCCCACGGTGGGGCGCTCGATGCCCTCGACCGCCTTCACGAGGGTCGAGCCCATGATCGCGAACTGCAGGAGATGGTCCGGCGTGCAGTCGGCGTTGGCGCCCAGGTCGAGCGCGTAGACCTGGCCCTTGCGCGTGGGGAGCACCGCGCAGATGGCGGGCCGGTCGATGCCGGGAAGGGTCTTCAGGACGAACTTGGCGGTGCCCATGAGCGCGCCCGTGTTGCCGGCGCTCACGCAAGCATGGGCGCGGCCTTCCTTCACGAGGTCGATCGCGACCCGCATGGAAGAGCGCCTCTTGGTGCGGATGGCGCTCCGGACGTCCTCGTCCATGCCGACCACCTCGGTCGCGGGGATGAGGGAGATCCCCGCGCGGCCGGCCGCATGCGCCCTCGCGAGCTCGCGCCGGAGCGGCTCCTCCAGTCCGACCAGCAGCAGCTCCGAGCCGGGGTGCGAGGCGAGGAAATCCAGGCAGGCGGGCACCGTGACCGCCGGCCCGTGGTCCCCGCCCATCGCGTCGACGGCGATGACGGTCTTCATGAGGGGTCGCTCGCGCGCGGTTCGCGCGCGCGGCGCTTCAGTCCCTGGCCTGGATCACCTTCTTGCCGCGGTAGTAGCCCGACGGCGAGATGTGGTGGCGAAGGTGCGTCTCGCCCGTGGTGGGCTCGACGGCGGTGGGCGGCGTGCCCAGGTGGTCGTGCGCACGGTGCATGCCGCGCTTCGACGGCGACTTCTTGTTCTGTTGAACGGCCATGGACTTCTCCTGTGGGGGCTCGCCCGATCGCGGGACGCCCGTATCGTCATTTCTTCCGCTTGAGGCTCGCGAGCGCCGCGAAGGGCGAATCGCGCCCCCCGTCCTCGCCGCTGCCTGCCGCGGCCTCTCCCATTCCCGGCTTGCGTGGCACCATCGGGAGCGCGAGGAGCACCGCATCCTCGACCACGTCGCGAATGTCCAGCGGCCCATCGGCGACGAGGTAATCTTCCGCATCGCTTTCCTCCGCGATCCCGGGAAGCTCCGCCTCGGTGTCCACGAGGACGAGCCGGTCCGCGATCGAGATGTCGTGCCGGAAGGCCTCGAGGCTCGTCTGGCACGTGAGAAAAACGAAGCCTTCGATTATACACGACACCACCTTCCGGCGCCCCGCGTCCAGGGCGGCGGTGATGCGGTAGCGAAGCTCCCCGTCGGGCCCGGCAAGGCTCTCCGCGAGGCGCTCGAGGTCCGGGGGCGTGAAGGTCCCGGCCCAGGTGTGGGGCTTTTCGGAAATGCGGTCGGGGTGGATCAGGTCGTCGGACATGTTAGAATTGACTTGAAATATTTACAATAAATGACTGAATTATCTGAATCTTCTGAGCGCGCCCTGGTATTGGCCTCCGGGTCGCCCTACCGCCGGGAGCTCCTCGAGCGCCTCCGCCTGCCCTTCACGGCCTGGTCGCCGGAGGTGGACGAGTCGGTGCTGCCCGGCGAGCGTCCGGCGGCGACCGCCGTGCGCCTCGCCCGGCTGAAGGCCCAGGCGGGCGCCCGGCGCTGGCCCCAGGCCTGGATTATCGGCTCGGACCAGGTGGCCGACGTGGACGGCCGCGCCGTGAGCAAGCCCGGGACGCTGGACAACGCGAGAAGCCAGCTGCGCGAGCTGAGCGGGCGCGCCGTGGTCTTCCATACCGCGCTCGCGCTCGCCGCGCCTGGCGGGGGCCTGCACGAGCGCATCGTCGATACCGAGGTCGCCTTCCGCCGCCTTTCCGGGGCCGATATCGAGCGCTACCTCGCGCGCGAGCCGGCGCTCGACTGCGCGGGGAGCGCCAAGAGCGAGGGGCTGGGGATCGCGCTCCTCGAGCGCCTGGCGGGCGACGATCCCACGGCGCTCGTGGGGCTCCCCCTCATCGCGCTCGCGCAGCTCCTGCGCGACCAGGGCTTCGAGCTGCCGTGACCGGCCGCCTTTTCCTCCTCCCCGCGTGGCTTTCGGAGGCGGCGCCGGTCGAGGCCGCGCTTCCCGCGGCGGCGCTCGCCGAGATCCGGCGCCTCGAGCGGTTCGTCGTGGAAGACGCCCGCTCGGCACGGCGCTTCCTCGCCGCGTGCGGGCATCCCCGGCCGATGCGCGAGCTCGCGTTCGAGGAGCTGAACGAGCACACGCCGCCGGCCGCCGTGCCCGCCCTCCTCGCGCCGCTCCTCGAAGGCGCCGACGTGGGACTTCTCTCGGAGGCCGGGCTTCCCGCGGTCGCCGATCCCGGCGCGGTGCTGGTCGCCGCCGCGCACGCCCGCGGCATCGCGGTGGTTCCGCTCGCGGGACCCTCGTCGATCATGCTGGCGCTCATGGCGAGCGGCCTCGAGGGGCAGCGCTTCCGCTTCCACGGCTACCTGCCGGTGGAGGCGCCCGCGCGCCGCGCGCGGCTGGCGGAGCTCGAGCGGGAGGCCGCGCGTGCCGACGAGACCCAGATTTTCATCGAGACGCCGTACCGGAACGACGCGCTGCTGGCCGACATCCTCGCGGCGTGCCGGGGCGCGACACGCCTCGCCGTCGCGGCGGATCTCACCGCGCCGACCGAATGGATCCGCATGGACAGGATCGACGGATGGAAGTCGCGCGCCCCACAGGCGATCGGAAAGCGCCCGGCGATCTTCCTGCTTCACGCGTGAGCGTGCCGCCCTACTTCTCGGATGCGTACAAGTTGTTGGTGCGCAGGATCGGGTAGAGCGCGTCCGCCCGCAGCGGCGCCGCGAAGTAGAACCCCTGCCCCACGCGGCAGCCCTTGGAGCGCAGGAGCGCCAGCTGCCCCGCGGTCTCCACGCCCTCGGCGATGGTCTCCAGGTCGAGGCTCCTCGCCATGTTGATGATGGCCACCACGATCGCCGTGTCGTTCGGGTCGACGGTGATGTCCCGGATGAACGACTGGTCGATCTTGAGCTTCTGGATCGGGAGCCGCTTCAGGTACGAAAGGCTCGAGTAGCCGGTCCCGAAATCGTCGATCGCGAGCTGGACACCCATCTTCGAGAGGCGGTTCAAGAGGTTCATCGCGCCCTCGGTCTGGCGCATCACCTGGCTCTCGGTGATCTCCAGCTCGAGGTAGGCGGGATCGAGGCGCGTCTCGGCGAGCACGCGCGTCACCATGTCGACGAAGCCGCGGTCGGCGAACTGGCGGGCCGAGAGGTTCACCGCCATCCGCCGGGGTGCCAGGCCCTGGTCCTGCCATTCGCGGGCCTGGCGGCAGGCCTCGCGCAGGACCCACTCGCCGATCTCGTTGATGAGTCCCGTCTCCTCCGCGAGCGGGATGAAGTCGCCCGGCATGACGGTCCCGCTGTCCTCGGTCTTCCAGCGCACCAGCGCCTCCAGCGCGAGCACCTCGCCCGTCTCGAGGTCGATCTGCGGCTGGTAGTGCAGGACGAAGTCCTTCTGCATCACCGCGCGGCGCAGCGCCGATTCCAGCGTCATCCGGCGCTTCACCGCGATGTTCATCTGCGAGGTGAAGTACTGGTAGGTGTTCTTCCCCAGGCCCTTGCCGTGGAACATCGCCGTGTCCGCGTTCTTCATGAGGGTCTGGGCGTCCCGCCCGTCCTCCGGGTAGAGCGCGATGCCGACCGAGCCGCTCACGTGCTGCTCCGTGCCGCCCAGCGCGAAGGGCTGGCGGAGCGCGTTCAGCACCTTCTGGGCGACGAGCGAGGCCGAGCGCCCGTCCTCGAGGCTGTCCAGCAGCACGATGAACTCGTCGCCGCCCTGGCGGGCGATCGTGTCCTCGATCCGCACGCAGCCCGAGAGCCGCCGCGAGACCTGCCGCAGGAGCTCGTCGCCCACGTCGTGGCCCAGGGTGTCGTTGATGTTCTTGAAGTTGTCGAGGTCGATGAAGAGCACGGCCACCTTGCGGCGCGAGCGCTCCGCGCGGGCGATCGCGTGGGCGAGCCGGTCCTGCAGGAGCGAGCGGTTGGGCAGGCCCGTGAGGTTGTCGTGGTACGCGAGGTGCTGGATGCGCTGCTGGATCACCTTCCGGTCCGTCACGTCGCGCGAGTTGAACACCACGCCGCGGATGTGCGGGTTGTCCAGCAGGTTGGTGCCCAGCGACTCGAACGTCCGCCAGTTCCCGTCGCGGTGGCGGAAGCGCACCTCGATGGGCCCGCTCGACTGGCGCTTCTCGACGATGCGGCGCATCGCCGCGCGCAGGCTCTCCGCGTCGTCGCGGTGGACGAGCTCGAACGCGTTCCGGCCGAGGGTCTCGGCGGGATCGAAGCCCAGGAGGGTCCTGAGCGCCCCGCTCTGGTAGCGCAGCGTCCCGTCCGCGTCGATGACCGAGATGAGGTCGAGCGAGCTCTCGGTCAAGAGCCGGAAGCGCGCCTCGCTCGCCTCGAGCGCGCGCTCGGTCTCCTTGTAGCGCGTGACGTCCGTCACGACGCCGATCAGCCCCGCCACCTCGCCCTGCTGGTCGACGAAGCTCACCTTGTTGTAGAGCATCTGGCGCTGCTCGCCCATCGCGGTGGGCATGAGGAGCTCGTACGTGGTCGACGACGGCCGCTCGAGGAGCGCGCGGTCGCGCTCGTGGTGCGTCTCGGCGATCGCGGGCTCGTACATGTCGAAGACCGTCTTCCCGATCCAGTTCTCGCCGCCGCCGAAGAGCTCGCCCCACGCGCGGTTGTGCACGAGGTAGCGTCCCTCGCGGTCCTTGTAGTAGACCGGGTTGGGGATCGCGTCGATGAGCGCGCGCGTGAAGTGGAGGTGGCGCTCGAGCTCCTGCGAGGCGCGACGCGCCTCGGTCACGTCGACGCAGGCGACGAGGAGGCCCACGATGCGCTCGTCCGCGTCGCGCAGGGGCGCGGCCGAGCCGCGGATCACGATGGGCGTCCCGTCGGCCCGCAACCGCTCGAGCTGCAGGCCGTCCAGGACCTCGCCCGAGAGCACCCGCTCGCGAAGCCCGCGCGTGGCCTCCTCTGCCGGGTCCGGCACGAAGGGCGCCGGCCGCCCCACGGCCTCCACGCGGGAGTGCCCGAAGGTGCGCTCGGCGGCCCGGTTCCAGAAGGTGACCACGCCCACGCGGTCCGTCGTGTAGATCGCGATGGGCGAGGTCTCGACGATCGCCTGCAGGAAGGCATTCATCTGGCCGAGCGCCCGGTCCTTGCCGCGCTGCTCGGTGAGATCGATGAACGCGCCCACGAGGTAGCGCGGCTCGCCGGTCGCCTCGCGCACGACGGCGACGCTGCGGCGCACCCAGACCTCGCCCCCGCCCTTGCGGAGGTAGCGCTTGTCGACTGCCGGGGGCTCGGCCGCCGTCGTCGCGAGCGCGGCGAGCGAGGCCTCGTCCCGCGCGAGGTCGTCCGGGTGCGTGATCGTCGCGAAGGAGCGGCCCTCGAGCTCCTCGCGGGCGTAGCCGGTGATCGCGCAGAACGCGCGGTTCACCTGCCGGAAGATGCCTTCGGGCGTGATGACGGCGAGGCCCACCGCCGAGCGGTCGAAGGCCTCGCGCGCGAGGTCGAGGTCGATCCGGGGCGGATCTTGTGCGACGGCGCTCACTCGGCTAGCGCAGGCCGCCCAGGTGGGCTGCGGCCGATTCGGCGGCCGCCTGGCCCAATGCGGCGCCGAACTGCGTTCCCAGCCGCCGCGAGAGCGTCTCGAAGACGCTGTCCTCCGGCGTGTAGTCCACGAGCTTCTCGGCCTTGATCACGTCGCGCGCGACCGACTCGGCGCTGCCGAAACCGTCCGCGAGCCCCAGCTCCACGCTCTTCTCGCCGGTCCAGACGAGGCCGGAGAACATGTCCGGCGTCTCCTTCAGCCGCGAGCCGCGCCCCTTCCGCACCACGTCGATGAACTGCTGGTGGATCTCCCCGATCATCTTCTGCGCGTACTCCTTCTGCGCCGGGTTCTCCGGGGCGAAGGGGTCGAGGAAGTCCTTGTTCTCGCCGGCCGTGTAGGCGCGCCGCTCGATGCCGAGCTTCTCCATCGCTCCGGTGAAGCCGAAGCCGTTGATGATGACGCCGATCGATCCCACGAGGCTCGCCTTGTCGACGTAGATCCGGTCCGCCGCGACGGCCACGTAGTAGCCGCCCGACGCGCAGAGGTCCTGCACGACCACGTAGAGCGGCGTCTTCGGATACTTCATCTTCAGGCGGCGCATCTCGTCGTTGATGTAGCCCGCCTGCACGGGGCTCCCGCCGGGGCTGTTGATGCGCAGGACCACGCCCTGGGTGGTCGGATCCTTGAACGCGCGGTCGAGCCCCTTGATGATGCGATCGGCCGACGCCTTGCCTTCCGGCGCGATCACGCCCTCGAGGTTCACGAGCGCGGTGTGGCGCCCGCCGGAGGAGGCCGATCCCAGCTCCCTGTCGGGGCGCCCGAGCCAGCCCATCCATGCCGCGAGGATCAGGAAGGCGAAGATGAGCCACAGGAGCTTGAAGAGCGCTCCCCACTGGCGCGAGCGCCGCTGCTCGTCGAGCGCCTTCAAGGCCACGCGTTCGAGCACGGAACGCTCCCAGTTGGGGGGCGAGGGATCCGTCATGGCTTTTCATCCGGCGGCGTCGCGGTCGCCGCTTCGTTGAGTAGGAAGACCTGGCCGTTCGCCTCGCGCGTGGCGAGCGGCTCGAGCGCCGCGCCGCGGCACGGGCCGGCGATGCAGGAGCCCGTCCCGGGCTCGAACAACGCACCGTGCGTGGCGCAGACCAAGTATAGCCCAGCGAGGTCGAAGAACTCCCCGGGCTCCCAGTCGAGCTCGGTGCCCATGTGCGGGCAGCGGTTCACGTAGGCGCGCACCCGTCCCGCGTGGCGCACGGCGAAGCCCTTCTCCTCGCCGTCCGCGAGGGCGAACCGAACGCCGCGGCCGCCTTCGGCGAGTGCCAGCGACGGGCAGATCAGGCGTTCGTCGCGAGCCATCGGCGCAGGTCCTCCACGCTGGCGCAACGGGCGAGGGCCGGACGGGTGGCGAGGAGCGCCTCCGGATGCGCGCCGTACGAGACCGAGACCGCCTCGATCCCGGCGTTCGCGGCGAGCTCCAGGTCGTGGGTCGTGTCGCCCACCATGAGCGCGCGGCGCGGCTCGACACCCGTGATGTCGAGGAGCATGAGGAGCATGTCGGGATGCGGCTTGGCGAACCCCTCGTCCGCGCAGCGCGTGGCCTCGAACCAGCGGGCGAGGCCGGTGGCTTCCAGCGCCCGGTCGAGCCCGCGGCGCGCCTTTCCCGTCGCGACCGCGAGGCGGCGCCCGCGCCCGTGGAGCTCGCCCAGCATCTCGCGCACGCCCTCGTAGAGCGGCGCCTCGTGCTCGCGGGCGAGGAAATGGTGGCGATAGCGCTCCGCGAGCCGCCCGCGCGCCGCCTCGTCAAGGTCCGGCACGACGCGCCGGAAGGTGTCCGCCATGTCGAGGCCGATCACGAAGAGCGCCTCGGACTCGCTGGGGACGGGCGCCCCCACGTCGCGGCACGCCGCCTGCAGGCACGACGCGATGAGGCGGGTCGAGTCCATGAGCGTCCCGTCCCAGTCGAAGACCACGAGGTCGTAGCCGTTCATGCCGCCTCCCGCATGTGGCCGTCCCGGAACGCCGCGAGGTCCGCCGGAAGGGGCGACGCGATGGTGACCTGCTCTCCCGTGCCGGGATGGCGGAAGGAGATGGAGGCCGCGTGGAGGAACATCCGCTTGAGCCCCTCCTTCCGGAGCCTGCGATTGAGATCGAAGTCGCCGTACTTGTCGTCGCCCAGCACGGGATGCCCCAGGTGGGCGAGGTGCACGCGGATCTGGTGCGTGCGGCCGGTGAGGAGCTCCGCCTCGAGGAGGCTCGCCCGCGCCCCCCGCGAGATCCGCCGGAAGACCGTCTCCGCCGACTGGCCCGCCTCCGAGACGCTCACGCGCTTGCCGCCGTCCGCGGCGTGGTACTTGGCGAGCGCGAGGCGCACGCGCTGCAGCTCGTTCCGGAACCGCCCCGCCACGCCGACGAGGTAGCGCTTGTCCACGTCGCGCTCGCGCAGCATGTCGTGGAGCGCCGTCAGCGCGGAGCGCTTCTTCGCGACGAGGAGCACGCCCGAGGTCTCGCGATCGAGCCGGTGGACGAGCTCGAGGAAGCGCGCGTCCGGCCGCATCGAGCGCAGCGACTCGATGACACCGTGCGCGACGCCGCTCCCGCCGTGCACCGCGAGGCCCGCGGGCTTGTCGATCGCGACCAGCCACTCGTCCTCGAGGAGGATCGGCATCCGGAAGTGGGGAGCGGGAATGGCGGAGCCCCGCTCGGCCACCCGCACCGGCGGGATGCGGATGCGGTCTCCCGCCGCCACCCGGTCCGACGCCTCGACCCGGCGGCTGTTGATGCGAACCTCGCCGCTCCGGAGGATCCGGTAGATGCGGCTCTTGGGCACCCCCTTCAGCCGCGCCATGAGGTAGTTGTCGATGCGCTGCCCCGCCTCGTCCGCCGAGACGTCGATCCAGCGTACCGCCGGGGCTGCGCCGGCGGGCGCTTTGCCTTCGGTCGCCATCCGCGTATACTATATGTAGTTGATTTCCAAGCCCGCTCGCGCCAGAGCTTCAGTCTCTCGTCGCATTCGGGAGGGCGCCAGGCGCCGGAGATCGGCTTCGCAAGGAGGGTGTTCCGCGATGCGGCGCCCGGGCAGGCAAACGTCGCTCGCCTGCGATACCAAGCAGCGATGGTAAACGAATCAACGCGCTCGACGCACCACTGAATTCCACGCCGCCGCGGCGCCCCAGGGCCCGCGGTCGCCAGACGAAGAAAACCAGAAATCGTCCCCTGCCGCTCACATCCGTGACGCCATTCGAAACCGACTTCTGAAGTAACTCCGTCGATCCGGGCCCGGACCGACCGGGCCCCCTTCCGTGTCATCGAGCGCGGGAGAATGCAACATGAAGCGCATGCTTTTCAATGCGACCCAGGCCGAAGAGCTCCGGGTCGCGATCGTCGATGGACAGAAGCTGGTCGACCTCGACATCGAGTCCGCCGGCAAGGAACAACGCAAGAGCAACATCTACAAGGGTGTCATCACCCGCGTGGAGCCCTCCCTGGAAGCGGTCTTCGTCGACTACGGCGCTGAGCGCCACGGCTTCCTTCCCTTCAAGGAAATCGCCAAGCAGTACATGGTGGGCTCGGACGGCGGCGAATTCGGCCGCTCGAAGATGGCCACCCACCTCAAGAACGGCTCGGAGCTCATCGTCCAGGTCGACAAGGACGAGCGCGGCAACAAGGGCGCCGCCCTCACGACCTACATCTCGCTCGCCGGGCGCTACCTCGTGCTCATGCCGAACAACCCGCGCGGCGGCGGCGTGTCGCGCCGGATCGAGGGCGAGGACAGGAACGAGCTGCGCGAGGTGATGGACCAGCTGCAGGTGCAGGACGGCATGAGCCTCATCGCCCGCACCGCGGGCATCGGGCGCAGCGTCGAGGAGCTCCAGTGGGACCTGAACTACCTCCTGCAGCTCTGGAACGCGATCGAGAAGGCGGCCGAGGAGGAGAAGGGCCCCTGCCTCATCTACCTGGAGTCGAGCCTCGTGGTGCGCGCGATCCGCGACCTCTTCCAGCCGGACATCGGCGAGATCCTGGTCGACACGGACGCGATCTACGACCAGGCGCTTTCGTTCATGAGCACGGTGATGCCGGCCAACGTGAACAAGGTGAAGCTCTACCGCGACGACATCCCGCTCTTCTCCCGCTTCCAGATCGAGCACCAGATCGAGAGCGCCTACCGGCGCGACGTGACGCTGCCCTCCGGCGGTGCCATCGTGATCGACCACACCGAGGCGCTGGTCGCGATCGACGTGAACAGCGCGCGCGCCACGCGCGGCCACGACATCGAGCAGACCGCGTTCAACACGAACCTGGAGGCGGCGGACGAGGTGGCACGGCAGCTGAGGCTTCGCGACCTGGGGGGCCTCATCGTGATCGACTTCATCGACATGGAGAGCGCCAAGAACCAGCGCGAGGTGGAGAATCGCCTGCGCGAGGCGCTCCGCCACGACCGGGCCCGCGTGCAGATCGGGAAGATCTCCCGCTTCGGGCTCCTCGAGCTCTCGCGCCAGCGCCTGCAGCCCTCCCTCGAGGTGACGACCCATTCGCCGTGCCCGCGCTGCCACGGGACGGGCTACATCCGCGACACCGCCTCCACCGCGCTCCACGTCCTGCGCATCCTGCAGGAGGAGGCGATGAAGGAGAACACGGCCGCCATCCACGCGCAGGTGCCGGTGGACGTGGCGACGTACCTCCTCAACGAGAAGCGCTCGGAGATCTTCGGGATCGAGGCGAGGCTCAAGGTCCACGTGCTCCTCATCCCGAACCCGGGCCTGCAGACGCCCAACTACCACGTCGAGCGCCTGCGCCACGATTCGCCGCTCCTCGACGCGCAGACACCGAGCTACGAGCTGGTGACCGTGCCGGACGAGGAGCCGGTGGGCCTCCCCACCAAGGCGCCGGAAGCGAAGGCGCCGCGTCCCGAGCCGCTCGTGAAGGGCATCCGTCCGGACCAGCCCGCGCCCATGTCCATGGAGCACCAATCGATCGCCTCGCCGCGTCCGGAGCCGCGCGCGCCCGCCGCGACCCCGCGCGTGGCGCACGAGGAGAAGCACGGGCTCATCGACCGGCTCTTCGGCTGGCTCAAGAAGCCCGCCGAGCCCGCACCGGCACCCGCGCCGGCGCCCGTTCGCACCGCCCTTCCCGCGCTCGAGGAGAAGAAGCCCGCGCGCGATCAGCGCGGCGGGGATCGCGGACGCGGAGGCGATCGCCAGGGTCGCGGCGGACATCGCGGCGACCCGCGGCGCGGCGAAGGCCGCGGCGAGGGACGGGGCGGTGGAGAAGGCCGGGGCGAAGGCCGGGGCGATGCACGTCGCGGCGGCGAGCGCCAGGAACGCAAGCCCGAGGGCCAGCAACGCGGCGAGCCGCGGGCGGAGACCCGCGAGCCGCGCGA
>Ga0207695_10002502_pt1 | contig 27010 bp, 24 predicted proteins | sample KBSC54metaG_FD_184354 | JGI IMG/M metagenome (GOLD analysis project Ga0207695, IMG submission 184354) | Corn rhizosphere microbial communities from Kellogg Biological Station, Michigan, USA - KBS C5-4 metaG (SPAdes) (version 2) | ecosystem: Host-associated > Plants > Roots > Rhizosphere > Soil...
AGCGTCAATTTCTACGCCCGCTGCGGCGACTGCCATGACGAAGCGACCTGCGCGATCCGCCGCGCCTTCGCCATCGTGCGCGATCAGAGCTCCGCGATTCTCGAAGGCATTTCGCTGAGCGAAGCCGCAGGATGGGAGGAGCAACCGGCGGCGGCGAAACGTGCGGATTCGGAGCCGAAATGATTTAAACACCTATTGTACACTAGGGAACTAGACAATAGGAATGGCCGCATCACACAGGGGATCTGGTCATGTCAGGAATTTCACGCAGGCTTCTGCTTTCATTCACCGCGGCCGCAGTTGCCGCCGGTCCGCTCGCCACAACCGCAGCAAGCGCGGCGCCGCTGCAGATTCTCAACGTCTCGTACGATCCGACGCGCGAACTGTACCAGAACATCAACGCCGCCTTCGCCAAGCGATGGCAGGCTGCGACGAAGCAGCCGGTGACGATCCGCCAGAGCCATGGCGGATCGGGTAAACAGGCCCGGGCCGTGATCGACGGGCTGCAAGCGGACGTCGTCACTCTCGCACTCGCCTACGATATCGACGAGATCGCGAGTCACGGGCTGATCGCGAAGGACTGGCAAAAGCGGCTGCCGGAAAACAGCACGCCCTATTACTCGACCATCGTGTTCCTGGTGCGGAAGGGCAATCCCAAGCACATCCGGGACTGGGACGACCTTATCCGCCCAGACGTGAAGGTGATCACGCCCAACCCGAAGACCAGCGGCGGCGCGCGCTGGAATTATCTCGCAGCCTGGGGCTACGCCCGTTCCCACTACGGATCGATCCCGAAGGCGCGCGAATATATGGTGCGCCTCTTCCGCAACGTGCCGGTGATGGATTCCGGAGCTCGCGGGTCGACCACCACCTTCGTCGAGCGCGGCCAGGGCGACGTCCTGCTGGCTTGGGAGAACGAAGCCTTCCTCGCCACCAACGAACTCGGCAAGGGCAAGTTCGAGATCGTCGTTCCGTCGATCTCGGTTCGAGCCGAACCGCCGGTCGCTCTGGTTGACAAGAATGTCGACAAGCACGGCACACGGGCTGTTGCCGATGCGTACCTCAAGTTCCTCTACACGCCGGAGGCGCAGGAGATCATCGCTCGCAATTACTACCGGCCGCGCGATCCCGCCGTTGCCGCGAAATACAAGTCGCGCTTTGCGAACGTGAAATTGTTCACGATCGACGGCAATTTCGGCGGCTGGGCACAGGCGCAGGCCAACCATTTCGCCGACGGCGCGCTCTTCGACCAGATCTTCGAAGACGCGAAGCGCTGATTCGACTCTAGCCCCTCAGGAGAATTGAACATGCGAACCCTGCTTCTCGCGGGCATCTCGACGCTTGCGCTCGCTTCCCCGGCTTTCGCCCAGCAAGCGGGGGAAACGCCGATCGACTCGCAGATGCCGAGCGATCAGCCGGCACAGGCGCAGGCGCCAGCCCTCACCGGCGACGCGGTAACGGACCGCTTGAATGCGCTCGAAGCGCGAATTCAGACGCTGGAAGCGCGCAACAGCCAGCTTCAGCAGCAGGTGGAGCTCGACGAAAGCCAGCTTCAGTCGATCGAAAACCGCGCGGCGAAAGCCGTCCAGTTCGGATGGGTCCCAAGCTTCTCCGACCCTTCGGGCAATTTCACGTTCAAGCCGCGCGGAGTGATCGACGTCGACGCGGGCGTGTTCCACACCGGCGAGGGCGGATATGTCTACAACGACGGGACCGCGTTCCGCCGCGCCCGCCTCGGCTTCGAAGGCACGGCTGACAAATGGTTCAACTATCGGGTCGAGGTGGATTTCGCAGGAGACGCGGTGAACCTCACCGACGCCTACCTCCAGTACACGAAGATTCCGCACACCGTGCTGACGGTCGGTCAGCACAAGGCGCCGTTCGGGCTCGAGTCCAACAATAGCGACAATTACAACATCTTCATCGAGCGCGGCATGTTCACCAACGCGTTCGGCAATGCCGGAGCGGAGCGGCGCATCGGGGTTTCGGCCGCCTATTCGCCGAGGGAGAATGTGAACATCGCCGCGGGCCTCTTCGGAGACAATGAAACGATCAGCCGCGGAACCGGTGCTGCTCCCGGCGAAAGCTGGGGAGTGAACGGCCGGGCAACGTGGGAGCCGGTGTTCGACACCGGCAAGATCATCCACCTCGGCCTCTCCGGCTTTTATCGATCGCACCTGAAGTCCGGCGACGTGCCCGACGCTGTCCGGCTCAATGACAAGCCCAACATCCGGATCGACGGCGGCAACATCGCCGACAGCGGAGTCATCACCGGCGTGAACTCGATGACCTATGCCGGCGCGGAGGCGGCTGGCGTGCTGGGGCCTCTGACTGTCGCAGGCGAGGCCGGTCGACTCTGGCTCGACCGTCCTGAGTTGGGTAACCGGCACTTCACTGGCTATTACGGATATGCCGCCTACATGCTGACCGGGGAAACGCGCGGTTTCAAAGGCGGCAATTTCGACCGCACACGCCCGTTTCACGAGCTGGGGAAGGATGGTCTCGGGGCGTTCGAGATCGCGGCCCGCTACGATCACCTCGATCTGTCGGACACTCCAATCGCAAAGAATGCCGGGAACCGGGCCTCCAGCGTGACCGCCGGCCTCAACTGGTACTTCAATCCCTTCGCCAAGCTGATGTTCAACTGGGTTCACTTCTGGGGAAACAACACGCCGCTCGATCCGGTCGGCGACAAGACCAAGGGAGACGCTTTTGCAGCGCGCCTTCACCTGGACTTCTGACCGGACGGTGCCGGGCGCCAGGCCCCGAAGTTTTCGACTCCCTGGCTTCGGCCTGACGCTCGGCATCACCCTCTTCTGGCTGTCGTTCATCGTCCTCATCCCCCTGTCCACCGTACTGGCGCGAAGCTGGTCCGGTGGATGGGTGCATTTCCTGGAGGCGGCGGGTTCGGCCCGGGCGCTCGCCGCCTACCGGCTGAGCTTCGGAGTCGCGTTGCTGGCCGCAGCCGCGAACTGCCTATTCGGCCTCATCGTCGCCTGGGTGCTGGTGCGCTACGAGTTTCCGGCCAAGCGACTGTTCAGCGCCGTGATCGACCTGCCGTTCGCCCTGCCGACAGCGGTGGCCGGGATCGCGTTGACGGCGCTGTATGCGGACACCGGACTTATGGGCCGTCCATTGGCGAAGCTCGGGATTCCGGTCGCCTACACGCCGCTCGGCGTCTTCATTGCGCTGCTGTTCATCGGGCTGCCCTTCGTGGTTCGCACCCTGGAGCCGGTCATCGCCGAGCTTTCGCGCGAGCAGGAGGAAGCTGCCCTAACGCTCGGGGCCTCGCGTTCCCAAGCATTCTGGCGGATCATCCTTCCGACGCTTGCGCCGGCGCTCGCCACCGGCTTCGCGCTCGCTTTCGCCCGCGGGGCCGGCGAATATGGCTCGGTCATCTTCATCGCTGGCAACATGCCCTTCCATTCGGAAATCGCGCCGCTCCTGATCGTCACCAGGCTGGAGGAATATGATTACTCTGGGGCCGCGGCGATCGCGACGGTGATGCTTGGCGTCTCCTTCGCAATGCTGCTCGTGCTGAACGTGCTGCAGCGCTGGCGAGCGCGGAGGATCGGCTGATGCGCGCCGCCGCCCTGAAGGCGCCGCTCGGCACTCGTGCCGTTCTTATGCTGGTCGCCCTGACCTATGTCGGCGTGATGCTCCTGCTGCCGCTTGGCGCCGTCCTGTTCGAAGCGTTGCGCAAGGGGATCGGCCTCTGGTGGGCCGCGATCAGCGATCCGGACGCGCGCTCCGCAATCCGCCTGACCCTGATCGTCGCCGCGATATCGGTTCCTCTGAACACCGTTTTCGGGGTCGCGGCGGCTTGGGCAATCTCCAAGTACAACTTCCCGGGCAAGGGCCTGCTGGTCGCGCTTATCGAGCTGCCCTTCTCCGTCTCCCCAGTGGTCTCCGGATTGGTGTTCGTGATGCTGTTCGGCGCCAACGGCTGGTTCGGTCCTTGGCTCGAAGATCACGACATCCAGATCGTCTTCGCATTGCCGGGGCTGGTGCTGGCGACGGTGTTCGTCACCTTCCCCTATGTCGCCCGCCAGCTGATCCCGTTGATGACGGTTCAGGGCCGCGCCGAGGAGGAGGCCGCGCTGACTCTCGGCGCCTCCGGCTGGCGGACCTTCTTGCGAGTTACCCTGCCCAATATCCGCTTCGGCCTGCTTTATGGCGTGCTCCTGTGCAACGCCCGCGCGATGGGAGAGTTTGGGGCAGTCAGCGTCGTTTCCGGTCACATTCGCGGCGAAACCAACACAATGCCGCTTCACGTCGAGGTGCTCTACAATGACTACAACTTTGTCGCCGCCTTCTCCGTCGCCTCCCTCCTTGCTCTTCTCGCCCTCGTCACTCTCGCGCTCAAGAGCGCGCTCGAATGGCGATACCGCGCCGAGCTCGAAGCCCGACGCTGAGATGGGAATACGGATCGAGCGCGTTTCGAAGCGCTTTTCCGATTACCCGGCGCTCGACGGAGTATCGCTGGAGATCGCGGCGGGCGAATTCGTCGCGCTCCTCGGCCCTTCAGGATCGGGCAAGACGACGCTTCTCCGGATTCTGGCCGGGCTGGAGATCCCGGAGAGCGGCCGTGTCTATTTTGGCGATCGCGACGTCACCGATACGCCCGCCTCGAAGCGAGGAATCGGCTTCGTGTTTCAGCATTATGCTTTGTTCGGCCACATGACTGTCGCCCAGAACATCGCCTTCGGGCTCAGCGTAATGCCGCGGCGTCAGCGCCCGTCCGCGAGCGAGATCAAGCGGCGAGTCGAGCATCTGCTTGCATTGGTCCAGCTGCCTGGCCTCGATAGCCGCTATCCCAGTCAGCTTTCAGGCGGACAGCGGCAGCGCGTCGCACTGGCTCGGGCGCTCGCGCGCGAGCCGGAGATCCTGCTTCTCGACGAACCTTTCGGGGCACTCGACGCCAAGGTCCGCCGCGAGCTTCGCGGTGCGCTTCGAACCATTCACGAAGAGCTCGGCGTGACTTCGGTCTTCGTGACTCACGACCAGGAGGAAGCGTTCGCGCTCGCCGACCGGGTTGCGATCCTCAACCTTGGCAAGGTTGAGCAGCTCGCGACCGCCGACGCCATCAAGGCCCACCCCGCCACCGACTTTGTTCGGGAGTTCATCACAGAATAGATTGGAGGAGAAGTCGACGTTACCGTACGCCCGGTTCTTGCAGTGCGGCCTACCGACCCGGACGCACTGGGTGAGAAGCGGACACTCGCTGCGCCTAATCTGGTCCGTGACATATCCTTTTAGCGCGAAGCTCGACCTTCGACTGGCCGCACCTCCGCCCACCTGACGAACTTCTCGAATCGACTGCCCTATGCCGCGTGACCCGTCATGTGCTTCATTGCGGCGAGCCAGAATGGCTGGTGAAAGAGCCAGTCTGCCAGCGCCTCATTTGCGAAGATCCATAGAGCCGCGGCGATATAGGCAGGGTGCAGCCTCCGCCTCGTGGCGAAATCGTAGACCCCAACGGCGAGCACCAAGAGGAAGGTGCCGATGTAAGTGGAAATGTAGAAGCCGAGATAACCATCGCCCACACGCGCCTCGAGGAAATCCATCCAGATGCGGCTGAAGCCCGGCTCCGTCACTGCAATCGTTCCCATCACCATCAGACGTTTGTGAGCGGCTGGATTGCGCCGCATGAGAAATCCAGCTGTGAGCAGCACGATGGAGCCAACGGCATTGGTGTAGTTGACGCTTAGCCACGAAATCCACTTGTCGGGCATGTAAGGATTGTCGACGACGCCGTAATAGGCCGTCGCCGGGCCCAGGATCAGCATTGCCGGCAGCAATACCAGTGCTGCCCATCCCAACCGTTTGTGCATCGCCAGACGACGGGTCCGAACGAGCCATACCTGCGCCGCGAGCAGCACAAGCCAGCCGGTGTAGGCCAGGACGTGAAGGTGAACGATGAGTGCGAAGTGCAGCGCACCGCTATGGGCGCGCCTCACCATGTCGATTCCAAAGCCGAGAACGATCGCGAGCCAGACCGTAACCACGATTGTCGCGATCATCGTGCGATCGCGCCGGTGATGAGGCGCGAAGCCTCCGCGCGCTATCGTGCTACTCGCCATCATCGACCCCCGTTTGCCCGAAGCGGAATGGAGGCGGCGATGCGGGGAATGTCAACGTCCGCGCATACCGGTTCAACTCATTTGCCGCGAAAACGACTCATCAGTCGCCCAAGGAAGCTTCGCCGCTGCTCTTCGACCGGCGCCGACGGTTCGACAGGAAGGATGCGCTGGCGGAGCGTCGGGCCGGCAACGAGTGCATCGACCGTCGGATCCTCGCGAGGGACCCAGGGCTTCACCGTCAGCGTCGCGAAAGATGGCTCGGAGGATGCGACCGTCGGCTTCGCGGCCGCAGAAGCGCGCTTTCCCCCTAAAATAGCGACGAAATCCGCATTAACCTCAACCGTTCCAGCGATGAGCCTGCAACCCTCCGGAAGGCCATGCTTCGAGACGGCGCGTTCAGTCGCCTGTAGGAAGCGCGTCGCGACAAACCAGCTCGCCAGCACGAATTCGACATACCCGCCGGGAGCCCGGCCTTCGACTCCGTCGCGCCCGTCGCGAAGGAACCTGCGATGCTTCCAGTTGATCAGCGCAGTGTTCAGGTCCGCGAGGCCGGATAAGGTGCAATAGAATTCGACATCCTCTTCCGCACCGACCCACGCCGGGAGCTCCTCGGCGCACTCGGCAAGCAGGTCGTCGTCGCCGGTGCTGCCGAACGGAAATGACTCGTCGGAGTAGAGGCCGAGCAGCAGGTCCGGATCATGGGCCTGTCCCGCTTCGAAAACGAGGTCCGGAGGGTTGGTGAGGCCGAGAGTGATCGCGGTAATCGCCGGCCCCTCCCACTCCGCAAGGATGGGAAGCAGGTCCTCCCATCCTTCGAGAGCGACGTCGGAGACGGCAATCGTTTTACACAGTCGCGCGAGCTTGCCATCAAACCCGGAGAGATCGGAGCTTAGCCGCGCATCGGCTTCGCCAGTCCGCCCCGTGGAAAGCAGGTTTCGTATTTCCTCAATCCAGGCACGCTCGCCTTCAGGCTCCAAAAACGTGATCTGCAGCGGGTTGGGCTCAGCCGGCTCGCGGTAGGAGCGCACGCCCTCGGTCTTGGAATCTGGAATGAACACAAAATGTGGATGCGAGGCATCCACCCCCGGATTCGTGCTCATGGCGATACTCCCCCACTACGGCCGCACTGGGCCACCACTGTAGGGGCAGAGGGTTAAGCGATGATTTTCATCTGCTGGCCCGCGGATCAGCCCAGCTTCACCCCGACTGCGAACCGTTGCCCAATGGAGCACTCGCCGATAATGTCTGAGTATTCCATCGCGGATCCGAGCGCTTCGAAGCCCGCCCGCGATAGAATGCGTCTGGCTTGGAGGGGTGAATGACAAAGCGAATTCGTGGACTGCTGGCGTGCGCAGCGCTGACCGGCATGTTGGCTCAACCTGCATTGAGCCAGGCGACAAGCGCTCCAGTCGCGATCGCCATCGACACCGCTCATCCCGGCCCGAAGATCAGCCGCGACATCTTCGGCCAATTCGCCGAGCATCTCGGCCACGGGATCTATGGCGGCATCTGGGTCGGCCCTGATTCGACCATTCCGAACGTCCGCGGGATACGCAGCGATGTTGTCCAGGCTCTCCGGGCGATCGAGGTTCCGAACGTACGCTGGCCCGGAGGCTGCTTCGGCGACAATTACCATTGGCGCAACGGCATCGGACCGCAGGCGCAGCGGCCGGCAACCCTCAACCCGGATTGGGGCGGAGTGATCGAGCCGAACAGCTTCGGCACCGACGAATATTTCGACTTCCTCAATCAGATCGGCGCCGACGCCTTCATTTCCGAAAACATCGGCTCGGGCACCGTGAGCGAGGCGGCTGACTGGTTCGAATATATGACTTCCGCCCAGCCGACGACGCTTGCCAAGCAGCGCGCGGCAAACGGCCACCCGGCGGCGTACAAGGTGAAATATCTCGGGCTCGGCAACGAAAGCTGGGGCTGCGGCGGAGCGATGTCGCCCGAGCATTATGTCGAGGAAATGAAGCAGTACGCGCACTACACGCGCAACTATAACCCGGACCAGCAGAAGCCCGAGACGGCGATGAAGCGGATCGCCGTCGGCTGGGACAGCGGCAACAGCGATTACACCGAAGCCGTGATGCAGGCCTGGAAGAACAAAGTCTGGAGTTGGGACCTCGAAGGGCTTTCGCTGCACGGCTACACCGTGACCGGCGGCTGGCCTCCGCACCTGCAGAGCACCGGCTTCGGCGATGCGCAATATGCGCAGACGGTCCAGGCGACCCTGAAGATGAAAGACTGGATTACCAAGCAGTCCGCAATCATGGACAAGTACGACCCGGACAAGAAGGTTGCGCTGTTCGTCGACGAATGGGGTGATTGGTGGGCGCCGACGCCAGGGACCAACCCGGGCTTCCTGCAGCAGCAGAATACGATGCTGGACGCGATCGTCGCCTCGCTCAACCTCAACATCTTCATGCGCCATGCGGATCGGGTGCGCGGATCGAACATCGCCCAGATGATCAACGTTCTCCAGGCGATGATCCTGACCGACGGCCCGAAAATGGTGCTGACGCCGACCTATCACGTCTATCACATGTACGTGCCGTTCCACGACGCGACGTTCGTACCGGTGAGCTTCGATGGCGGCACCTACAGCAATGGCGGAGTGACCGTCCCGCGGGTGGATGCGGTGGCCGCACGCGATACCGCCGGGCATTTGTGGATCGAGGCGACCAATGTCGATCCGGACAAGCCGACGACGGTCACCGCGGCGATACCCTCCGCTCACTCGGCAGTGGGCCAAGTGCTAACTGCTCCAGCGGTCGATTCGTACAACAGCGTTGCACATCCAGCGGCCGTCGCGCCTGCTCCGTACCGGGGCCGTGTATCAGGCGGGAAGGTCACGCTCGACCTGCCGCCCAAATCGGTGGTGGTCGTGCAGGTCCAGTAGAAGACAGCAACAGTCGCCACTTGCTCGCGATCCTTGCGCGCGGCATGGTCTGAAATGCTCGGGAACTATTGAGTTGGAGTTTGCCCGATGCGTGTTGCTGTTCTTCTTGCCTTTCTTGCTCTCGCTACCCCCGTCGCTGCCCAGCGGCAGAAGCTGGATACGCTGACGCCGGCCCAAGCGATCAGCCGGGCCGCCGCCGCCTCACCAAAGCCGGTGCGGGCGCTGTTTCAGTTCAAGGTCCAGAATGCAGCCAAATCCGGCAGCGGCTACTATCTCGATAGCGAGAAGAACTACCGCTCCCCCTCAAACCTGGGGATAGTCATTCGAGCATCGGCGATGCCCGGCCTCACAAAGAAATATGGGGCGGATCTAAAATCGGCGCTGGTGGGGAAGACGATCAAGGTGATCGGCCAGGTGCGTCGACTCTTGGTTGGAAAGGCCAAAACGTCGACCGCAACCGAAGTGGAAGTCACACACGCGGGCCAGATCCTCTCCGTCTCGTGAGCACACAACGCACGTAGGTAGAATTACCTAGCGCCAACCCCCTTTCCGAAACCTATTCGTCTGCTATGTGCTCGGCGGCTGGCGCGGCCTTGGCTATCCGCCAGCTGCCCGAGTGCACGATTTTTGTCGACTGCAGTGTGGGCGTAACCGTCTGTTTTGACCATCGAAACTGGTTCGAGGGTGCTCGTGAATTTATTTGATCGGGATCGCAACATGCGCATCCGCAGCGCGATGAGACGCGCCGGACTTGCGACGTCCCTTGTGCTCCTCACCTCCGGGTGCAGCCGCGGCGTGCTCAATCCCGTCGGTCCAGTCGGCAGTGCCGAAAAAATGATCCTGATCAATTCGACGGCGATCATGCTGGCGATCATCATTCCGACGATCCTCGCGACGGTCGGCGTCGCCTGGTGGTTCAGGGCCGGCAATCGCAAGGCGACGTACCGCCCGGATTGGGAATATTCCGGCGCCATCGAGCTTGTGATCTGGTCGATCCCTGCGCTCACCATCATGCTGCTTGGGGGAATTGCCTGGATCGGAAGCCACGATCTCGATCCCGCAAAGCCGCTCTCGTCGTCCAACAAACCGGTAAACGTTCAGGTCGTCTCGCTCGATTGGAAGTGGCTGTTCATTTACCCGGACCAAGGGGTCGCGACCGTCAATCAGCTGGTCGTTCCCGCCGGTACGCCGGTGAATTTTACGCTGACCTCCGCGACCGTCTGGAACGCTTTCTTCGTCCCCCAGATGGGGACGCTGATCTACACCATGCCGCGCATGGCGACGCACTTGAACCTGCAGGCGGATAAGCCCGGCACGTTTCAAGGCGAGTCAGCGCAGTTCAGCGGCGACGGCTTCCCCGGCATGCAGTTTCAGGTCCATTCGGTGCCGCCGCAGCAGTTCGCCGCCTGGGCGGCAAGCGCGCACAGCGGCCCTGCGCTCGACGGCAAGGCGTATGCCGATCTCGTCAAGCCGAGCAGCTACGTCAAACCGATGACTTACGGGAGCGTCTCGCCCGGCCTGTTCGACGCGATTGTGATGAACAAAGCGCCGCCTCCGATCGCCCCGGCAACGACGCCGCCCGCGATGCATGTTTCTCCCAAGACCCCGCTTGGACCCAAGAATGTTCGGTAGACTCACCTGGGACGCGATCCCGTTCAACCAGCCGATCCCGCTGATTACCTCGCTCGTAGTCCTTTGCGCGATCGGCGCCGTCGGCGCATGGATCACGGTCAAGAAATACTGGCCGTACCTGTGGAACGAGTGGATCACCTCCACCGACCATAAGCGCATCGGCATCATGTACATCGTTCTCGCGCTGGTGATGCTTGTGCGCGGTTTTGCCGACGCTCTCATGATGCGGGCGCAGCAAACCGTCGCGGTCGGCGCATCGCAAGGCTATCTGCCGCCTGAGCATTACGACCAGATCTTCTCCGCTCACGGCACGATCATGATCTTCTTCATGGCCATGCCATTCATCATCGGCCTCACCAATTTCGTCGTGCCGCTGCAGCTCGGCGTTCGCGACGTCGCCTTTCCGACGATGAACAATGTGAGCTTCTGGCTTACCGCGTCGGGCGCACTGCTCGTCAACGTCAGCCTGTTCATCGGTGAGTTCGCACGGACCGGCTGGCTTGCGTTCCCACCGCTCAGCGAGAAGGTGTTCTCGCCCGGAGTCGGCGTCGATTACTATCTGGTTTCCTTACAAATCGCCGGCGTCGGGACGCTGCTTACGGGGATCAATTTCGTCACGACGATCCTGAAGATCCGGGCCCCGGGCATGAGCTATATGCGGATGCCGATCTTCTGCTGGACGTCGCTGGCCTCGAACCTGCTGATCATCGCAGCCTTCCCGGTGCTGACCGCCACCTACGCGATGCTGATGCTGGACCGCTATCTCGGCTTTCATTTCTTCACGAATGACGGCGGCGGCAACTCGATGCTCTACATGAACCTGATCTGGGTCTGGGGGCATCCGGAGGTTTACATCCTGATCCTGCCAGCCTTCGGTATCTATTCCGAAGTTGCAGCGACCTTCTCCGGAAAGCCGCTGTTCGGCTATCGCTCGATGGTCTTCGCGACGCTGGCGATCTGCGTCATCTCCTTCATGGTGTGGCTGCATCACTTCTTCACCATGGGTGCCGGCGCAGACGTGAATGCCGTCTTCGGGATCGCGAGCATGATCATCGCAGTCCCGACCGGTGTGAAGATCTTCAACTGGCTCTTCACCATGTACGGCGGACGGGTCCGGTTCACGACCCCGATGTACTATCTGGTCGGCTTCATGATCACCTTCGTGATCGGCGGCCTAACCGGCGTGCTGCTGGCGATCCCACCGGTCGATTTCATTGTCCATAACAGCCTGTTTCTCGTCGCCCATTTCCACAACGTGATCATCGGCGGCGTCGTCTTCGGGGTGATGGCGGGCTACACCTACTGGTTCCCGAAGGCGTTCGGATTCACGCTCGACGAACGGCTCGGCAAGATCATCTTCTGGTGCTGGTTCATCGGCTTCTATCTCGCCTGGTTCCCCGCTTACGCGCTTGGCTTCATGGGCGGGACTCGGCGGCTTCAGCACATCGCCGATCCTAGCTGGCAACCCTATCTCGACGTCGAAATGGTCGGAACGGTCATCATTCTGGCCGGGATCGTATTGACGATCGTCCAGCTCCTGTATTCGATCAAGACTCGGGAACAGCGCCGGGACATCACCGGCGATCCGTGGGACGGCCGCACGCTCGAGTGGCTGACCCTGTCGCCACCGCCGCACTACAATTTCGCGGTGCTCCCCGACGTCCATGGCGAAGAAGCCTATTGGACTCGCAAGCAAACGGCCATCAAGCTCGACCGCCTGATCGACGAGCCCAACTACCAGCCGATCGAAATGCCGCTCAATACCCCGGTCGGCGTGATCTGCGCCTTCTTTGCCTCCGTCTGCGGATTCGCCGTCATCTGGTACATCTGGTGGCTGGCCATCCTCGGGCTCATCGGCGCCTTCGCGGTCTTCGTCTGGTACGCATGGCGTGACGAGCACGAGCATGTGATCCCAATAGAAGAGGTGAGGAAGAATGCGCGCGAGCGACGGCGCATTCGCCAGGAACACCTCCAGAATCTGAGCCAATCGATATGACATCCTCTGAAGCAGCCGCCGTCGGCCTCACCCATGGTGGGTCCGAAGATACGGGTCTCGGCAATCGCGGTCCTCAGTCGAAGAGCATCGTCGTCCCCTACGGATTCTGGCTATTCGTGCTGTCGGACATGGTCCTGTTTTCGGCGCTGTTCGCCAGCTACGCCGCGCTCGTCCACGCGACCGACGGCGGTCCGGTAACGAGCCAGCTGTTCGACCGCACCAATGTCGCGATCGAGACTGCCAGTCTTTTGCTCTCCAGCTTCGTCTGCGGTCTTGCGATCATCGCTGCCAAGCGGAAGAACCTTTTCTGGACGGAGTTCTGGCTCGTTGTGACCGGCCTGCTAGGCCTGGTTTTCCTCGTCATAGAGCTGCGCGAGTTCGCCGGCATGATCGCAATCGGCGCAGGCCCCCAGCGAAGCGCCTTTCTCTCGGCATTCTTCACGCTCGTCGGCTGTCATGGCGCGCACGTGACCGCCGGACTGCTGTGGATCGGGACCATGGCAGCGCAGATCTGGACAAAGGGATTCCAGCCGCACATCGGCCGGCGGCTTTTGTGCCTCAGCGTGTTTTGGCACGCGCTGGACATCATCTGGGTCGCCATCTTCACCATCGTTTATCTTATCGGGACGCTGCCATGACCGAAGAACCCGAACTGTTGAACGTCGCTCCCGGCGAACCCCATGACAGCCTGCTCGGCGAGACGATCAGCTATGTCGTCGGTCTCGGCCTGGCGCTGCTGCTGACCGGAGTCTCGTTCTGGGTTGCATCGACGTCCCATCTTTGGGGACCTGGCGTTGCGGTGGGCCTGGTCGTTCTGGCGGTCGCGCAGATGGGCGTCCACCTCGTCTTCTTCCTTCACATCACCAGCGGACCGGACAACACCAACAACGTGCTGGCGCTCGCCTTTGGCGTGATGATCGTGCTTCTGGTGATGATCGGGACAATCTGGATCATGGCGCATCTGGCCGCTGGAATGGCGCCTGGACCGGAGCTCACCAACCTGCAAATGCAGCACGGATAGCGGAATCTGCCGGGGTTATTTGGCTGCTCCCTTCGCGCAAATCCGCTCAATCGCCGCTTCGAGATTGGCCGGAGTATAGGGCTTTAACAGGACTTCCACGTTTTCTGGCCGGTCGCCGATTGCATCGGTCTCCGCATAGCCAGTGACGATGAGTGCCGGAATTTTCGGGCACAACTTGCGCGCCTCGCGAAGAAACTCGGTTCCGGACTGGTGGGGCATTGCATAGTCGGTGATCAAGAGGTCGAAGTTGCAGTCGCCATTCGTCATGACCTTCAGCGCTTCCGCACCGTTCGTCGCCTCGAGCACCTCATGGCCGAGATCTTCGAGAACCGCAGCGGTAGTGCTTCGAACTTCGGCATGATCGTCAACGAGAAGCAGCCGAAGGTTCAAGGCTGGTCCGCCGCTCGTTCGTTCGAGGGTTGGCGACGCTATCCGCGTCTCTAAGGATGACCCGCGCGGGAGCCACAAGTCCGCAGTCGTACCTTTTCCGAGCTCGCTCGAGATCGCGAAGGCGCCGTTGGACTGTTTGGCAAAGCCGTAGACCATGCTGAGCCCAAGCCCGCTGCCCTTCCCGACCTCCTTGGTTGTGAAGAACGGCTCCATCACTTTTTCCAGATCTTCGCAGGAAATACCGGTGCCCGTGTCATTCACCGCGATTTGGACGTAATCGCCTTGCGGTAGTCCGTGGGGCACTTCCGAAGTCAGCTGCCGATTATTCGCCGAGACGGTAACGGTGCCGCCGTTCGGCATGGCATCTCGGGCATTTATGATGAGATTGACCAATGCGAGTTCGAGCTGAGCCTGGTCCGCGAAGGCGTTCCAAATTGGCTCCTCGATTTCCCATTCGATGTTGACGAGGCCACCGAGCGTGTGAGTCAGCAGGTCTGAAACAGCGTCGCGCAGGGAATGCAGTTCGATCGATTGGGGCTCGAGCTTCTGCCGCCGGGCAAAGGCGAGCAGTCGCCGCACCAGCTCGCTTCCCTGCTCGGCCGCACGCTTGGTCATGCCCAGAACGCGCCGCTGCTCTTCTTCCAGCTGTACCCGTTTCTCCAGGAGACCGAGGCCGCCGATCACTGCGGCCAGCAAATTGTTGAAGTCATGGGCGATCCCGCCAGTCAGCTTGCCAATTGCATCCATCTTTTGCGCTTGGACCAGCTGGCTTTCGAGGGATCTTTGCTCTGAGATATCGGTCAGAGTTCCGGCGAACTCCATCGGCTGGCCCTCTGCATCCCGAAGCAAGACGGCCTGATCCAGAAAGTGCTTGAACGTGCCGTCCGCGCATTGCCACCGATATTCGATCGATGAACGCCCGGTCTTGCGCCGTGCTTCGATCGCCGCAATCACCCGGTCGCGGTCGTCGGGATGCAGCCGCTCAGACCAGATGTTCGGCCGGTCTCCGATGATTTCCAGGGAGAAGCCGGTGATGCCCTCAAAATCGCCGCTGATGTAATTGGGGCGGCGCGGCCCCGAATCGAAGGGCTCAAGATAGAGCACCATTGGCAACGACTGGATAATCGCAGCCTGACGCTGCTCGGCCCGCCTGAGCTCCTGCTCGGCCCTCAGTCGCTCGGCATTGGCGCGCAGGTTGGCGTCAAGCAGCGCCTGCTCCTGGCGCGCCTTCCGCTCCACCTCTTTCGATTTTTCAAAAAGGTCGACGAAGACGGCGACCTTGGAGCGTAAGATCGTCGGGTCGACAGGTTTGAACACATAGTCGACCGCGCCCATCGAATAGCCGCGCATCAGATGCTCGGCTTCCTTGTTTACCGCAGACAGGAAGACGATTGGAATGCCCTTGGTCTGATCGCGGCTGCGGATGATGTGGGCGGTCTCATAACCGTCCATTCCGGGCATGTAGACGTCCAGCAGGATGACCGCGAACTCGCCTTTGAGCAGGTGACGAAGCGCCTCCTCGCCGGAGCGCGCAAGCACGACCTCCCCCAGATCTTCAAGCACCGTCGCCAGCGCCAGGAGATTGCGCTCGTCATCATCGACGAGAAGCACTCGTGCGCGCTCGATTTCCGGAGAGGTGAGCGCAGGCTCCTCTCCCGGTAATGCAATGACCGGAATTTCTCCGACCGGACCGTTCATACTTATTCGGCCGCCTCCAGAGAAACCGGCGTCGCCGCCGCGACGGTGGCCTCGCGTGCTCGCGATACCCACACCCTTAGGAGCGCGAGCAGGAGCTCAATGTCCACGGGCTTGGCAATGTAATCCGAGGCGCCAGCATCGAGGCACTTCTGCCGGTCGCCTTTCATCGCTTTCGCGGTGACGGCAAGCAGCGGGATATCGCCCAGCTCCGGCCGCTGCCGGATCTGCTGCATCGTCTCATATCCATCCATTTCCGGCATCATGATGTCGATCAAAGCGACATCGACGTCCGGCGTCTGTTCCAAAATCAGAATACCGTCCTTCCCCCGCTCCGCATGCACAACCTCAACGTCGTGGCTCTCCAGAACGCTCGTAAGCGAGAAGATGTTGCGGATGTCGTCGTCGACGATGAGAACCTTGGCTCCGGCAAGTTCCGGGACGGCACGGCTCGCAGGAGTTTCGGACCGCTTGCGGCGGCGCGGCTTCTGCTTTTCGGCCTCGCCACGGAGCGAAGCGAAGATGTCGACCAACTCCGAACGTTCGGCGGGCTTTTCGGTGATTCCGAACGCACCCATACCCAGGACCGAGCGGCTACGGTCGACGCCAGAGATCACATGGATGGGGATGTGGCCGGTTTCCGGGTCGTGCTTGAGAAGATCGAGCAGCACGAAGCCGTCGATGTCGGCGAGACCCAGATCCAGCGTGATCGCATTCGGCTGGAGCTTGCGGGCCATCGCCAAAGTGCCCGCGCCGGCGGTAGAGACCACGCCTTTCAATCCAGCTTCGTGCGCAGCGTCCAGCAGGATCGACGCGAAGGTGGGATCGTCCTCGACGATCAGGACGAAAGGACTCTTGCCGAGTTCGTCACGGTCGTCATTGACTTCGAAGCTGGTCGGTAGTGCAGTCGGAACCATCGCACCGCTGTTGTCGTAGCGGGCCGGTGTGCTCGGCGCCCCGGCCGGCGTCACCGCCGCTTCGGCCTGAAGCGGGATGTAGAGGCTGAAGGTTGATCCCTCACCCGGCTTGGATCGAACCTGAAGCTCGCCACCGAGCAGCCGGGCGATTTCGCGGCTGATCGACAGACCGAGGCCGGTGCCGCCATATTTACGGCTGGTGGTGCCGTCTGCCTGCTGGAACGCCTCGAAGATCAGCTTCTGCTTGTCTTCCGGAATTCCGATTCCCGTGTCAGTGACCGCAAGTTCGATCGCACGATCGGCGTTGCGGAGAACCGGATGGGTTGGGCTCCAGCCGCTCTCCGCGCTGCGCACCGCAAGCGTGACGCTGCCTTTTGAGGTGAATTTGAAGGCGTTCGACAGCAGGTTGAGGACAATCTGCTGAAGCCTCTTTTCGTCGGTCCGGATTGCAGCCGGCAGCTTGGGATCGAATTTGACGTTGAAATCCAGGCCCTTGTCGGCGGCGAGCTGACGGAAGGTCCGCTCCATGTGCTGCTTGAGGGTCTGCATCGGCATCTCGCCGACTTCGATCGTCACAGTACCGGATTCGATCTTCGACAGGTCGAGAATGTCGTTGATGAGATTGAGGAGGTCGGAACCCGCCGAATTGATCGTCTTGGCGAACTCGACCTGCTTGCCGTTGAGGTTGCCGTGCTGGTTGTCGGCGAGGAGCTTGGAAAGAATGAGCAGCGAGTTCAGCGGCGTCCGAAGCTCGTGGCTCATGTTGGCAAGGAACTCGGACTTGTACTTCGAGGTGAGGGCCAGCTGCTCGGCCTTCTCTTCGAGCGCACGCCGGGCCATTTCGATTTCCAGGTTCTTGGTCTCGACCTGCTTCTTCTCGTTTTCGAGAAGCTGGGCCTTCTCCTGAAGCTCCTCGTTGGTCGCGTGCAGCTCCTGCTGCTTGCGGGTGAGCTCCGTCTGGCGCGCCTGCAGCTCGGTCGTCAGAAGCTGCGACTGCTTCAGGAGGCCCTCGGTGCGCATGGTCGCGGCAATCGTGTTGAGCACGATTCCGACCGACTCCATCAGCTGATCAAGGAAGCTCTGGTGGGTCTCGTTGAACTCGCTGAACGACGCGAGCTCGATCACCGCCTTGACCTCATCCTCGAACAAGGCTGGAAGAATATTGACGTTGGCCGGCTTGGCGTGGCCAAGGCCCGATCCGATGCGGATGAAGTCGGGCGGGGCGTCCTTGAGCAGGATCGGCCGGCGGTCTGCTGCCGCTTGCCCGATCAACCCTTCGCGCAGGTGGAATTCCTGCTTCAACTCGTCCGGATTTTCAGCTCCGTAGCTCGCGACCAATTCCAGCTTAGTCTCGTCCTCGTCGCGCCTGGTGACGTAGAAGACGCCGTATTGCGCGTTCACCAGCGGTGCGAGCTCGGACATGATGAGATTGGACACGGTCGCAAGGTCGCGTTCACCCTGAAGCATCCGGCTGAAGCGGGCGAGGTTGGTCTTGAGCCAATCCTGTTCGGCATTCTTGAGCGTCTGCTCTTTCAGGTTCGAGATCATTTCGTTGATTGTGTCTTTTAGCGCCGCCATTTCACCCGACGCTTCGACCGCGATGGACCGGGTAAGGTCGCCTTTGGTCACGGCGGTTGCCACTTCGGCGATCGACCGCACTTGGTTGGTCAGGTTGGCCGCAAGCTGGTTCACGTTGTCGGTGAGGTCGCGCCACAGCCCGGCGGCGCCCGGCACCCTCGCCTGGCCGCCTAGCTTGCCTTCGATACCCACCTCGCGGGCCATGTTCGTCACCTGGTCACCGAAGGTCGAAAGCGTATCGATCATGAAGTTGATTGTGTCGGCAAGCGCAGCGATCTCGCCCTTCGCGTCGAGGGTCAGCTTGCGCTTTAGGTTGCCCTGCGCGACGGCGGTCACCACTTCGGCGATTCCGCGAACCTGGTTGGTTAGGTTAGTCGCCATCAGGTTCACGTTATCGGTGAGGTCCTTCCACGTGCCGCCGACACCGGGCACTTGGGCCTGACCACCAAGCTTGCCTTCGGTGCCCACCTCGCGGGCCACACGAGTCACTTCGGAGGCGAAGGCATTGAGCTGATCCACCATCGTATTGATCGTATTCTTCAGCGCGAGGATTTCGCCTTTCACGTCGACGGTGATCTTCTTGGACAAGTCGCCCTTGGCGACGGCGGTCGTCACGTCGGCGATGTTGCGCACCTGGCCGGTCAGGTTTTCGGCCATCAGGTTGACGTTGTCGGTCAAGTCTTTCCAGGTGCCGGCGACGCCGGGCACCTGCGCCTGGCCGCCCAATTTTCCTTCGGTGCCGACTTCACGAGCCACTCGGGTCACTTCGGACGCGAAACCGTTGAGCTGGTCCACCATCACGTTGATGGTGTTTTTGAGTTCCAGGATCTCGCCCTTCACGTCGACGGTGATCTTCTTCGAGAGATCGCCGAGCGCCACTGCAGTGGTCACCTCGGCGATGTTCCGGACCTGGCCCGTCAGGTTCGCGGCCATGGCGTTCACGTTGTCCGTGAGGTCCTTCCACGTTCCGCCGACGCCAGGCACCTGGGCCTGGCCGCCGAGCTTGCCTTCGGTGCCGACCTCGCGAGCGACGCGAGTCACTTCGCTGGCGAACCCGTTAAGCTGATCGACCATCGTGTTGATCGTGTCTTTCAAGGCAAGGATTTCGCCCTTCACGTCCACCGTGATCTTCTTCGACAAGTCGCCTTTCGCCACCGCAGTCGTCACTTCGGCGATGTTGCGGACCTGGCCGGTAAGATTGCCGGCCATCAGGTTCACGCTGTCGGTGAGGTCGGCCCAGGTCCCGGCGACGCCTTCGACCTGCGCTTGGCCCCCAAGCTTGCCTTCCGAGCCCACCTCGCGGGCCACACGGGTCACTTCTGACGCAAAGCTGTTGAGCTGATCGACCATCGTGTTGATGGTTTCCTTGAGTTCGCGAATTTCGCCGCGCACATCCACCGTGATTTTCTTCGACAGGTCGCCGCGAGCAATGGCCGTCGTCACTTCGGCGATATTGCGGACCTGGCCGGTCAGGTTTGCGGCCATCGCGTTCACATTGTCGGTGAGATCGGCCCAAGTGCCGGCAACGCCTTCGACCTGCGCCTGACCCCCAAGCTTGCCTTCGGTGCCGACTTCACGCGCCACGCGGGTCACTTCCGAAGCAAATCCGTTAAGCTGATCGACCAGGGTGTTGATCGTATCTTTCAGTTCAAGGATTTCGCCTTTCACGTCGACGGTGATTTTCTTCGACAAGTCGCCGCGGGCGATGGCGGTTGTAACCTCGGCGATATTGCGGACCTGGCCGGTAAGGTTTGCAGCCATCGCGTTCACATTGTCGGTGAGATCGGCCCAGGTGCCCGCAACGCCGGGTACCTGCGCCTGTCCGCCGAGCTTGCCCTCAGTACCCACTTCGCGCGCAACGCGGGTCACCTCCGATGCGAAGCCGTTCAGCTGGTCCACCATCACGTTGATTGTGTTCTTAAGCTCGAGGATCTCGCCCTTCACGTCCACGGTGATCTTCTTCGAAAGGTCACCCTTGGCGACCGCAGTAGTCACTTCGGCGATATTGCGGACCTGACCCGTCAGATTGTCCGCCATCAGGTTCACGTTGTCGGTCAGGTCCTTCCAGGTGCCGGCGACGCCTTCCACCCGCGCCTGCCCGCCGAGCTTGCCTTCGGTGCCCACTTCGCGGGCCACACGCGTCACTTCGGACGCGAAACCGTTGAGCTGGTCCACCATCACGTTGATCGTGTTCTTCAGCTCGAGGATCTCGCCCTTCACCTCCACCGTGATTTTCTTCGAGAGGTCGCCGCGGGCCACGGCGGTGGTCACTTCGGCGATATTGCGGACCTGCCCCGTGAGGTTGGTCGCCATCGCGTTCACATTGTCGGTGAGATCCTTCCAGGTGCCGGCGACGCCCTTCACCTTGGCCTGACCGCCCAGCTTGCCCTCGGTCCCGACTTCGCGAGCCACGCGGGTCACTTCGGAGGCGAACGAGGCGAGTTGCTCGACCATCGTGTTCACGACCTTGCCGATGCGCAGGAATTCGCCGCGGAGCGGACGGCCGTCGATTTCGACCGACATGGATTGGGAAAGATCGCCCTTGGCGACCGCGCCGATGACGCGTGAGACCTCGGCCGTCGGCTGCACCATATCGTCGATAAGTTCGTTGACGGAGCGGATTGCGGTTTCCCAGCCGCCGCGAGCGTTCTTCACCCGTCCTCGCTGGGTGATCTTGCCTTCCTTGCCCACAACCTTGGAGAGACGTTCGAACTCCTGGGTCATCTCCTCATTCATGGAGACGACTTCGTTGAAGAGAGCGGCGATCTCGCCGTCAACGCCATCGACCTCTTCGGGCAAGCGAACGCTGAAATCCCCGCGGCGGAGAGCGCGAAGCGCGCTGACGAGCTGGCGGCGATCGATAAAGTCGCGAGGGGCCTGGATGTTCACTCAACTCTCCGTGTGGCTATTCTCCCCCGCCCGGGTTGATCCAACGCAGCCCCCCGGCTGCGACTCTCGATAGTATCATAAGATTCGAATTCTGCTGCAAAAATTAACAGCCAGAAAATAGTTGCCGGAGAAGCGGTTGAACCACAGAATTCGTCTCGCTAGGGGACGGTCATGCTTGCAGTGCGGACGGCTCCGGGCTCGTGACGAGCCCCGACGACGATCTTCTGCGGTTCATCGGGTCGAGCTTTCGGTCGGTGTGGTCGCTGGAACTGCTCCTGCTCATCAGGTGCGAGCCCCGAAGCTGGTCCCGGTCGGAGTTGATCTCCACGCTTCGAGCGAGCGAGCTGGTCGTGAACAAGGCGGTCGATGAGTTGCTGGCCGCCGGTTTACTCTCGATCGAAGGCGATGGGGTCCGGTACCTGCCGGCGAGCGACGACATTGCGCGCCATGTCGAGGCGGTAGAAAAGCTCTATGGTGCGCGGCCGGACGCGGTGCGCAGGGCAATTGTCTCCAGCACCGCGAGCGGAGCGACGGCCTTTGCCGATGCCTTCAGACTGAGGAAGGATTGACCATGGCCGCCTTGTTTCCTGCCATTGTGTACATCCTCTGCTTCCTCACCAGCGCTGCTTGTGCGTGGCTGCTCGGACGGAGTTACTCAAGCAACGGCACCAAGCTCCTGTTGTGGAGCAGCGTCTGCTTTGTCTTCCTGGCCGCGAACAACCTTGCGCTTATTCTGGACCTTGTCGTCTTTCCGAGCCTCGACCTCAGGACCACTCGCCTGCTTCTCGCGCTCGCTGCGGTCATCTGCCTGATCTGGGGATTCGTATGGGAAATGGAGGAGGACTGACGAGATGACTCTCTATGATTTCCTCTCCGGCGCGCTGGCACTCGGCTTCGGCGTTTGCGCCCTCTTCTTCCTGCGTTTCTGGAGACGCACGCGCGAGGAGTTGTTCCTCGCCTTCGCGCTGGCCTTCCTGCTCCTGGGCGTGGGTCAGACGGTGCTCGACCTTGCCAACATCCCGACCGAGGAGCGCGGTTCGCTTTACCTGCTGCGGCTGTTCGCGTTCCTGTTGATCCTTGTCGCCATCTACCGCAAGAATCGTCAGGCGCGGGGCTGAACCCCAAGGGCGTTCCTGCGTTTCCACGGCATGAAGGCTGAGCGCGAGATCGTCTGGCCGGCGTGGGCCACCTGGGCCTTGGTGGCGACAATCCTGACCAGCATCGTCACCATCGTCGCCACCCTCAACGACATCAACTACATCACTCTGTTCTGATCATTTCACGCTGGTGCGGGTGTAGAGGAAAGCAGTGATGTCGCGAGCGTCGCGCTCGCTGACGTCGAGGTCGGGCATATCCGTACCGGGCGTCACCGACTGCGGGTTGCGGATCCACTGCTCGACATTCGCCGGCGTATTGCTGAGCTTGCCCGCGATCATCGCACGCAACGCGATGTTATCGAGCGGCGGTCCCACCAGCCCCGTCGCCTTGCGAACATAGCCGATGTGATGGCAGCTTCCGCAACCATATTGAATGAACACCGCTTCGCCGCGATGCGGGTCGCCTCCGGTCGTCGCTGCGGCGTGCGTCCAAAGGCGCATCTCTGCGTCATACTCCTCGTAGGCGAGTGCGGCGGCAACGACGACAACGACGAACGCCGCGAATGCGACCGCAGCTCTGCTAATTGGCACGTAGGGCATTGCCCATCTCCGCGCTTGTCAGCCAGCGATAGAGAAGCAGGAGGGCGACGCCGCCGTGCAGCAACCCGCCGGGGATCCACATGATCAGCCCCGCCAGCTGTTGGTCCGTGGTCGGATCGATGCCGATTCCGGTCACGCCCATGGCGGCGTAATCGGCGTACCAGGGACTCTGCGACAGCGCCATCAGCGCCCCCAGCGCGCCCTCGATCATGGTGGTGAGAAACAGGCACGCGGCCGAGAGCAAATAGCCGCCGCGGCGGCGGCCCAGCATCGCGCACCAGAAGAACAGGGATGCGGCGACGAAGCAGAGATGCTGTGCCGCGTGCCAGGCGTCGCTTTCGAGAGCGCGATCGAACAGCGCGGGCGCGTGCCACACCCAGAGGACTACGCCCTGCACAACCGTCGCGACCACTGGATCAGTTAGGGTGCGCCACAATTGCTGCAGCGGCCCTTTCCAGTTGCCGCCGAGAGCCAGCCGCAACGGGCGCGGAAGCCCCCATGCGAGGATCCCGCCCGCCCCGGACTCGGCGAAAAGCAGAGTGGCGACCAGCATGATCAATTCGTGCTCGATCATGTGCATCGTGAAGCTGCGCTCGCCCGCCTCATGCAGCGGTGACACGAGGGCCAGCGCCAGCACGGTCCAGCCGGCGAGGAAGAGCCATACCCGCGGGCGCTTCTGGTGGGATCGGCGGTTGAGGCGCGCAACGCCTGCCAAGAAAACCAGGAGCGCCAGCGCCAGCGGGATCACCACCAGCGGTTCGAAGCTCCAGCTCACTGGTAGCATGGCGGAATCACCAGCGATGCGATGATCGGAAGCACAATGGCAAGCACGAACAATCCCGCCGCGCCAACCGAGATGAAGGCGATCACCTTCCTCGAGTGAGTCTCGGAATCTTCGCGGAGGATTCGCCACGATGCGAGCGCGCCAGCCACGATAAGCGCTATGCCGAGCAAATTGACCAGCAGAAGCGGCATCGGGCTGATCACGGCGCAATTGTCGAACATGCCCTCGGCTCCGAATTGATGGGTCACACCCGCTGCCAGGACCCCTGCCGTCAGCCCAGCCCAGGGCATGAACAGATCCGCGAGCTCGCTTCGCTCCTTCACCGGAACAACCTCGGAACCAGATAGATGAGCAGGTAGATCGGCAACCAGCTTAGCCAGACAAAACGCCAATAGAGCGAATTTTCGTCGACATCGGAGAAGCGCCGCGGCGCCTCGCCGTGCGGCGTTTCCATCAGCCGCCACAGCACCACCGTATCCACCCAGTCGGTGCCGATATGCGTCGTGTGAAGCACGAGCAGCGCCCACAACACCGAGCCGTAAGCATTGTCGTACCAATTGACGTTCAGCGAATTGAATTCGAATCCCCGCAGGACGAACAGCAGGAGCGGGATTCCCACCATCCACGGAAGCAGGCGGCGCACGGTCGGCAGATCATATTTCTCCGCCGCTTTCTTGATCATCGTGTTCGGAATTTCGCTTGCCAGCAGAATGACCGTGAACAGCGTGCCGGCGAGCGGATTTGGCGGTCGGAGCGGCTGGGGCGCCCAATGCTGCTCGTGACTCATCAGGAAGAAGTAAGTCGCGAAGACGAGCGCGAAAGCGGTCCCTTCGATCACCATGAAGCCGATTACGCCCCACCAGGTCAGGCTGCGATGGCTGAATGCACTGGTTGGCAGCTCCGACACATCATCCGCGAAGATCGGCCGCACGCTCATACAATCACCGGATCGCCGTCACCGGCAGGCGTTTTCGGCCAGAACCACGCCGTGAGTGCGATCCCAACCGGCACGGCACCGAACACGAGCGCCCATGGCGAGAAGATCGAGCAAACGAAGGCCACGGCCACGGCGATCGTGCTGATGAAGGGCCACAGGCTCGGCGCGACTCCGGGCTCGCGGATATCCGGCGTCGCGGAAATCACGGTGGTGAGCAAAAGCTCCGGCTCATCCACGCGAAGCCCGTGCACGACATGGAGAGAATCTTCATTCTCCCACAATGGAGTCCGACTCTCCACGACTGGTATGTGGGCGAAATTGTATGGGCCCGGCGGCGAAGCCGTTGCCCATTCGAGGCTCGGCGCCTCCCACGGGTTCGGACCTGCCGGAGCTCCTCTGAACAGCGACACCAGAAGATTGACGACGAACAACAACACCGCCGCGCCCACCACAAAAGCCCCGATGGTCGAGAGCATGTTCCAAAGCTCGAGCCCCATCCCGGCCGGATAGGTGAAGACCCGGCGCGGCATGCCCATCAGCCCGCTGATGTGCATCGGGAAGAAGGCCAGCTGGAATCCCATGAAAATGGTCCAGAACGCGACCTTCCCCATGCGCTCGGACATCATCCGGCCAGTCACCTTCGGGAACCAATAGGTGATCGCTCCGAGCAACGGGAACACGCTTCCGCCGATCAGCACGTAATGAAGGTGAGCGACGATGAAGTAGGTGTCGGTGAGCTGGAGATCGAGCGGCACGGAGGCGATGATCACTCCGGACAAGCCACCGATCACGAAGGTGAAGATGAACCCGATGACATAGAGCATCGGCACCGTCAGCCGTGGACGTCCCTCCCACATCGTCGCGATCCAGCAGAAAATCTGCAGCCCCGTCGGGATCGCGACCGACATGCTCGCCGCGGTGAAGAAGCTGTATCCCACGCGCGGCAGGCCGGTCGCGAACATGTGGTGCACCCACAGACCAAAGGCGAGGATTCCGGTCCCGACCAGCGACAGGGCGACGACCGAATACCCATAGATCGAGCGGCGCGAGAATGTCGTCACGATCTCGCTGACGAAGCCGGTTGCGGGGAGGAAGATGATGTAGACTTCGGGGTGGCCGAAGAACCAGAAGAGATGCTGCCACAGCAGCGCGTCGCCGTTCTCCGCCGGGTTGAAGAATTGCGTTCCGACCGAACGGTCGGAGATGAGCATAGACGAGCATAGCGCGACCGACGGCATCGAAAAGATCACCATCAGCGACGTCACGAGAGTCGACCACAGGAAAATCGGCATCCGCGCCAGCGTCATCCCCGGCGCGCGCTGCTTCAGAATGGTCGCCGTAAGCGTGACGGCGACCGCGAGCGCAGCCACCTCGGTAAAGGTGATCATCTGCGCCCAGACATCCGCCCGCTTGCCCGGCGAATATTGCGGCCCGGCGAGCGGCACATAGGAAAACCAGCCGTTATCCGGGCTGACATTCAGGACATGCGAAATCCACAGCATCAGCCCGCCGGAGAGGTACATCCAGTAGGAGAACGCGGTGAGCCGGGGGAATGCCATGTTGCGCGTTCCGGCCATCAGCGGCGTCAGGTATATCTGCATTCCCTGCATCACCGGCACGGCGAACAGGAACATCATGGTCGAACCATGCATCGTGAAGCTCTCGTTGTAGAGCTCCGGAGTCATGAGGTTGCTGTCCGGAGTCGCCAGCTGCAGCCGCATGTGCAGCGCGAGCAAGCCGGCCATCGCGAAGAAGACCAGCGCCGTGACGATGTAGCGAATGCCGATCTCCTTGTGATCGACCGACGATAGCCACCCGATCAGCCCCCGAGGCCGCGACCAGGTCTTGTGCAGCCGCGCCTCGAGCTCCGGCCCCGTCAGGTCCGGCCCGTCGCGCGGTACGTTCGCCGGACGCGCTTTGGCCTTTTCGGCGGGAGTCACTTCAACGTCTCCAGGTAAGCGACGATCGCGTGCAGATCCTGCGGTGCGATCTGCATCGTCGGCATCTGGCTGCCCGGCTTTTGCGACTGCGGATCGGCAACCCAGCCGTACAGGTTGCCGGTGGTAAGCGGCAGCGTTCCCGCCGCGATGGTTTTTCTGCTGGCGAAGTGTGTGAGATCGGGACCGACTTGCCCGTTGGCAGGAGTCCCGGTGATGTTGTGGCAGACGCTGCACTGGCGCGTGGTGACGTAGTTGAACCCGGCAGCGGCAAGCGGAGTCGTCGGTGCGGCGGCAGGCTGCAGCTGGGCCGCCGCCCATTTCTTGAAATCGGCCATGCTTTCGACGGTCACGTCCAGCGCCATGTTGGTGTGCTCAGCGCCGCAGAATTCAGCGCATTGGCCGCGATATTGGCCGATCCGGCGCGGCAGGATCTGCGCATCCGTCACCCTGCCTGGGATCACGTCCTGCTTGCCGGCCAGGTTCGGAATCCAGAAGCTATGGATCACGTCGTTGGATTTCAGCGTGATCTCTGCCGGGACTCCGACC
>Ga0207695_10002503_pt1 | contig 27010 bp, 25 predicted proteins | sample KBSC54metaG_FD_184354 | JGI IMG/M metagenome (GOLD analysis project Ga0207695, IMG submission 184354) | Corn rhizosphere microbial communities from Kellogg Biological Station, Michigan, USA - KBS C5-4 metaG (SPAdes) (version 2) | ecosystem: Host-associated > Plants > Roots > Rhizosphere > Soil...
CAGATGCGCTGGCGGGCAAGGTTTCCGTATGCCCCGTAAGATCATCGGTAAATGTCAGCACGCCGTCTGTCAGGCCGATGCGGTCGATCTTACCCCGGAGCAATCGCCCCGGCGGCTCGCCGGCAGTAAACAAAGCGAACTTGATGCTGGATGATCCACTGTTGATGGTCAGAATGTTCTTTTCTCCGGGCATGATAATTTGGAGATTTACAGGATATCACGGCTTTTTGCTTTCTTATACCGGCAGAAAGGATGTTGATTGGCAATGGTATTTAATCTAATAATTATCTCTTCGTCGATGGCTGACAGCTTCGTCTTTTCTCTCTTGTTTTTTTGCGCGCCCTGGGGCATGACAGATGGGACGCCGGCAGAAAGCTCAGTAAAAACCCTTATCGAATGGTTTTGCATACAGTTAAGATTTAATAATAAAAAAGGATCCTTCCTTTGTGAAACTTTCCAAAATTAGCTTGATCTCCGGATGCCGGAATTGATCCTTATCAGACCAACTCTTGATTTAAGTCAGGATCTTCATTTGACACAGGACTAATTTTCAATTATGGATAAATTCCTGATTACTCATGTTCAGCGGTAGCTTTTTGAATGGATCCGGGGACCATTAGGGCGAAACTGATGATACCTGCAACAGCGAAAATTGCGCCGAAGACGAAAACGGCATAGTGGTCTACTTTATCCCACAGGATGCCGGCGACGACGCTGGCAATAAGTCCGGTGAGGCCAACCGTCGTGGCATACCAGCCCAGGCCGCTGGCCTTTAGATCCACAGGACTGAGGTCGGCAGCAATGGCTTTGCCGATGGTCCTGTAAATGCCTTGATATAGACCATAAAAGCAAAATAGCGCGGCGATGATCCAAAACTGCCGAAGGCTGGCAAAACCGGCATAAGTGATAAGGAAAATGACCAGCGCAAGAAGCAGGATATTTTTTCTTCCGATTTTGTCCGACAGGCGTCCGGCAGGATAGGAGATCAGTGCGGCTACCAGGTTGAACGCAGCATAAATAAAGATGGTTCCCATAAAGGAGATGCCCAGGCTTTTGGCCTGTAGGATCAGGAACGCGTTACTGCTATTGCCTATACCGAAGAGGGCCGCGGCGAGTAAGTATTTTTTAAAGGGGGCAGGAAAGCTGCTAAAGCCCGCGGCGACCGTCATTTTGGCCGGTGCATCGACCTTTTTCTCTTTGACGGAGAGGATCGTAAATACGGCCAGGGTGCCTGGGATGAGCGCAAGATAAAAGACAGTATGAAGGTCTTTGTGCAGGGAGAATATGAGTAGAATGGCCAGGAGGGGGCCGATGAAGGCACCGAGGTTGTCGCCGAAACCTTCCAAGCCGAAGGCCTTACCACGGTGATCGGGGGTTGTTGATCCTGCGATAAGTGCATCCGTGGGTGCAGAGCGAATACCTGTACCGAGCCGGTCGGTAAAACGGGCGATGAGAACGAGAGGCCAGGCCGTAGCCAGACCGATGAGCGGTTTGGACAGGGCTGCGAGGATGTAGCCGACCAGCGCAATGGCTTTGTATTTTTTCCACTTGTCAGAAAACCGGCCGGAGACTCCTTGAATAAGATTTTGAGTGGTTCCTGCAATCCCTTCGATTATACCAACGACGCTGCCGCTGGCTTTGAGGATTTGCGTTAGGTATATGGGGAGGATCGGATATAACATTTCCGTGGAAATATCGGCAAAGAGGCTGGTAAGGGCCAGGAGGAAGGAATTAGCTGTTAGCCCTGCAAATAGCCGTGTCTTTGGTTTCGTTGCCATACGGTGATCTTTCTGGATCTATGCTGGTGTAAATTGATTGAGATCATAAATGCCGAGCTGCTTTTCTATGTCGGCTACTTTTGCTACCATCGACTCGAAACCGTCCTGACCGAAATGTTTGTGTTCGTTGTTCTCGAACTCTTCGCCCAGGCTATCGTATTCATGGCGGGAGACAAGTTTGCGGAACGCTGGAAAAAGGATAGTGTCCTCGCGGGATTCATGGGGGCGGTACATTGTGTTAAAGGCGGTGAGTAGGGTTACGATCTGCTGGATTTCGGTGGGATTGAGGGAGGGGGTCTTTGACAGTTGGAGTAGCTGGTCCGTGATGTGCCGGCCGGCGTTATCTTCGCCTGTTCCATTGGAACAGGCGGTTAGCAGGGAAACGCTGGCCAGGCCGACCTGGCCGGCCTGGAGACCCTGTTTGACGAAATGGCGGCGGCTGTTAGTACCGATGGAGTGGATTGTTGTTGGCTTCATGCCTGGATCGCCGCAAAGAACATACCATGCTAATGTCGTCATCCGCAGGGACCATGTGCATTGCTGTGAGCTGATGGCTGCCGGTAAAGGCTACGTGTTGTACTACTCAATTAAGCCTGTGGTGCTCATGAGCCTGTCCAAAAACAGTTCCGATAGATTTTCGACAATATCGTCCAGTTGTCCCAATTCATTAGGTTTAACAAGACATTTGATCGCACCATACCTTATGCATTCGTCAACGAGACCAGGATCTCCGGAGGTACTTAAGACTACTTTGGCGAGATTGTTATACCTGTGATCAAACTGGAGTAATTTTAAAAATTCCGCCCCGTTCAAATTGGGCATATGAAAGTCGGTGATTAATATTACAGGTAAATTGTCCTCATCACGGGATTCCAGGAAAGAAAAAGCCCGTTGACTATCGGGGAGACATTGAACCGGAATTCGATAATGTTTTCTGCGAAACTTCTCGGCCAGCATTTCAGAATCTTCTATATCGTCGTCAACGATAAGAATGTAAGGCAGTTTTGCCATAAATTCCATTTAGGCTTGAAATAAATAATGGATTAGTGCTTAAAAGGGTTGGATTTTACAAGTGGCCTCAGATGAGCAATTCAATCAGAAGACAGCAGACTATAGTGTGCAAAAAAGCTGCCAAGTTTTTCATCGACAGAAAAGCTTGATTTAACATTAGTTGCATTAGGCAATTTCTCACTGAGTACCTCCCCCTCCGGCTTTTCCGGATGGTCGATGGCGCTTCAAATAGTTGTTTTCTTAATCTTGCTTCCTGTCCCTGCTGACATAGGGTTGTCACTACCCATCCTCATCTTTGTCAGCACAAACCATTCAATAAAAAGTTATGACAACTCAAGAGATCGCAAATCGTTACCAGGAATTAATGAACGAAAGGAAGTTTCTCGAGATCCAGGACACTTTCTACGCCGAAGATGTTGTATGTCAGGAAATGGAAAAGGCAACTGCAATGGGACTGGCCGTGATAACCAGTGGCCTTGAGGCTATCAAAGCCAAAGGGATCGCCCGCCGGGCAACTATCGAAACGATCCATAGTTACTACTGCAGCCAACCGCTTGTCGCCGGTGACTTTTTCAGCGTCGTCCTAAGGCAGGATATTACGTTCAAAGGCAGGCCACGCATGACAATCGAAGAGATTGGCGTTTTCCAGGTCAAAGAGGGTAAGGTCGTCAAAGAGCAGTTTTTTTATTGAACCCCGGCGGTTGATGGCCGTTATGGTTTCGCGATGCAAGCGGGAAGGGTAGGGGCAAAAAAAAGGCCCGGATAGAAATCCAGCCCGTTTTTAAATCCAATATCCTATGAAAAACCAAAGAGTAGGGTTCAATCGACGTGCCAATGTCGCCATTTAAGGTCTAATATGCTATAGAACAAAGCGATAGAGTTGTTCTGGTTTGGGATATCCGGTGGTCGCGGAGTCGGAATATTCCCAGAAGGGGACATTCGTTCCCGTTAAATTGCCATTATGATTGCTTTTTTATTTCATAATGCAGCTGAACAGTGTTGTCGTTTAATTGCTTTACTTCCAATAGACGAAGTTTCAAATCAAACTCCACGTTTTTCAGCAGCGGCAAACCGCCGCCGAAAAGCACGGGCTCCATTACAAAATAAATATCATCTACCAGCCCGGCGTTTACAAATTCGCTCATTGTCATCGTACCGCCGATGATTACGGCTTCAGTATGACCTTTATGCGCAAGCATTTCCGCGATACCAGCCGCTTTGCTTTTTGTGAAGACCACCGTGGGGTTGTCCGATCTCGCTTGTTCGTCGGTCGTGAGCACCACTGTCGTTCCCTCCTTCTGAAGCGGCAAATAGGCCGGCGCAAGGATGTCATACGTTTTTTTGCCCATAATCACCGCCTTGAACCTTTGGCAGATGGAAGCAAAGCCCTGGCTATATTCCGGGGACAGCCAATCGGGCACATTTCTTTGATTCGAGATAATACCATTTGCAGAAATAGCAATGTAAATACTGATTTTCATTGTTCTATATTTATCTGTTGACAATCGGCATGCATGCAATTTTGTTCATATATTGTATTGTTTACAAAATTATACGGGCGATATGCTTCGTCCAATAGCTAACAAAATTGTTGGTATACATCCTTTGACTATGCGAAAAAAGCAATCTACCAATTATGCCAATGAACGGTTTTTGTCGCAGGTATGCGAACGCAATTCTGCTATTAGCATGATAAGTGGGCGTTGGAAAGCGCAAATCGTTTATTATATCTATGAAGGGAATAACCGGTTTCACTTATTGCAAAAAAAACTTCCCAACATATCGGAAACCGTTTTGGCAAGACAGCTGAAAGAATTGGAGAAGCATGCCATTTTGGTAAAAATGGAAATTCGTAACAGTACGCCTGCAGGAATCAGGTATGCCTTAACGAACAAAGGAACCGACCTGGTACCTATATTGGAAAGCCTGTGTGAATGGGGTAAATTGTATGCGGAGGGGAAGGAAATTTATGCTTATCCGGGACAATGATTTGCTTCAACCCGCAATATGGCTCATAGCGGTCGGAATGAAATATTTTTTTGCCCTTTCGGGTGATCATCCTATCTTTTTTGACACTTATCAGAAACGGTATCACACAATGAACAAAGAAATGGAAGACCCGATGATCGATCTGTACAGGGAGAGCTTTCCCCATTTCGCGCGGATGGTCCGGCGGATGGGCGGAAGCCTGGAAGAGGCAAAGGATGCTTTTCATGACGCTCTTTTGATCTATATCGAGAAAGAACGGGCCGGTACGCTGCGTCTGAGCCGTTCGCCGAAGGCTTATGTGCTTGGGACGGCGAAGATCTGCTGGCTGCGCGGGCGTGGCGGGGCATCGATGGTGCAGCTGCCGGATGGGTTCGAGGCGGTGGGCACCGACGAGGAAAACGAGGATGTCGAGGAACGAGAGAAAAGTCTGTTGCGCTCCCTTGTCCGAAGCGGGCGGAAATGCATGGAGTTGCTCAAGGCGTTCTATTATGAACATTGCTCGATGGATGACATTGCGGAACGGTTTGGTTTTAGCGGACGAAGATCGGCTACCGTACAGAAATACAAATGCCTGGAAAAGGTGAGAGAAGAAATAAAATCAATCCAAGCTTATGCGCAGTGAACTCAACGAGGCAGGCCTGATCGACGAATGGCTGTTGGGCCGGATGGGCGATGAAGACGGGCGCCATTTTGAAGCGAGACTACTGACAGACGAGGCGTTCGCAGAAAAGGTGGAGGCGCAACGGATGGCCCACAGGCTGGTGCGGCGGTATGCGAGGACAGAAGAAAAGGGCAGGCTGGAGCGGATATACCGGCTTTTGCTGCATGAGCCCGATTTTGCCAATCAACTTAACACCATTTTTACCTAGTATGATTATTCCAACGGTGATCGACAGCTCCACCCGGGGCGCGTACGATATCTATAGCCTGCTGTTAAAGGAGCGGATCGTTTACCTGGGCACGGCCATCGAGGAAAATGTGGCCAACCTGGTCGTGGCACAACTGCTCTACCTGGACAGCGAGAACCAAAATCCCATCATGCTGTACCTGAACAGCCCTGGCGGGATCGTTTACGGCGGTTTTGCCATCTACGATACGATGAAGAAGCTAAAGTCCCCGGTGTCTACGGTCGCAATGGGTTTTTGCGGAAGCATGAGCACTTTCCTGCTCACGGCGGGACAGAAGGGGCAGCGCTATGCCCTGCCCCATGCGACGATCCATATGCATCCTACGGGAGGTGGGGCGAAGGGGTATACTGAAGACGTTCGGATCGCGTACAAGGAGCAGGAGCGTCTACAGAACCAGATCTTTTACCTGATGGGAAAGTTTTCCGGGCATAGCCGCGAGGAAATAGAGGAGTTGTTCCGAAGGGACAGGTTTATGAATAGTGTGGAGGCCCAACAGTATGGGTTTATCGATGAGGTTTTAGGCGATACGGATGATCTGATCTCGCTCGCCGAGGAAGAGACGAAGATCCACTTTCAGATGCCTGGAAAGGACCGGGAGCGCATCGGATTCAAGCAAAAAACATAATCATAGTTTTCTAACCCGCATTTTCCGGAAGCGGACGACGTCGCCTTGGCCGAGGAAGCCGAGGTGGCCGGTGGGGTTCAAGTGGCCAAGGTGTTCGCGATTGTTCATGGTGCCGTGTTGGCCGCTTCCTTTATGTCGCCGTCGAAGATGACGGTTTTGAAGGTTCCGCCAAATAGTTGTCCGACCGGAACAATAGGAATTGCACAAAAGGCTTCAAATGTAGTTTGCGCCCTTTCGCATAGTAGCGCTTCTTTCGGTTCTGCTATAGTACCTCGCCTTGGATGACTTTCTCAATATTTTCCTTTATTCTTTCCAACGCTGTGGCAATATGCTTTGGCGAAGTTCTCTAGCCTCGATCGGAAGATAAGTAAGGTCAATGTCGACAGACAAACGCGGATATCGCGCACAAAAAGATTGATCGGTTTAATTTTGTGCCTATGTTAGCACTTTTAGTACTATTATAAAATTAAATTAAACTAAAGGTTGCACGCCCTTGATTACATTCGGCGGTTGGGGAAAAGTTTATTGAATAAAAAAATGGCCTTATTAGGCCGCAGTATGTTTTTTATGTATCTTTATTATCCTATCTCTCTGTAGAAATCTGCCGATTTCATTTTGTGGATAGGGTAGAGCTCAATACCTTACGACCTGTAGGGGTTGGGCTCATCTTTGTCTATATCCACAGGGCTTCGGCAGATCCCTTACAGAGTAGATGAAATGGGTTTGGCCCCTACTGGTTTTTTATAAATAGAAATATATTTTAAAAAGCCATATGACCATCAAAAAGATAAAAGTCTCCATCGATCTCGACAATATCCTTCCTCAGGAGCTATATTTATCGGTTTTTTCGAAAAAGGTAATAGTCAAAGCAGTAAAAAAAAGTGCTGCAAAAAAAGCTCTGCAAAGAGTGTTCGACAAACTGCTAATTTTTGGAGACAGAAGATCCAATGAGTTGATTTTTAGCCACTTGAAAACTTTAAAGTTCTTAACTTTTCTGCAGCACAATGGCGCCCCAATATTTGAAAGTATTAGATATATCTAATGAAATCGTTTAAATTTACTATCTTATCATTTATGTCTAATAAAATCATATTTTTGCTGTATTTATCAGTTATATCTAATATTATAGGTTCCGAATGAAAAAGGATATTATTGAAAGACCTTATTATACAAAGAAGATCCAGCCGCATATCGGCAAACCGATCATTAAAATCCTCACAGGGCAACGTCGGATTGGAAAAAGCTATATCCTTTTGCAATTAATGGATATAATCAGAGCTACAGATGAATCCGCCCAAATTATATACATCAGCAAAGAATTAAAAGAGTTCAACAAGATTCAAACAGATGGGGAGCTTTACCAGCATATCACTTCACAGCTAAAAAAGGATAAAAAGAACTTTGTATTTATTGATGAAATACAGGAGATACCGGAATTTCAACACTCATTACGAAGCCTTTTAGCTGAAGGCAACTGCGATATTTATTGTACAGGAAGCAATGCCAATATGCTTTCGGGAGAACTGGCCACACATCTGGCTGGGCGATACCTGGAATTTCCTATTCATAGTTTGTCCTATGGTGAATTTCTTCAATTTCACCAATTACCTGATTCTAATGAAAGTCTCCAACAATATATGCGGATCGGAGGAATGCCCTACCTTATACATCTCAACGGGGACGAACAGCTCAGCTTTGAGTATCTTCAAAATTTATATTCGACAATACTGCTGAAAGATGTAATTGCCCGCAGACAGGTGCGCAATATTGACTTTATGGAGCGTTTGGTTGGGTATATAGCGGATAACATAGGTAGTTTATTCTCGTCTGCCAATATTGCTAAGTACCTGAAGTCGCAGCGACAGCAAGTACCTACTCAACTCGTGATAGATTATAGTGTAGCACTAACACAAGCTTATTTTATTCATAAGGTTTCGCGCATTGATATCCAAGGATTGAAAATCTTCGAAATAGGCGAAAAATATTATTTCGAGGATCTGGGAATTCGTAATGCCATCAGAGGAATTAATGCACTAGCCGAGGTACAAAAATGGATGGAGAACCTGGTTTATATGCAGTTGATCCGGGAAGGTTTTAAAGTGTATGTAGGTAAAACAGATCAGTTGGAGATTGATTTTGTTGGTCAGCGTCTGCAGGAGCGGATTTATGTACAGGTATGTTTCAGACTTGAAGGAGAAGAGACTAGAAAAAGAGAGGTAGCCAGTTTACAGAAAACTGGTGATAATTTTCCAAAATATATTGTCACCTTGGACGATTATGGGTTGGGGATAACTGCAGAAGGGATAGTCGTCGTGCACTTACGTGACTTTTTGTTAAGAGTACTGTAACAATCGGAGATCCAGAGGATTAATATTGCAGGAAATTTATCTTATATATGGAAGAAACCTATATTGATTTTGCCTTATTTAAGTTATTGAAAAGTCGGTTCCAAGAGCATTTACTAGAACCAGCTAATCAACGAACCATTTTTTCCGGAAAGTTTGGAAGCGGTAAAACTATCTTCCTCAACGATTTTTTTAAAGAGAACAAATCGCTCTTCTTACCTATCGTTCTGCATCCGGTAAACTACAGTATTGCTAGCAATGAAGATATTTTCGAATATATTAAGTATGATATTTTGCTAGAATTGCTACCTCATTTAGATTTATCAAAATTTTAGACTGCGCAACTCGAATTGCCAGATAAGATTTATCTATACTGGCAAAACCAAGTTCCTAAGGTATTCGAACATGCAATATCTTTTGTTGGGGCTTTGGGAAAATTCATCGACCCTTGTTTCAGGAACTTTGGAGAAGTTAGCTTCCCTTGCTTTAAAAGTAAGAAAGGACATAAAGGATTATGGTGATCATGCTATCTAAAGAATACGATGAAAATCGCCAAATACATGAGTATTTGCAGAGTATAAAATTGAAGCCTTTGTTTATTTATGAAGAAACATTCTTAACCAAATTATTGGAAAAATGTATCGCTCAAGTAAAAGGGCAGGATAAAAAAGTGATCGTAGTTATCGAAGATTTGGACTGCATTGATCCGGAGCACATCTTCCGAATTTTGAATGTGTTTTCTGTGCATTTTGACTCCAAGACAATACAAGGGGAGAATAGCTTTGGCATCGATACGTTGGTAGCTGTATGTGATGAGGAAAATATCCGAAATATCTTTGCAAACAGATATGGCAATAATGTCGATTATGGTGGTTATATTGATAAATTCTATTCTACTTCGATTTTTCACTTCAATTATGCCGAGCTTGCTCATGACTATATCTGCGATCGTATCTCGCACATAGTGATAGGACAAAGTCCAAAACTGCGCGTGAACTCCAGTATAGAAGGTGTCGTCACCGGCGATGGTTTTTTGGAAGTGGCAATGATTCATTTATTCGATAACCGGAAGATTAATCTGCGAAACATTAACAAGGTCCTAAATAAACCTATTCCTTTTGCTCATCAACAATTGAAGTTTGGAACGGTCAATGTCAAATTGGACGATTACCTAATCATCTTACAGTTACTCATCTTAGCTGAGATATGTGGAAGCTTTTTTCATGCCATTGAGTCACTTCAGCAATTGACATACATTAACAACAATTTTCCACAGCGGGGGGTAGTATTTCAGCGATTGATCGCCGTACTAATAGCCCACAATGGAAGTCATAATGGAAAGGTAGCTATAAAAATAGGAGAAATGGGTTATTCAGGAACGTTGGATGTTAATGATAGTCATCAGGTATATGTAACAGATCTAGTAGTTTCCGGTTCATTTGGTACGGCCGGTATTGACTCTATAAAAATTGGACAATTGTTTGCTGTCGCTGCTAAAGTTCTGGAATTGATCAGCCGATCGCCAAAATTGCGGCTCTATTTTTAATAAGATAAATAGTATTTTGGAAAGCAAAATAACAATTGAAAAATTATTTAAAAGAAGTTTTAGAGAGGTTAGTTGAACTCTATGACTCGGAACATAGCCGCGTTATATTCAACCGTCTGAGTGTCCCGGAGGGCTTATCGTAGTGCCCTTAGATTTTTTCGATGTAATCCGCTGCTTTTTTATTCTCTAATAATACGATATTTTGTCGCCTTCTTGCGACATCTTGCTGATAAGAGAAACTTGGTTTAATTATACCTTTTTGCGCTCAATTCTGCTCGCCATTTGCTCGCCAAAACAACGGTGTAAATTGGAAAAAAGTGGTAAAAAAAGGGGCATATGAAAATGAAGAAAGCCTTGTAAATTTATGGTTTACAAGGCTTTACGCAGTAAAAAATGTGCGCGGGATGAGATTCGAACTCACACGCCTCGCGGCGCTACCACCTCAAAGTAGTGCGTCTACCAATTTCGCCACCCACGCAACCCAGTGTGCTCAAATTTTGAAGTGGCTGCAAATGTAGGATTTTTAGGGAAAAGGGCAATACCGCCCTGCTATTTTTTCAGTACGATGCGGAAAGTGGTGCCTTTCCCGGGCTCGGACTGGCGGACAAAGAGCTGTCCTTTATGATATTGTTCGATGATGCGTTTGGAGAGGCTCAGGCCCAGACCCCAGCCCCGCTTTTTGGTGGTAAAACCGGGCTTGAAGACCTTTTCCCAATTCTTGGCGGCAATGCCTTTGCCTGTATCGGCCACATCGATCAGTATCTCTTTTTCCTGGTCCTGCATCGTCACGGTGATATTGCCCTTTCCTTCCATCGCATCCAGGGCGTTTTTCAGGAGGTTTTCGATAACCCAGTCGAAGAGGGGGCCGGAGATACGGGCTTCTATCTTTTCCTTTTCGGGGATATTAACCACAAACTGTACCCTGCCTGCCGCTCTTTTACGGATATATTCCACCATGTTCTTTACCTGGCTGATGAGGTCCCGTTCTTCGAGTTGCGGTTTACTGCCGATCTTGCCAAACCTGTCGGATACGAGCTTTAGCCTGTCCACATCCTTTTTTATCTCCTGTACGGTACGTGGGTCCATTCCGCTCTCTTTCAGCATCTCCACCCAGCCTTCCAGGGAAGAGACGGGAGTACCCAACTGATGGGCTGTCTCTTTTGCCATGCCCGCCCAAAGCTGGTTTTGAGTAGCCTTGTTGCGTATGGTAATGGAATAAAGGATGAAAAAAATGAACAGGGCCACAATCAACAACTGCACCAGGGGATAATATCTCACTTCATCGAGCAGGGTCGTGTGTCCATAATAATACCGGTTGGCTATATAGGGGCTGTCGCTGATCTTGAATTCCAGCGGGTGGTTTTGCGAGCGGAACCTTTTTAACTGGCGATAGAGATAATTCTTGTCGGTGGCTGCTTTGGTGGAATCGAGGTTAATGTATCCCATGATGCTATCCACCTCATTGGTCTCGATGATGGGAATGGACTGCTGTCCATTGCGGATAAGATTTGGAAGGGTGAGGTCCATGCCCGGATTGCTCAGAATGGCCTGGCTGGCGCTTACCCACAATGTCACTTTCTGTCTTTCATCCGCTGCGATCTTCCGGGACAGGTATTGTGAATAAAAAATAGTCGCGCTTACAATAATGATGGCAATAAGGGCCAGCAGCGACCTCCAGTTAAGCAATGATCGAATCATAGACGAATTTATTGCCTATTACCTTATTTTTGAGCTTTATTTTATTAACCTATATACGTATAGTGCCGACCATCTCCATCGTCATTTTGAACTTCAACGGCCGCCATCATCTGGAAAAATTCCTGCCTTCCGTAATGGCCAGTACCTATTCTTCCATGGAAGTGATCGTTGCCGACAATGCTTCGACGGATGATTCCGTGGCGTTCCTGCAAAAGCATTTTCCACAGGTGAGGATCATCGTTCTCGACCGGAACTATGGCTTTGCAGGTGGATATAACCAGGCATTGCCTCAGGTGAAAAGCGATTATTACGTGTTGTTGAATTCGGACGTGGAAGTAGAGCCGGGATGGATCGAGCCTGTGCTGGACCTGATGGAGAAAGACCCTTCTATCGGGGCCTGCCAGCCCAAGATACGGATGTACGCCAACAAGGCATTCTTTGAATATGCGGGCGCTGCGGGAGGATGGCTGGATTATCTGGGATATCCTTTTGCCAGGGGAAGGGTTTTTGACGTTTGCGAGAAGGATGAGGGGCAATATGACCAGACGGAACCTATTTTTTGGGCAAGCGGATGCGCCATGTTCGTCCGGGCGGAGCTGTATCACTGGCTGGGAGGACTGGACGGTTATTTTTTTGCGCACCAGGAAGAGATCGATTTCTGCTGGCGTCTTCAGCTGGCGGGTTATAAAGTATATACCTGTGCCGATTCGGTGGTTTACCACCTGGGCGGGGGGACGCTGCCAAAGGGCAACGAGCGAAAGGTTTTCCTCAATTTCCGGAATAATCTCATTATGATGGCTAAGAACCTGCCGGTGGGGGCGGCGGTCTGGAAGATCTCATTCCGATTCCTACTGGATACCATTTCTGCCTGGAAATCATTGCTGGCAGGGGAGGGGATGTATTTCCTGGCAGTGCTGGAAGCGCATTTTGGGTTTATTAAATGGTTGGTATTCAATCGAAAACAGAGTGTTTTTCCCGTTAAAAGAGGAGGAAGGATCTATGGCTGGTGTACCCGTAGCATTGCCTGGCTTTATTTTATATCGGGGAAAAAAACTTTTCATGAAATTGTGAATGAGAAAAGCTAGGTTTTTTCGTTCAATGCACTACTTTTGCAATGTCGAAAACGCAATTAAATACTTATGGATCAACATACAGAGACCAGGGACCCGAAATTGAAGGATATTACCTATAGCTGGGTTAATTCTTCCGTCTTCTTATTTTATTTGCAGGTATTTTGTATCGTCGCCCTGGTGATCGGCGGATGCTATGGTTTGTATACGCATCGTTACAAGGGTAAGCCCGAGGTGAATGTGCCCGGCAATACTTTGTATACTCCCCAGTATAAGTAATTGGTAAAAAATTTTTTCGGAAGTGTTGATACCCGTATATTTGCACTCCCAAATTTGGAGGTCACACTCCTGATAGATTCAAGTTCTTTATGCCGGTGGGTGGATGGGAAACTGTCGAATGAATGCCCTTCGGTTATATGCGGAAGTAGCTCAGTTGGTAGAGCGCAACCTTGCCAAGGTTGAGGTCGCGGGTTCGAGCCTCGTCTTCCGCTCATAGAATTCCATCCGCCGTTGGTTGATGGAATTTTTTGTTTTAAAATGTTTGGTTGCCCCGGTGGCGGAACTGGTAGACGCGCAGGACTTAAAATCCTGTTTGCCGAAAGGCGAGTACGGGTTCGATTCCCGTCTGGGGCACGATGAGAGGCCGCCTCATAAATAATGAGGCGGCCTTTTAGCATATGGCGCCACCCACCAGCAGGTTACCTTGCCCGGCCGCTTACTGCAGCGCCTTAAGTGACGCCTTATCATCCTCATCCTGCGGATTTAGGCTAACTGCTTTTTCATACATCAGCACCGCCTCCCGTCGTTTGCCCATTTCCCTCAGACCATCCCCATAGCTCCCATACACATTGAAGCTCTGCGGAAACAGAAAAGTATTCAACTTGAACACTTCGAGCGCCAGTTGTCGATGACCATCAAACGATGACCCGTATAGTAAACTCCCACCCAATTGGTTCAATTCCCATTCGCTCATATAATAGTGCAGCGTATCATCCTTTACAATATTTAGTGCACAGGCGGCCGCATCAGAGCCGGCTTTGACCAGTGTCGATCCGTAGACAAAAGCGAGTGACTGCTTATTGCGGATAGCTAAGGCCGCTTTTCCATTCAGCAAGCTCAACGCTGAAGTCATAATGCGTCCAAACTCCGAGCCAGCCGTATTATCAAACCCGATGAGCACTTGTTTTCCATCCAGCCGGTGAAAGTAGAAGGTGGCCAGGCCAAACATAAACCCACCGTGCCCAACTGAAATGCCAAAATCTGGCTGATCGAAAATCTCCCACCCCAGTCCCGTCGTCATTTTGCCGTCACCGAGAATAGTGTCCATTGTTTCATAGGCGACCTGTCCATTATTGAGTCTTGCAGGCGTCAGCGCTTCGGACGCAGTCGAGGGCTTTAGCAGAGTATACCCAAAAAAGGCCATGTCAAACTTCATCAGGTCGCCGGTCGTCGTAACGATGTTCGCACTACCGGTGAGTCCGCTGCAATTGTAGCTCGTGTACCGGTGTCGCGGGACGGAATCAACATCCGCATAGGTGCTATCATAATAGGGATGGGGACGCACATGCATCCTAATGCAACGGTTATCCATCTGCCAACCATGGTCCGGATAGTTGCTCACATAACTGTCCGTCATTCCTGCCGGCTTGAATATTGCCCTTGTCACATAAGCACCATAACTCATGCCGCTTACCTTCTCTATGATCATAGCCAGCAGGCAATATCCAATATTGCAATACGCAAACCGTTCGCCGGGTGTAAAATATAGACCCCGTGACCATTTCCGCAACTGAGGAATAATGTCCCGGTTTGTCACCACCGTGTCCGGGAATTGCCGGACAAGCAGCTCAAATAACTCCAGGTCCGGCAAACCAGACGTATGGGTCAGTAAATGCCGGATGGTGATGTTTTTAAATGGGAAGTCAGGTAGATAGTCCGTGACTTCGTCTTCCAGCGATACCTTCCGCTTATCCCTCAATTGCAGGATGGCCGTCGCAGTGAATAGCTTTGAGATTGAAGCCAGGTTGAACCGCGAATCCGGTTGGTTTGGCTCGCCGGTTCGTACCGCCGCAAATCCAGCTGAACCGTTCAGCACAACACGTCCGTTTTCAGCCACGAGGAGATTGCCGTTCAACTGGCGCATGCGCGTGATTGTGTCAAAATAGTACTGCAATGGTTTTTGACCGAAGCTTACACTCGCCGATAAGCAGGCGATTAGCCAAAAAATAACGGGGAACACCTTCATAAGTGATCGATTTTGCCGCCAAAGTATTTCCTATTCCTTCCAGCAGCAAAATAACTCTGCAAACACTGCAATCACCTCGACAAACACCTCGGCCTGTCGCCAACTTAACCAATAACAAAATCAAATACTTAGGTCTGCTACTAACCGAAAATCTGACAAAAACTGGTTCGAAATCCCTCCACTCCGGTGCACCAAACAGGACAAATCAAAATCTTCTTTGGTTTGTCCTGTTTCATTTTTGATGAAACCCGCGTTCAGCGCATATATCAGCTCAACGGCCTCATTGATCCTTGTGGTTCGATACGGACGGGTTCGTCCTTACTCCTATTTCATTCCAGTGGATTTTACGAAGGCTAATGTTTTGGAGCCACGACCGCCATCAAGTCGAAGAAAATAGTGACCTTCCCCTAACCGATGTATATCCATTGTCAACAAGTTCTCTCCCGGCGCCACCGACCAGATTTGTGTGAGTTGCCTGCTGCCGGAGGCGCTGAATAGAGAGACGATCACCGACTCTCTTGCCGACGCATGGAATTGCAGTCTCAATTCTCCGCCGACCACAGGATTGGACAGTATCTTCAGCTCCTGTGAAGCCGATATCCTGACCGACCGGATCATACTGTAGTTTTCCGCCCCGCCTTTTAGCACTGCCCGTAACCGATAGAAATAAGTGCCCTCGCCAGGCTCGGACACCACATACGACATCCCAGCCGGCGGCATTACGGTTGTAAGGGGTAGCTGCGCGATCGGGATAAAAGTCGTGCCATCGGTGGAATGATACACATTGAAATAATCGATGGGGAGATCATCTGCCATATTCCAATGAAGGGTTACACTGCTGCCCGCCGCAGAAGCCGTGAACCCCTGCCACCAGTCGGCAAGAACAAACGTCGTCGTGGGAATGGTCATCAGGGTAAAAACCACTCCGTTGGCCAGTGCACTGGTGCCGGAGAAAGAGATGAGGCTGCCGCTGATACCGGACGCCGGCACATAGTTTTGGGTGCCTGTCGTAAAATTTCCATCCCCATCGTTGTCGATAAGGAGGTAATAATTTGTCGCCACCGAGGCGCCGGACAGCGTCAGCCCAGTCATGTCAAAGCTGAGATTGACGGAAGGAACAGCTCCGGTGGTCTGCGCTTTCCAGGTGCGCACCAATCGCTTGGAGCCGATGGCCACCGCCGGGCCTATGGCTGCCGTGATCGTTTCCTCCGTCAGCGCGGCGGAGTCCGTACCGACCATCAGGAATTGGCCATTTGCCAATGCGGACGAAGTCTTCAATACAAGGTTGCCCATCCCGCTTTGTCCTGTCCCGTTGCCGCTGCCCGAGTTGACGCTATTGGAACTGGTTTGTACCAGCCCCGATCCATTATCTGTTCCGATGCCAAAAATGTTATGTTGGTATGCAGCCAGGCCTGTCCAGAAAACGGTGCCCGCCGAGGAGGTATAGCTGACGGGAGTGGTCGCGGTTCCAAGCGTAATGCCATACTTAAGGGCTAAGTAGGATTCTACTTTATTTCGAAGCGTAGTCGAATTGCCCGCACTATAGACGACGATCTCGGCGATGTCGCCATTCATCTTGGAGTCCGAGGAGGACCGGTCGGCAATCTGGGGAATATCGGTCATTGTGGTGGCAAGATACCCCCCTCTGATATTGCCTGTACGGGCATCCAGTCCATTCATGTTTAACACGTTGCCGGTGCCGCTGGCCGTCAGGACGACAGGAACGGTTGAGGCCGGCGGGTTTGCCGATTCATAACCCGCGAAGGTGCCGGCAACGTCCGTCCCTAAACCGGTATACAACTGGGCACCGGAGGCCGACCTGAAAAAATACCGGGCACTAACCCCTCCCCCGCTATTATTGATAGGGGCAAAGAAGGTACCCCGCTCATTCGTCACGGGCCCGGTCCAACTACCGACTGCCGAGACCTCCGACATCGTAATCGACGTATTTCCCAGCAGGCGATAACCGTTGGTCCCTGATCCGGTAAAACGAACCACCGGATTGAAATTAAGTCCGTTGAGAACGACTACGGGCGCCGTTAACCCCGTGCCCGTGGACGTCAGGGAAAAGAGGTTGTTGCCCGTCATGTCCGTCCATCCTGTAAGGGTGCCCCCCGACGATGGGGAAGCTCCATTATCGGCCTTTATCCATAATACCAGGTTTGAAGCTACCCCACCTGGGCTCTGACAAAAAACCGTCCGTCCCGTACATTGCAGGAATACTACCATCAGGCAGAAAATCTTTTTCATAGCCGATTTCAGGGATTGCTGCGACTGCGCTCCTACAGTCCAGGTTATCAGCAGTGAGGCCAGTACGGTACAACGGAACCGGGGAGTTTTCATTGGATTTGGATATTGAAAATATAGGCCAAGATATCATTTCCCATCCTCTCTGTCCAGGCTTTGTATGTCAACAAAGCGTTTGTTGTATGCAAAAGGAGAAAAGTTGGTGATGAACTTGCGCAGCGCTACACGAACAACCGGGCCATATTGTACAGTTCAACCACGCGTTCTTTACTGTGCCAATGTGCTATCAACGTTTAATTTGTGATAGCAATAGTATGATACGGCAAGAATAGCCAGGAATATCAACGGGAAAAATGATTGAAAATTCATTCCATCTACAGCAAAATGGCTGATGCTTGCAAAAATGAAATCAAATGAAAAATCTGCATAAACCCATTCTTTAATTCTTTTTGAAACCTGAGGAATAATTAATGCAAGTGCTACTTCTGTTTGTGACGTTAAAGCGGGTAGCACTCCTTCCATTATAAAAACCAGTGAGGTCGCAATCCAATAGATGATTTTCGTCTTTTCATCTCATAAGAATTTAGGTGTTGGCAATAACGTTATTTTGGAAACTTTGATAAATCCATATACAGTACCTCCCAGAGGTTGCCATCAAGGTCTTCAACGCTGCGTTGCAGCATAAAACCATAATCCCTTGCCTTATTCGGTTCTTTACCTCCTGATGCAACTGCCTTTTCTACAAATTGGTTTACTTCGTCATTGCTGTCAACCGACAGTGAGTTAATGACAGACGCTGTTCTTTTAGTGTCTGCAATTTCTTTTGAAATAAACGTTTTAAACTTATCATGTGTCAGCAGCATCACAAAAATGTCTTCTGTAAGTACCATGCAGGCAGCAGTATCATCTGTAAACTGCGGATTGTTGGTGAACCCGATTGCTGAATAAAAGTCCATAGACTTTTTAAGGTCTGCCACTGGCAGGTTAATGAAAATTTTCTTGCTCATGTTATTTTATTGGTTTTTTGTTTCGTTTACAGTACAAAGATTGTTCAGGAAATCTATTTTTTAAGGGTGCATATGCGGCATTTAAAGGGTAGATTCTGCCAATAAGCCCTATTGTTATAGATGCACAAAGTTGCGGCACCCGGTTTTCTAAAAAATTTACATATGTTGAGAAAACGAAAAAATCTTCACTTTTTCGCAAAAAATATCCAGCTTAGCTGCGCGGGAGTGATGCCGAGATAGGCGGCAGATATCAAAATGTAAGCAAAAGGCTGCAATTGGAAGCGATGCGAGCTCACTCGTTCCGCAGGCTGCTAACCGGGTTCTTCAACGCGATCTTCACAGACTGGAAGCCGACCGTAATCGCTGTAATGATGAGTGCGATAAGAGCCGCCGCAACAAATACGAGCGGGTTGATCGTAATCCGGTAATAATATCCTGCCAGCCACTGATGCAGGAAATAATACGCCACTGGCGCCGCTATCGCACAGCTGATACCCACCAGCAAGATAAAGTCGCCCGACAACAGCAGCAGCACCCCACTCACCGACGCTCCCAGCACTTTGCGGATGCCGATCTCCCGTGTGCGCTGCTCGGCCGTATAGGCTGCCAGCCCGAAGAGTCCCAAACAGGAAATAAAGATGGCCAGCGCCGCGAACACCCCCGCCAATCGTCCGATGAGCATCTCGACGGCAAATTTCGAGGCATAGCTCTCGTCAACGAAACTATAAGTAAAGGGGGCATCGGGACCATATTTCTCACAAATAGGCTTCAGCTTCGCCAATGCAGCAGACGTGGATACCGTGGGCGCCAACCGCATCGTGTACTGCCAGGACCAGGTGGGCTGATAGAGGAATACGCCAGGCTCTGCCGCGGCAAAGGGATTTTGTGTTAATGCATCCTTCACCACGCCAACAATTCGCAGCCTGTGAGGGGAGCCGTGAAACGAGCAGTCCAGGTATTGGTTCAGCGGCTGTTTTAACTGCATACGGCGTACAGCCGTCTCGTTGATGATAGCACTGCTGGAATCCACGCCTTCGTTACCCTTGAAATTATCTCCCATGACGAAACCGATACCTAGCGTCTGGAAATAGTCGGCATCGCCAACGGCATTCACCGCCAGCGACAAAGGCTCGTTCGGCAACCGTCCCGGCCAGTTGTTGATCGTCAGGTGCGTGTTCGGATCTGTCTGCAGGTATGCCGAGCGCGTCACGTTGCTGACTACCCCGGACTCCATTACCTCCTGCTTGAAAGCAGCAAACGCATCCGAATGAGCCCGCGATACGATCAGCCTGTTCGGGTCATATCCTCTCGGCCTATCCTTGGCATACTGGATCTGCTGGTAGACAATGATGGTAGCAATGATCAGGGCGATGCTGCACGTGAATTGCAACACCACCAACACCTTCCTCGGCAGGGACGCCGCCCGGTCGACACGCAAAGAACTTCGGCCGAGCCACCGGCCCGGACCTTCATCAGGACTTCGTCCCTCGCCCTTCCTCGGTCGTACCCTTCGCATGCTCGGGTACCTTCGGGACCTTGTCAGGTCCCCTTTGAGTACCTTCACAGGCTGAAAGGAAGAAAGATAGAATGCCGGCCGGCTCCCCGCGAGCAGCCCCGTCGCCAACACAAGCGAGAGCAGGACCAGCCAGAACCGCCCGCTTCCATACGGCACCTGGACGGCGTCCCCGGTCAGCGCATTGAAAGCGGGTAACACCACCTGCACAAGGACAATAGAAAGGAGGAAAGCCAGCGCTGTCATAAGCAGCGACTCCACCAGGAACTGCAGGATCAGCTGACTACGCAACGACCCCAGTACTTTTTTCACACCTATCTCCTTGGCTCTCCGCTCGCTCCGTGCCGTCGACAGGTTCATGAAATTGATACAGGCGATCAGCAACACCAATATCCCTACAATGCTGAACATCCGAACATAGTCGATCAATCCCCCTTTCGGCTGGCCGTCTTTGAAGTCCGTATAGAGATGCCAATCTTTCAACGGGAAGAACATGGCTTCGCGGTGAAAGGTTTTATAAGAATCCGGTGCATACTGCTGCACCAACTGCCTGGCTTTAGCCTCCACGTTGAAGGCATCGGCGCCCGGCCGCAATGAGACATACAGCTGGTAATATACATCATTCCAATTGGTCAGGGCCTGTTTTATCCCGGGGTCCCGGGCAAAATCGCTGAAGGGCAGCAATATGTCGAAATGGAAGCTGCTGTTGCGCGGCATGTCCCGCACCACTGCCGTCACTTTGAGCAGGCCACTCCTGAAACGGACCATCTTGTTCAGCGCATCTTCCTTGCCGAACAGGCTTCTGGCCATGGATTCGGTAATCACGACTGCGGAGCCTGGCCTTTTCAACGCTGTCGCAGCGTCGCCCGACACCAGCGGAAGTGGGAATACCTGCAAAAATTCCTCCCCGGCATATTGCGCATCGCCATAAATGCGCTTGTCTCCTGCGACCAGCACGACCTGCCCGATGTCAAAAGCCTGAGCCACATGCTCCACCTCCGGGATATCCTTCTTTAGAGCACCGCCCAACGGCAGGCAGACCTCAGCCTGATTGCGAATAACACCATTATCAGTGTAGTTGAATCGCACCTGGTAAGTCTGCTCATAGCCGGGTACCCATCGATCATAGGAAAGCTGGTAATGGACCCAAAGCCCGATGAGTAAAGCGACGGCCATGCCTGTCGCCAGCCCCAATACGTTCAGTAAGGTGTAGATCTTGCCCCGGACGATATTGCGCCAGGCAGTCCTGAAGAAGATAATAAGCATGCCTACGGGCTTCGAAAAGAATGCCGATTATATAAAATACTAATCATCAATAAAATGCAGCAGCATTGCGACCTCCAATTGTCCGCTATCGATACACCATTTGTCCGGAAACACCGCCTGGTGGCGATACCTAATATTGCCCCCAGGAAAAGGTATCGCCGCCACAGTGACATCCGACTGGCCATCGAGGCCGGCGTGCAGTCGATCTCTTTTTTATGGAAACAGGCGAGAGGTGAGTCTTGTATCTATTAAAAACAAGACATGTTATGGGAAGAGCAAAAGTTCCCCGTAAGAGCACCGCTGTCGATATGACCGCGATGTGCGATGTTGCCTTTCTCCTGTTATCCTTTTTTATCCTGGTAGCCAAGCCCAAGCCACCCGAGGCGTTGAAAGTCGTCACTCCCAATTCGGTCTCTTCGATACCGGTGGCAGATAAAAACGTAGTGCTGATAACGATGGACCGTGACGGAAAGGTATATTTCAGCGTTAGTGACATGAATACGGAAGAAAAGAAGAGTATAATCGAGACAATTGGCGTGTCGAAAGGAGTTAATCTTACGGAAGCGGAGAAGAAGAACTTCTATGCTAATCCTAACGCCTTTGTCGGAGTACCTTTTACCTCACTGAAATCTTACCTGGCTCTTAGCCCGGACCGGATGACGGGATATATCCAGCCTGGGATCCCCGCGCAGGATAGCACTCATAATGAACTTGTCGATTGGGTCCGGGCCGCCGTGAGTGCTTTCACCAATAAGAAGATGACCATTATGGTAAAAGGAGACGATGCGGCCAAGTATCGCTCGTTCGAGGGAGTGATTATCGCGCTAAAGAAAAACGATCAGCCGAAATTCCAGCTGGTGACAAACCCGGTAACGGCACCACCGGGATCTGAACTGGGCAAGAAACAGATGGTGTCGGGGAGCAAGAGTTCAGAACTATAGAATGTCAGGTCCCTGGATTCAGCACAATGATTACCAATTGATCTGCTACTTAATATTTTTCTACTCCCTGTACGTTCATTTTTAATGCAGTTAATTTGTCTACCGGACCTGTAATGAATAATGTTTTATTATCCGGCCCACCGAAAACATTGTTGGTCGCCGAGCCTGTGCCGGTAGAAACGTTGAAAATCCTGTCGCCATGCGGATTGAAAGCGGTTACTCCATAAGAGTTGCTGATATAGATGTTCCCCCGTTCATCCATTGACATGCCATCTCCTCCCATATCGATGAACTTTCTCATGTTGGAAAGTGAACCATTGGGATTGATATCGAATACCCATGTGCCGGCTGTATTGATGTCGGGCGCCCATTTATTTACGTACAGCTTTTTCCCATCCGGGGTTCCAACCACGCCATTCGGCCATCCATCACTGTCCCATCCCATGGCTTCGGTGGTCACTCTGACCAATGCATGGCTGCCGGGGGCCAGGTAATAAACGTAGCCGCCTTTACCGGTGGGAGCCTGTTCCGAATGTGTGGGAGGCCAGGCCTGCTGACGCGGGTCGTCTACATCCCAGTAATCTCTTGGAAAGATGGGGTCGGTGATATACATACCGCCATTCCCTGGATTGATCCAAACATCATTGGGCCCATTTAATAATTTGCCATGGTAGTTATTTACCAGCACTGTATGATGGCCATTAGGTGCTATTTTCCATAACTCTCCATGCATATCGGCACAGGCAATAAGATAACCTTCTCTATTAAATGCCATTCCATTGGAGCGGCCTGTACCAGTTAAAAAGGTAGTAATTGCCCGGGTATGTGCCGACCATTTATAGATCTTATCATTGGGCTGATCGGTAAAAAATATATTGCCATATCTGTCCACAGCGGGACCTTCCGTGAAACCGAAGCCCCCTGCCAATGTATCCAGCCGCCCGTGTGAACTGGGTGAAACAAGGCAGGTGGGATCAAAGAAAGTAGATTCTTTCGCCGGCGTACATCCGCAGCCGATATTTCCCTGACCGGGATGGGGCAACTTATTGATGACGGAGCCGTCCAGGCCAGTACGGTCAGCCATATTTTTTACGCATGAACCATATCCGAGAGAGCATACGACTCCCAGGGAAAAAAGCAGTCCTTTTTTCATTGCAAGCAAGTTTTATTTTAAATAAAAATCGATACCGGAGCCATGTAAGATAGCTCATCCCGATGGTGAAAACTTCCAATAAAACACAAAGTTGAATATTGTAATTTGAAACAGGGTTTGCCGGCGCCCAGGATGCACTAATTCGACCGCAGGCTTTTCAGCGGGTTGGCCAAGGCGGCCCGAATAGCCTGGAGACAGAGGGTCAGCATCGCGATGGCGATCATTCCCATAGCAGACAAGGTGATGATCCACCAACTGATATCGACCCGATAGGCAAAATGCCCCAGCCATCGATACATGACCCCAATGGTAAGCGGCGTGGCCAGAACAATCGAAAGCAGGATCAGCCGGATGAAGTCTTTTGAGAGCAGGATTAAGACGCTGGGGACAGTTGCGCCGAGGACCTTTCTAATGCCGATCTCGCGGGTGCGCTGACGGGCTACCAGTGCGATCATTCCCAACAGACCCAAACAGGAAATGAAGACGGCCAGACCGGAGAAATAGCCGATGGCCTTCCCCTGTTTTTGATCCCGGGCATATTGATCCGCGAGTCCTTTGTCCAAAAAGCTATATTGAAAATCTTTCCCGGGGAACCATGCATCCCAATTCTTTTGCAGGAAGGCGATGGTCTCTTTTGTCCGATCAGCGCGTATTTTTATGGAGAAACTGGTCAGACTCGGGTAGTCGACGTCCATGACCAGGGCATCGATCGGTGTATAAAGTGATTCGGCATAAAAATCGCGGACGACGCCCACGACGATCCCTTCTTTTTCTTTGACGTCGCGTTTGCCGATCAGGCTGATGGTTTTACCGATGGCCTGAGCGGGGGTACCGAAATGAAAACGTCTGACTGCTGTTTCGTTGATGATGAAGGCGTGATCTTTATCGGATCCGTAGGCTTCGGAGAAATTCCGGCCAGCGGCCATTTTCATTCCATAGGTGGGGATAAAATTGTAATCGACCCGGATGTTGAGGGCAAAGAGATTATCGCTGACCACAAAGCCTTGCGGGAGCACGCCTCTGCGCAGCACGCCCAGCCCGGGTTGTTGGTCGGACATTGTCACGCCGGTAATGTCCGGGTTAGCCAGGATTTTTCCTCGGAAGGCCTGAAGGCGGTGATAAAGGCTATCATTGGGTTGGGTGAAGATCGAATTGATACTCCAGGTCCGGACCGGGACCACGAGCGTACTCTCTTTTTCGAAACCGAGGGGCTTACTCTGTATAAAATTTAATTGCCGGAACATGATGAGCGTGGCGATCATCAATCCCATTGAGGCGGAGAATTGAACAACCAACAGTGTTTTGCGCAACAACCCACCCTTATTCCTGTTACCGGAAAAATCCCCTTTAAGGGTCGTCACCGGTTCAAAAGCAGAAATAAAGAAGGCGGGATAAAGACCCGCCAGCAGCCCCGTGAGCAGGAAGACAGCCACGATACCAAGCCAGAGTGGGGCATCTTTTAGGAGATCGTAGAACCTAAAGTGTTTGTCTGTAAGGTCGTTGAATGCGGGGAGAAAAGCCGCAAGCAGGATGAACGAAGTCAAAAAAGCCAAGAGGCTGAGTGCAAGGGATTCCGTGAGGAATTGTACGATCAGCTGTTTGCGTTCTGCCCCCAGAACCTTCCGCATCCCCACTTCCCTGGCACGGCGCAGGGAGCGGGCAGTGCTAAGGTTCACAAAATTGATACCTGCGATCAGCAGGGTGATCAGGGCGATGCCGCCAAAAATGTATAGCTGAGTGATTCTGCCAACGGGCTCGATCTCACTAAGAAGGTCCGACCGCAGGTGGATATCCCTCACCGGTTGCAGATGATAGATGATGCCCTTCGCAAATTCTTTCGGTGCATGGGTATTGATGAACCCAGGAAACCCGGCGTCGACCTGGGCGGCAGCCTGACCAGGTTTCAGCAACAGGTAGGTATAGGAATGGCTGATGATCCAGTTATGATCCAGGTTTGTTTTGGCTTCCGGGGTAATCGTAGCGAACATGGTTTGGTAATTCGTAAGAAGGTCGATATGGAGGTGCGAGTTGTCGGGGAAGTCGGCGAATACGCCCGTGACCAATAGTGGATAATAGCCATCCAGCCGGATCGATTGGCCTACTGCCGGGACATCGCCGAAATATCTTCGCGCCGCAGAAGCCGAGAGGACAACGGTAAAGGGGTTGGTAAGGGCATGCCTGGGATCTCCCTGCAGGAAATGAAAGGTAAAGATGTCGAGAATGGTGGAATCACCGAAGAAGAATTGTTTTTCTTCCGTTTTATTCAGGTCTTTTTGGATGGTCACGCTCCGGCGGAAAAGGCGAGCCGAGGTTTCGATACCCGGAAAATAGTCTCTGAGCAATGGCGCGGCGGCTGTCGAAAGCATCGGGAGTCCTTTGTTGAGGCCCGCGAATTTTGGTGTATACGCTATTCGGTAGAGGCGGTCAAGCTTTTTTTGAAAATGGTCATAACTGAGCTCGTCGCGGACAAAAAGCATGATCAGGAAGCAGCAGGTGAAGCCGACAGCCAAACCCAGGATATTGATGAGGCTAAACGCTTTGCCTTTACGGAAGTTGCGAATGGCGACCAGCAGGTAGTTTTTGATCATTGGAGCACCTTTCCCGGAAGGTAGCGGATTCTTTTGGTGCTTTGGGTAAGTTTTGCAAGAGCGGCCCTTATCGTCGATCGCCGGTTGGGATTCTGAAGGGTTTATCCTATTTTGTCATTCTTTGAAAACAATTATGCACTCCGTTTATATGAAATTCCTCCAAGTCCTTATTTTTCTGGCTGCATCGAACTACGGCTTCGCCCAGACCTACGCCATTTTAGCCGATCGCCTTATCGACGGCAAAAGCGATCAGGCCTTGCCTAATCCGACCGTTGTGGTATATCAGGGTAAGATCATCGATGTCAATTTTAAGAGGGTAATCCCCGATTCGGCGATTGTCATCGACCTGAAAGGACAAACCATACTACCCGGATTGATGGATGTTCATACGCATTTGCTCGGCGTCACCGGAGATTATGAGAAGGACCTGTATGATCACTCCCCTTCTTTCAGGGCACTTCGTGCGGTGAGAAATCTGCGGGCAGCGCTTAACAATGGCATTACTACCCTGAGAGATGTGTGCTCGGAAGGCGCGGGCTATGCTGATGTGGACCTGGGCAGAGCGGTAGACTCGGGCTTTGTGGAAGGACCCCGTGTTTTCCCGGCAGGAAAAGGTATCGCTGCCACCGGAATGTACCAACCTCTTGGCTGGGATCAGAATTGGACAATCGATCTTCCTTCCGGTACTCAATATGCTACAGGCGCCGACGAATGCATCAAGGCAGTCCGGGAGCAATACTCACGGGGAGTTAGCTGGATCAAAATGTATGGAGATCTTATTACCCCTACTTTCAGTGCCGAAGAGATGAAGGCCATTGTCAGCGAGGCAAAAAAATTAGGTCTTGAAGTGGCAGCCCATGCCAATACCAGTGAGGGCATCCGGCTGGCTATCGAAGCCGGCGTCCGATCGATAGAACATGGCCGCGAGTTTAACGACTCCCTGATTAAATTAGCCCTCGCCAATGGGACCTATTGGTGCCCTACTCTCCTCAACATGGAGCGCCACCCCAGACCATACCTGGATAGCGTGCACAAGTATCTGAACCGGGCATATAAAGCAAATCTGAAAATTGTCATGGG
>Ga0207695_10002505_pt1 | contig 26999 bp, 23 predicted proteins | sample KBSC54metaG_FD_184354 | JGI IMG/M metagenome (GOLD analysis project Ga0207695, IMG submission 184354) | Corn rhizosphere microbial communities from Kellogg Biological Station, Michigan, USA - KBS C5-4 metaG (SPAdes) (version 2) | ecosystem: Host-associated > Plants > Roots > Rhizosphere > Soil...
CTGCGCCTGGGTGAGCGGCAGGATGCACCCGGCGCCGATGATCGTGTCGCCGCGGATGATCACCGCGCCGTCGTGCAGCGGCGAGTACGGCGTGAAGATGGTGGCCAGCAGGTCGGCGGAGACCTTCGCCTGCATCTCGGTGCCCGACGCGACGTAGTCGCCTAACGCAATCTCCCGCTCCAGCGCGATGATGCAGCCGATGCTCGACCGGCTCAGGCGCTCGACAGCGTCGGCGATCTCTTCCGCCACTTCGCTCACGTCCATGCGCTTGAAGAACCGCGTGACCCGCGATTGCCCCAGCCGCGCCAGCGCCGCCCGCAGCTCGGGCTGAAAGATCACGAGCGCCGCGAACGCGCCGTAGGTGAACAGCACGCCCAACAAATACGTGATCATCGTGAACTTGAAGATCCACGCCAGTGCGTACGTCAGCACCAGGACGACGATCCCGATGAGCATCTGCACCGCGCGCGTGCCGTGCAACAGCAGCAACAATCGATAGATGCCGTACGCCACGACCGCGATCTCGATTGCGTCGCGCCAACCGAACGTTAGAAACCGAAACTGATCGAGGATGTTCACGCCGTGTCTCTGCTCTGCAGAATGCTCCAGGCCACATCCAGCGCCCGGCGAGCCGCGCGGACGTCGTGGACTCGAAAGATGCGCGCGCCGAACGCAAGCGCCATGACGTTCGCCGCGATCGTTCCTTCGACGCGATCGGCGGGCGTCGACACTCCGCTCAATTCGCCCACGAATCGCTTCCGCGATACACCAATCGCCACTGGATACCCGAGGTTCGCCAAGCGACCGAGCGAGCCCAGGACCGCCACCGAGTGCTCGGTCCGTTTCGCGAAACCGATGCCGGGATCGAGCGCGATCCGCGATCGTTCGACGCCCGAGCATTCGGCCGCGGAAACAGCACGCCGGAGCTCGCCGATCACCTCATCCATGACGTTTCCACCATAGCTCGCGAAGCGGTACGTCCCCATCTCGCTCACGCCGCCACGTGAATGCATGAGGATAACACCGGCGCGCGCTTCCGCGCAGACCTCGCTCATGGCCGGGTCCAGACGAAAGGCAGAGACGTCGTTGATGATGTCGACACCATGGTCGAGCACCGCGCGCGCGACGCCGCTCTTGACCGTGTCCACAGACAGCGGCACGTGCGGGACCTGCTCGCGCAGCGATCGTACGACCGGCGCGATTCGCCTCAGCTCTTCGGCAGCGTCGACCGGCTCGGCGCCCTGGGGACGGGTGGACTCGCCGCCCACGTCCAGCACGTCGGCGCCTTCGTCGACCAACCGGAGTCCCTGCTCTACCGCGAGCTCGGGCACGAGAAAGCGGCCGCCGTCGCTGAAGCTGTCGGGCGTGACGTTGATGATGCCGAGGATAACGGGCCGGTCGAGCGAGAGGGAGCCGCGGCGGATGGCCCAGGAAGGCATGTAAAACTGGGGGAAGCGGCGGCTGTCGCCGCGTCGCAGAAGCGGCGGCGATGCGCCGCCGCCTCGTTGTTTCGTCTTACGCCGGCGCCGGCTCGGGCCCGCCTAACAATGGCGGCTTGGCCGGTTTGGGCTGCGGCACGGCGACCGGCGTGGCGGGAGCCGGCGGCGGGCCCGGGATCTTGCGCGGCGGCAGTTTCTCGCCGCGCACCAGGATCTCGATGTCCTCGGCCGTCAGCGTCTCGCGTTCGAGCAGCGCCCCGGCGATCGCGTGCAGCAAGTCCGCATTGTCGTGCAGGGTCTGGCGCGCGCGGTTGTACGAGTCCGTTAGGAGGCGCGCCACCTCGGCGTCGACCATCTGCGCCGTCTTCTCCGACACCTCGCGGCGGTGCGACAGCTCGCGGCCGAGGAAGACTTCCTGCTCGTTGTCGCCGACCAGCACCGGACCGATCGCATCGGACAGGCCCCATTGCGACACGTACCGGCGCGCCAGCGACGTCGCTTTCTGAATGTCGTTGGCGGCGCCCGTGGTCACCTTCTCGTGACCGAAGATCATTTCCTCGGCCACGCGGCCGCCGTAGGTCATCACCAGCATGGCTTCCAACTGCTGGCGCGTGACCGAATAGCGATCCTCGGTGGGCAGGGTGAACGCGAGGCCTAACGCGCGACCGCGCGGCACGATGGTCACCTTGTGCAGCGGGTCGCATCCGGGCGTCTTGATCGCGCACACTGCGTGTCCGGCTTCGTGGTACGCGGTATTGCGCTTCTCGTCTTCCTTCATGACCATCGACTTGCGCTCGGCGCCAAGCATCACTTTGTCTTTCGCCTCTTCCATGTCGGACAGGAAGACGCGCTCGTGGTTGCGGCGCGCCGCGAGCAGCGCCGCTTCGTTCACCAGGTTCGCCAGGTCGGCGCCGGACATGCCCGGCGTGCCGCGCGCGATGGTGCTCACGTCGAGGTCTTCCGCCACCGGCACGCGGCGCAGGTGCACGCGAAGGATCTCTTCGCGGCCACGGAGGTCCGGCAGGTCGACCACCACCTGACGGTCGAAGCGACCCGGGCGCAGGAGCGCCGGATCGAGCACATCGGGCCGGTTGGTGGCGGCAATGAGAATCACGCCGTCGTTGGACTCGAAGCCATCCATTTCGACGAGCAGTTGGTTGAGCGTTTGTTCGCGCTCATCGTGTCCGCCGCCCAACCCGGCGCCGCGATGGCGTCCAACGGCGTCGATCTCGTCGATGAAGATGATGCACGGCGCGTGCGCCTTGCCCTGCTCGAACAGGTCGCGTACGCGGCTCGCGCCGACGCCCACGAACATCTCCACGAAGTCGGACCCCGACATCGAGAAGAACGGCCGGCCCGCTTCGCCGGCAACCGCCCGCGCGAGCAGCGTCTTGCCCGTGCCCGGGGGACCGACCAGCAGCACGCCCTTGGGCAGGCGTCCGCCTAACCGCGTGAACTTCTGCGGATCCTTCAGGAACTCGATGATTTCCTGCAGCTCCTCTTTCGCCTCATCGGCGCCGGCGACGTCGCTGAACGTGACCTTCGGCGTGTCGCCCGTGAGGAGCTTCGCTTTGCTCTTCCCGAAGCTGAACGCCTTCGCGCCTCCCGCCTGCATCTGGCGGAAGAGGAAGATCCAGATGCCGATGATCAGGATCCAGGGCAGGAACGTGATCACGTACCCGCCTAACGACGGCTTCGCATCCTGCGCGGAGATGATCACGTTTTTCTGGCGCAGGCGATCGACCTCGTGCGAGTCGTTCGCCACCGGCAGCCGCACCGTGAACTTGCTCACATCCCGGTTGTTCACCCGGATCCGGGATTTAAACTCGCCGTCGATGGTCTTGCCGTCTTCGATGGTCACCCGCTGGATGTTTCCCGCATCCAGCTGCTGACTGTACATCGTGTAGTCGATCTCGGCCGGCGAATCCCCGGCGTTTCCGGAGAAGCGGAAGAACGCGATCGGGATGAGAATGAGCAGCAGCCAGAACGAGAGCGTCTTGGAGATGCGCCAGAAGTTGAGGTCTCGTTTTGGCGGCAGTTTGTCAGCCATTACTGCAAGCTCGCGATATAGGGCAAGTGACGAAAATTCTCAGCGTGATCCAGCCCATACCCAACCAGGAACTCATCCGGGGCATCGAAACCCACGAGTGCTACCTCATACTGCAGGTGCTCGGCCACGTGCTTGTGAAGCAACGCGCAAATGTCAAGCGAACGCGGCCGTCGTGACTCGAGCAGACCAATCAGCCGGTTCAACGTCCGGCCCGAGTCGATGATGTCCTCTACTAATATTATGTGCTTTCCCTCGAGCGTGGTTTCCGGATCATAGACGAGCCTGACATGCCCGCTCGATTCCGTGCCGTCTCCGTAGCTCGAAGCGACCAGGAAATCGACCTGCAGCGGACGCCGGATTTGTCGGACGAGGTCTCCTAGAAAGATAAAGCTTCCTTTGAGTAGACCCAACACCAACAGCTCGCCGTCGGGATACCGAGCGGTCACCTCTTCGCCCAGCTCCCTGACCCGGGCGGCGATCTGCTTCTCGTCGAAAGCAATCCGTTTGATCGCGCGACCGTCCAACCTCGGATCAGCAGTCGTCACGTTCGCATCGGTACAACGCCATCGGTCGACCGGACCGCACGGTGGCCGCGGAGCTGCGGCGAACGCCGGGGACCCACACAATCCGCTCATCCACCAACACGACAGGCCACGCGCGGCGACGCACGGCGTCGATCCCTGCGTCGCGAAAGAGTCCCTTCAGCCGGCGTTCGACGGACGCCCCGTGCGGCAGCATGCGATCGCCGGCCTCCCATGCCCGGACTACCACCCGCAAACCGGTCGCGGGAAGCAACGCGGACCACAAATCGTCCGGGTCAGCCCCGCTCTCTTGCATTACGCGACGAAACTGCCAGCCGCCGATCGACGTTGCGTTGGTCATCTCGCGCGAGCCGCGAATCGCCTCACCATTCGCGCGACGGACCAGCAAGGTTTCACCGACGCGCACTGCCTCGAACCGACCAGAAAGTTGAATGCGCGCGCCCGGTCTTCCGGTAATAGTAAACGCGGCAAGACGCTCCGTTCCACGCCAGTCGAGCGCAAGCCCAACGCGCGACGCCAGCGCCGGCCAGAGCACACGAAGCTGGTCCGCATCATAGGAGACGAGTGAGGAGCGAGCAACCTCGAGCGCGCCCGACACGTGGACGTCGACATGCGCATCGATCCACTCATCGACGTCTCGCCTCAGCGCCCATGCACGATTGGACACCGACAACAGTGCCTCAGTCAACCCGGGCTGTGCCTGCTCGAGCGCGGGCAGAATCTCGAGGCGCGCGCGGTTTCTCGCGTACGCGAGCGACGCATTGGACGGATCCTCCACCCAATCGAGCTGACGCTCGGCAGCGTACGATGCGAGCTCGTCGCGCGTAAACGAAAGCAGCGGACGAACGACTCCGGCGCCGGCGTGCAGCGCGGCTAGTCCGCGTGCGCCTGAATCTCGGAGCGCACGCATGAAAATCGTCTCGATGTGATCGTTTCGCGTATGACCCGTGGCGACGACGGCGTCGTGCTCGCGGGCGAGGGCGCGCAGAAAGTGCCACCGTGCATCGCGCCAGGCCGCCTCGCGCTGCGCGAGATCCGCCGGCGCCACACCGACGCGCACCGGGAGGCCGAGCGATCGCGCCGCGGCGCTCACGCGTCGCACCGCGCGACGCGCCGCCGATCCAGTGCGATGATCGAACGCGGCGACCGTCACCACTCGTGCGGGCATTGCGTGGGCAACGGCGTCGAGCAGCGTCATGGAGTCGAGACCGCCCGACACGGCAACGACGACGCGCGGGAACGGAGCCAGCACGCGCGTCACTTCGTCACGGACCCGGGCGGTGATACTCATGTCAGCAAAGTTACCGGCGGCGGCGCACTCCGTCACACTGGACCCATCTGCGGCGTCCTCGTACATTCTCGAAGTCGGCGTCGGACTGCCATCCATACAAGGACACGACGTGATTACCAACGGTGTACTCGGGGTCCTCTGGACCGCTCTTGGACTGGGCTGCTTCTATATCGCGTTGACCTGGATCAACGGCCTGCTGGGGCATTTCCTCACGCCGATGTTCCTGCTCACCGCGTCGCGTTTTCTCAAGCCTGAGCAGCCCGAAGCGGACGCGGAGCGCGAGCCCGCGCGTTGATTTTCGAGCACAACGCCCAGGACGAAACGGTGGCCTTGGCGGGCTCGTAGGGCATCTCGAGGGGTAGCACAACCTGAACCCTTGCCGTGAAGCGTCGGACGCGAGGATGGACTCCATCGCGACGAGCTTCCAGGAGTCCCCATGGGTCTGATCGTCCTGCTGATCATCGTCGTCGTGCTTGGCTTCTGGTTCGTGGGCGTGTACAACGGTTTGGTTGCGCTCAAGAACCAGGTGTTCAATGCCTGGAAGCAGATCGACGTGCAGCTCAAGCGCCGTCACGATCTCATTCCGAATCTCGTTGAAACCGTGAAGGGCGCGATGAACTTCGAGCGGGACACGCTCGAGGCCGTGGTGACCGCGCGCAACAAGGCGATTGCGGTGCAGGCGCCGGCGGCCGGCGCCGCGCCGTCGGCGCAGCAGGTCCAGCAGACGGCGGCCGCGGAATCGCAGCTGACCGGTGCGTTAGGCAGACTCTTCGCCGTGGTCGAGGCCTATCCCGATCTCAAGGCGACCGGCAACGTCGCGCAGCTGCAAGAGGAGCTGACGTCGACAGAGAACAAAATCGCGTTCGCGCGGCAGCTCTACAACGACACCGCCACGCAGTACAACACGAAGCAGCAGCAGTTCCCGGCCAACCTCGTGGCCGGCTTCGCGAAGGCCGCTCCGGCGGAATTGTGGGAGATCAGCGACGCCGCCGAGCGCGAGAACGTGAAGGTCGATCTCTCCATGAACCCGAAGAAGTGAGCGAGAACGGCAATCTTTTTGCCCAACAGGAAGCCAATCGCCGGCGTTCGCGACGGCTGGTGATTGGCTTCATCCTGTTTTTCGCGTGGTTAGGCTTCGGCGGCGATTTCATTTTCTACGAATACACGAAGGGCGCGGGCCCCGGCGCCTACCACCACGTCGTTCCCTTCTTCGGCATCATCCTCACGATCATCGCCGCCGGCATGGCCTGGTGGGCGTGGACGACGGGACCCAAGCGCGTGCTGTGGTCCACCGGTGCGCGCGAGCTCACGGATCCGCAGACGCCGCAGGAACAGCAGTTGGACAACGTCGTCGAAGAGATGGCCGTGGCATCGGGGCTGCCGAAGCCCAAGATCTGGATCATCCCCGATGCCGATCCGAACGCGCTCGCCACGGGACACGACGCCAACACGTCGAGCATCGCCGTGACGCAAGGGCTGCTCGACTTGTGCTCGCGCGACGAGCTGCAGGCCGTGGTTGCGCACGAGATGGGACATATCAAGAACCTGGACGTGCGGCTGATGACGCAGCTGGCGGCGCTGGTGGGCGCGGTCACGCTCATCGGCGACGGCGTCGGGCGGATGTTTTTCTACGGCGGCAATCCGTTAGGCGGGCTGGGCGGCGGGCGGCGCAGCGGCGGCGGCGATCGGGACGACCGGGGCGGCGGCAACGGCGTGCTCCTCATCGTGCTGCTCGTGTTCTGGATCCTGAGCTGGATCCTCGCGCCGATCATCATGCGCCTCATGGCGCTCGGCGTGAGTCGCGACCGCGAGTATCTGGCCGACGCCATGAGCGCGCAGTTCACGCGCAACCCCCTGTCGCTGGCCACGGCGCTGGGGAAAATCGAGGACGCCGATGCGCCGACGAAAAGCATCAAGGGCGGCGCGGCGCAGATGTGCATTGCCGATCCGACGGGTCGCCATCTCAACTCGAAGGAAGGCAAACTGGCCGAGCTGTTCGGCACGCACCCGCCCATGGCGCTGCGCATCGCGCGCCTGAAAGCCATGGGCTATCAGGCGCCGCCCGCGGCGATTCCAGGTTCTCGTTAGGCAGGTTGCCTTTGGCCGGTTGACTCGTGATCCGGGCGTCCTCCGTCCGGTCGCGCGCCATGGCTTCGGTGTCGAATCCCCTCCGGCTGGTTCGTCGGAATCCCGCCTACTTCGCCCTCGCGACCGGGACGCTTGGGCTCGCCCTCGCGTTGGCGACGACGATGTTCACCGTGCTCGATGCGGCGCAGCATCCCTTCGTGCCGTATCCGGAGCCCGAGCGCGCATTCACTATCATACTGCACGGCGGGCCGAGTAGTGGCGCCCCGCCGGGTCTCCGTGCGGCCGAGTACGAGATCCTCGGCTCGGCGCGAAGTTTCTCAGTCGCGGCGGTTGGGCTGCAGCAGAACACCATCGCCGACGCCGGCGGGACGGCGCGAGCGGTCTACGCGGCAAGCGCCACGCCTAACCTCTTTGGCGTACTCGGGGTAAGGCCGCGGCTCGGCCGCGAGTTTGGCCGCGATGGCGACGGGACCGAGTCCGGTGTGATCGTGAGCGATGGCATCTGGCGCGCGCTCCTACACGAAGCCCGCTCGCTGCGCGACGTGACGATCGCGCTCAACGGCACGACGCACCAGGTGATCGGCGTGATGCCGGCGGGCGTGCGGTATCCGTACGACGTGGACATCTGGATGCCCGCGTCGATGTCGGCGCCGGGAACGGCGGCGTTGCCGTACCCGTGGCTCGTGGCGCGCCTGCGACACGGCGCGACGCTCGAGCAGGCGCGAGGAGAGCTGGCTACGTTAGCCCACCGGCTCACCGCTTCCGTTGGGCAGAGCGACCTGCCCTACTGGTACACGACGTGGGACCTGCGCCCGGATGCGCTGCGTGTGGACGACTATCACATGCTCGCGGCGTCAGCCGTGATCGTGTTGCTCATCGCGTGCGCGAACGCGGGGACGCTCGTCTTGGTGCGGGGCATCGCGCGGCGGCGCGAGCTGTCCGTGCGGGCTGCGTTAGGCGCATCGCGGCGGGCCCTCGTGCGGCACCAGTTGGCCGAGTGCGCCGCGATCGCGTTCGGCGCCGGCGCCGTGGGCCTCGTCGGCGGCCGGTGGGGCACGGACCTCGTGCGGGCCGCCATGCCCGTGTCGATCACCGACGGCGTGTTCCTGCCGCCGCACCTGACGTGGCAGGTCTATGCATTCGTGTTGGCGGCCACATCGGTCTCGCTGGTGGCGTCCGGCGTGCTGCCCGCGCTCCGGGCCTCGCGCGTCGATCCGGCCGAGCCGCTCAAAGGCGACGCGTCGATGGCGATGGTCGGCCGGCGCGGCGGCATGCGCGGCCTGGTGGCCGGTCAGATCGCGCTCGCACTCGTCGTGCTCTTCGGCGCCGGTCTCATGTGGCGCACGGCGGACACAATCGGCCACTACGATTTCGGCTATGACGCGCACGGCCTCTTCGATCTGTCGGTAGGCCTGTCACCCGCGGCGTTGCCGAACGGTACGACCGTCGATGACGCGTTCCGCACGCTGGTCGACCGGACGTCGCGAGTGCCTGGCGTGCGCGCCGCCGCGCAGCTATCGATGGACGAGCCGGCGCACTCCCAGATCCTCGGCGAGGCAGGCGGCGAGGCCACGCGCACGCTGTTCGCGCGATTCTACATCGACGCCAGCCCGAGCCTGCTCCGAACGTTAGGCATCCCGGTGGTGGCCGGCCGCGACTTCCAGGATGGCGACGCGGCCTCCGCCGGCGTCGCCATCGTCGATGAGCGCGCGGCGGCCGCACTGTGGCCGAACGAGCGCGCCGTTGGGCGACAGCTCGCGCTCGGCAATCAGGGCTCCGGCGCGCCCTGGGTTCCCGTCGTGGGCGTCGCGCGAAACGCCTCGCTGTTCTTCCAATCCGATCCGGACCTCGAACCCAGGCCCATCGTGTACCTCGTTCGCGCGCACGGCGCCGGCGCCTACCGCCAGCTCGTCATCCGCACGGCGGCAAGCGGCGGGTCAGTCGCTACTGCCGTGACGCGCGTCGTCGAGAGCACGCCTGGGCTTCGCCATTTCCAGTCGCCGACGCCGTGGCTTGATTACTATGATCGGATCACCGCGGGCGATCGGTTCGTCGCGCTCGTATTCGCGCTGTACGGCCTGAGCGCGCTCGTGTTGTCCACCGTGGGCCTTTACACGGTGCTCGCGTACTCCGTGGGACGCCGCCGCCACGAGTTCGGGGTGCGCATCGCGTTAGGCGCACGCCCTGCCGACCTCCGCCGCATGGTGATTCGGGAAGCGGTGATCATGGCCCTGGCCGGGATCGGCTCGGGCGCCCTCGTCGCGCTCTGGGCCAGCCGCCTGATCGACAGCGCGCTCTACGGCATCCCGCACATGGACGCCGTTTCCTTGGTGGTCGCCGAGGCGCTGCTGTTGGGACTGACGCTGGTAGCGTGTCTCGCACCGGCACAGCGGGCCGCGCTCGCGGAGCCGCTCGAGGTGCTCCGCGCGTCGTGATGCTGCCTAACGATTAGCACCCGCCAGCCGGACTCATTCCGTCCGCATGGCAATGGCCGGATCGATCGACACCGCGCGCCGCGCGGGCACGAGACACGCCAGCACCGCCGTGCCTAACAGAACCAGCGCGCCCGCGCCGAAGGACACGGCGTCCGTGTGCGCCACACCGTACAACATCCTGGTGAGCAGACGCGTCGCCCAGAAGGCGCCGACGAGCCCGATCGCGCCGCCAACCAACGCCAGCGACACGCCGTGCCGCAGCACCGTGCGCGCCACGTCCTGGCGGCTCGCACCAAGCGCCATCCGGATCCCGATCTCGCGCGTGCGCTGTTCGACCGAGTAGGCCATCACGCCGTACAGTCCGACCGCCGCGAGCACGAGCGCTAGCACGCTGAACATCGCCAGCAACAGCATCGTGAACCGCGGCTCGGCCAGCGATGCGGACATGGCATCGGACACGCTCCGCACATCGGGCTGCGCCATCCCACGATTCAGCTCGACCGCGGCCCGGCGCAGGGCGATGATCGGCTGTGTGAGACCCGTCGTGCGCACCAGCAGCGTGGGATTGAAGTGCTCCGCCGATGCCACGAATACCATCGGTTCGGTCGGATCGCTCGTCATGCCTGCCAGTCGGGCATTTGCGACGACGCCGACAACCGTGCGCCAATTGCCCGATCCATCGTCGTTCACGATGCGCAGGCGACGGCCAATCGCCGACTGTCCGGGCCAGCCTTTGCGAGCCATCGCCTCGTTCACAACCACCTGCCCTGCCGCCTTCGATGTGTCGGTAAAGGTCGTGCCCTTGACGATTCTGAGTCCCATTAGACGGAAATAGTTAGGCTCCGTTCCGTTGTAGCTGAAGAACGACGTGCTGCCCGGCGGCGGAGGCGCGTGGCCTTCGAACTGCAGCGCGCCCTCATAGAACGACTGATTCGGCGGGGCCGCGTCCGCGATCACCGCATCCTGCACGCCCGGCATCAATCGCACGCGCTGCTCGAGATCCTCCAGCACGTGCGTGCGCCGTTCCATCGCATCCTGCGTCGTCTGCACCATGGGAATGGACACCGAGTACAGTCCATCGGGGCGGAAGCCCGGGTCCGTGCTCTGCAGGTTGACGAGACTGCGGACGAGCAGCGCGGCGCCCACCACCAGCGTGGCGGACAGCGCCATCTCGCTCACCACGAGCGCCGATCGGGTGCGGCGCTGGCCTGCAGTTTGACTAACGGAACGTGCGCCACCTTTGAGCGCGTCGTGCGCCGAGTACCGCCCGCCGTGCAGCACGCCGACAACGCCGAACACGATGCCGGTGGCGACGGAAATCGCGACGGCGATCATGAACGCGGTGGCATCCAACCGCACGTCCGCCAACGCGACCATGCTCGCCGGCCGCAACGCAGTGAGCGCATCGAGGGCGAGCCATGCGACGCCGATGCCGGCCGCGCATCCGGCGCCCGCCAGCACGAGGCTCTCCGTCACCAGCTGGCGCAGCAGCCGTCTGCGGCTCGCGCCTAACGCCGCCCGCACCGCCATCTCGCGGTCGCGGGTGGCGGCCCGCGCCAACAGCAGATGCGCCACGTTCACGCACGCGATCAACAACACCAGCGACACGGCGCCCGTGAGCAGCATCAGCGAATCGTGGATCGTGACGAGCTGCTCCGGCCGCAGCAATTGCGTGCTGTACTGGAGCGGCGCCGCCTTCGTCGCGCGGGCCGCGCGTCCCGCCGGTGCCGTCTCCGAAGCGCGCTCGGCGCGTGCCGCGATCGAGTCGAGCTGCGTCGCAGCGGCCTTGAGCGTGACGCCGCGCCGCAGCCGCCCGACCACCGTCGGCGAGAAGGTGCTGTCGTCCGACAGGTCGCGCGGCAGCCATACGTCCGTGCCGTCCGGTGCGCCGAAGGTGCGCGGAAGCCTAACGCTCTCCGGCATGACGCCGATCACGGTGTAGAGCGAATCATCGATGGCGATCGAGCGGCCGACGACGCGGCGCGAGCCGGCAAATCGCCCGCGCCACATGGCCTCGCTGATCATCGCCACGTGGGCGTGCTCGTGGGCTTCAGTCGCGGTGAAGCCGCGGCCTACCAGCGGACGGCCGCCGGCAAACTGCAAGAAATCCGACATGATGATCCCGGCGTGCACGAGCGTCGCACCGGCCTCGGTGCCCGCCTGGCTCGACTCGGCAACCGTCGCATTCCGAGCGCGGAGCAGCACGTCTCGCGTGGAGTACGCCGTGATGTCGAGGAACGATCGTGCGCTCTCGCGCCACGCGCGCGCGACGCTCGTCGAGGGACTCACGAAGACCCGGTCGTTGCCCAGGTCCTGCTTCGGCATCCGCACCACGAAGACCAGGCGGTCGGCGTTCGGATAGCGGAGCGAGTGCCAGAGCACCCCTTCGACGACGCTGAACATCGCCGTGTTGGCGCCTATGCCTAACGCCAAGGTGAACACCGCAACGGCCGTCCACGCCTTGTGGCGGCCGAGCGTGCGCAGGGCGAACTTCGCATCCTGCCGCAGCACGTCCAGCATTTCCGCTCGTGCCATACGTCGCTCTCTCCGGGTGATGATGCCGATGCAGGCGGTGCGCGCCGAGTCCAGGTTACCGAGGCGGCGCAGCGCAGCGGTGTGCGCGTCGATGGGCGACAAGCCGCGCACGAGGTAGTCGCGCTCGCGCATCTCGAGATGGAATCGGAGCTCGTCGTCCACGTCGGACGCGGCGTGGGGCCCCCAGAAACGGAGGTAGCGCCGCCAGGTGGATGCCCGGCGGGCCTCGGGCGCGGGGGTTTGCTGCGGATCCGACACGGGCATCGTTAGGCGGATGCGGGCGCCGTCTCGAGCACCTTCGACACCGCCCCGGCGAACCGCGACCAGTAGGCATGCGATGCGGCCAACCGGCGCTTGCCCGCGGGCGTCAAGCGATAGAACTTCGCCCGGCGGTTGTGCTCCGTGATGCCCCACTCGGCCGTGATCAGCCCCTCGTCCTCGAGCTTGTGCAGCGCGGGGTAGAGCGAGCCCTCTTCCACCTCGAGCACGTCGTCTGTGCAGCGTTCGATCCAACGCGCAATGCCATAGCCGTGCGCCGGCGCCCAGGAGAGCGTCTTGAGGATCATGAGATCGAGCGTGCCCTTGAGAAATTCGGTTGTGGGGTCTGCCATGGCGCCGTCCGCGCTGGGAGATCGCGACCAGCCGCACCCGCGGCGGCCCCGGCCTCCGATACCTAGGACTCCGTAGTATATACCTCTGAGTCCTAGGTAACGCAAGAGGAGCCGCCGGCCAGGCGCGCCCGGCCCCGCCCTCGGATGTGCGCGCCGCGCTCAGCGGCGCAGGCGAAACGTGAACGTCTGCGCCATGAGCACGCGCACGGCCCGGCCGTTCACCTTGGCCGGCGAGAAGCGCGCCGAGGCCAGTGCGCGCCTAACGGACTGCTGGAACAGCGCGCTCGCAGTGTCCACGAACGCAATGCTCGCCGGCTCGACGCGGCCCGTGGAATCGACCACGAATCGAGCCGAGACGGTCCCTTCGACGCCGGCATCGCGCAGGATCGGAGGATAGACCGGGGCGGCATTCCCCGACCGCGGCTCCGCCATCACATCCACCGTGCGGAACACGCCGTCGCCGTCCGGTCCGGGCTGACCGGGCTGCGCACCGGAATCATGTCCGGTACCCCAATCCGTCGGCGCGCCCACGAGACTGTCCCAGACTGCCGGTGGTGCCGGCACAGGCACTGGCCCAACGTCGATCGGCGTCGAGGGCGGGAGACTCGGGCCTGGCCGACTGCCGCCACCGGACGCGCCACCGCCATGGCGGGGAGGGGTAGGAGGGACCGGCGGCGGCGGCAGTGGCAGCCGCCGAACGACGTCGACTGTGGTGCGCACCACGTGCGCCCTGGCCGTCGCATACGACGCCAACCCGATGACCACAGCGTGGAGCAGCACGCTCGCGAACATGCCGCGCACGTGCCGCTCCCGCTTTCTCTGCGACTCCATGAGCCCCAAGCGCATCGCCCTACCCTCCGCGAACGAGTCGCTTCGAGGATAGGGCGATTGGATTACGTTGGCCGCGATGCCGGCGTTAATGATTAGCGAGCGGCAGATTACGAGATGGTGAATCCCGCATGCCTAACGCTTCATGTTCGCCTCAGGCGCCGGCCCGCGCGGCCGGCGTGAACTGCTCTTCTTCGGTAGAACCCGAGAGCGCCGCCGTGGACGCCTGCCCGCCCGTCACCGCGAGCAGCACGCGATCGAAGTAGCCGGTGCCCGCCTCGCGCTGATGCTTCGTGGCCGTGTAGCCGTCGGCCTCGCGGGCGAATTCCTGCTCCTGGATGCGCACGTACGCGGGCATTCCTTCGTCGCGATACGCCTGCGCCAGATCGAACGTATGGTAATTGATGAGATGCCAGCCGGCCAACGTGATGAATTGGAACTTGTAGCCTAACGCACCGAGCTCGCGCTGGAAGGTGGCGATCGACGTCGCGTCCAGGTTGCGCTGCCAGTTGAAGGACGGCGAGCAGTTGTAGGCGAGCATCTTACCCGGGTGTTCGGCGTGGATGGCCTCGGCGAACGCGCGCGCCTCGTCGAGATCGGGTTTGGCGGTCTCGAACCACAGCAGGTCGGCGTACGGCGCATAGGCCAACGCGCGTGCGATGGTCGGCTCCATGCCGCTCCGCACGGCGAAGTATCCTTCCGGCGTGCGTTCGCCGGTCGTGAACTCGCGGTCGCGTTCGTCGATGTCGCTCGTGAGCAGGGTGGCGCCGAGGGAGTCCGTCCGCGCTACGAGAATCGACGGGACGTCGCAGACGTCGGACGCGAGCCGCGCGGCGTTCAGCGTGCGAATGAACTGGGCCGTGGGCACGAGGACCTTGCCGCCCATGTGCCCGCATTTTTTTTCGGCGGCGAGTTGGTCCTCGAAGTGGACGCCCGCCGCACCGGCTTCGATCATCGCTTTCATGAGCTCGAACGCGTGAATCGGGCCGCCGAAGCCGGCTTCGGCATCGGCGACGATCGGCGCCATCCAGTAGCGGCCGGCGTGGCCTTCGCTCCATTCGACCTGGTCGGCGCGCAGGAGCGCGTTGTTGAGCCGCCTAACGAGCGCCGGGACGCTGTTCGCCGGGTAGATGCTCTGGTCGGGGTAGGTCTGTCCGGCGAGGTTCGCATCGGCGGCGACTTGCCAACCGCTCAGGTAGATCGCCTCGAGTCCGGCTTTGACCATCTGCACCGCCTGCGCGCCGGTGAGGGCGCCGAAGGTGTGCACGTAGTCGCGCTCGCGCAGGAGCGACCACAATCGCTGTGCGCCTAACCGGGCCAGCGAGTACTCGATCCTGACCGACCCGCGCAGGCGGACGACGTCGGCGGCAGTGTAGGTGCGCGCGACGTCGCGCCAGCGCGGGGCGGTGTTCCACTGGCGGTCCAGCTCGGCGGCCTGGGACACGGCATCGATCGTGCTCATCGGGTCGCTCCGTGGTCTACGCCGTCGCCGTCGAGCAGACGGGCGCCCGGCACGGTGAGAAACTCGGCGAAGTCGCTGCCGAGGACGAGATCATCCAGCAACTGCGCGGCGTCGCCTAACCGAATCATGTCGGGGCGGTCGCGCGTCAGCGCGGCCGCTTCGGCGTCGCGCGTGCTGCGGTACCGGTCGGCCGACATCGGCGCGCCATCCTCGAGCGCCACCTGGTGGCGGATCCACTGCCAGAGCTGCGCGCGAGAAATTTCCGCGGTCGCCGTGTCTTCCATCAGGTTGTTGATGCCCACGGCGCCCGAGCCGCGCAGCCACGACTCGAGGTACTGCAGGGCCACGCTCACGTTGAGCCGGACGCCGCTCACGGTGACGCTGCCGCCCGGCACGCGCACATCCAACAGCGCGGCGGCATCCTCCGGCACGTCCGCCCGCATCCGTTCGCGCTGATTGGGCCGCTCGCCTAACACACCATCGAACACGTCGCGCACCACCGGCACGAGGTCCGGGTGCGCCACCCACGAGCCGTCGAAGCCGTCGCCCGCCTCGCGCTGCTTGTCGTCACGCACCTGAGCCAGCGCGCGAGCGTTCACGGCTTCGTCGCGCCGGCTCGGAATGAAGGCCGACATCCCGCCGATGGCGTGCGCCCCCCGCTTGTGGCACGTCTTCACCAGCAGCTGCGAGTACGCGCGCATGAACGGCACCGTCATCGTCACCTGACCGCGGTCCGGCAGCACCATGTTGGCGCGGTTCCGGAATTTCTTGATCATGCTGAAGATGTAATCCCAGCGTCCGGCATTGAGCCCCGATGCGTGCTCGCGCAGCTCGTACAGAATCTCGTCCATCTCGAACGCGGCGAGAATCGTCTCGATCAGCACGGTCGCGCGGATCGTCCCGCGCGGTACGCCGACCATCTCCTGCGCCGCGACGAACACGTCGTTCCACAGCCGCGCCTCGCGGTGGCTCTCCATCTTGGGCAGGTAGAAATAGGGCGCCCAGCCGTCGCCGCGCCGCATCAGCTCGTGCACGTTCTGGAAGAAATAAATGCCGAAGTCGAACAGGCTCGCCGACACCGGCCCGCCGTCCACGAGCATCCGCGGCTCCACGAGATGCCACCCGCGCGGCCGCACGAGCAGCGTCGCAACCGTGTCGTTGAGCCGGTACCGGCGGCCGTCCGGACTGTCGAAGGTCAACGTCCCGCGCACGGCTTCCATCAGGTTCGCCTGCCCAACGGCAACGTTAGGCCAGGTGGGCGACAGCGAATCCTCGAAGTCCGCCATGAACACCTTGGCGCCCGAGTTGAGCGCGTTGATCATCATCTTTCGTTCGACCGGTCCCGTGATCTCGACGCGCCGGTCGAGCAACGGCGCCGGCGCGTCCGCGACCCGCCAGCTCCCGGAGCGCACCTCCGCGGTCTCGGCCAGGAAACCCGGCTGCTCACCCTTGTCCAGCGCCGCCTGACGCTCGGCGCGCCGCGCAAGCAGCGTCTCCCGAACTGGATTGAACCGCCGATGCAGCCGCGCCACGAACTGCAGCGCGTCCGCCGTGAGAGCGCTCGCCGCCTCGGGCGGTACCTCTTCCGTCAGCTCGATCCCTTCGAATGTGCTCAGTGCCATACCCCTCGATCCGTGCTCGTGACGTGAACGCCGCAAGAACTCTCGGCTTGCGGCCAAGCGCCGGGCGCTCCCAGCACCCGAATCCGATTGTGGCCGCGGCCCTCGGACGTCGCCCTCCGACCGCCCGGGCCAAACTGGCCGGAATGGGGTGCAAGACACGTGTCGCCTCGACTTGGCGTCGTCCCACGTGCTCGACCCCGAAACGTATCGCACTCGGACGCCGGCGCTCGGTCACAAAGTTCTTGTTGCGCGGCAAAAGCGTCGTCACACGTAGCTTTACACTGGACTCTTCTCTCACGTAATTGAATTGGGCACCGCCACCGCCGGAGAGACATGCGCGACGACACAGTTCTGGTGATTGACGACGAGCCGCAAATTCGCCGCGTCGTGAGCAACGCCCTGCAGTCGGAAGTCACCCGTGTGCTCGAGGCGGCCACCGGGAGCCAGGGCATCGATCTGGCCAACGCCGAGCGCCCGTCGCTCATCGTGCTCGATCTCGGACTGCCCGATCGCGCGGGAGTCGACGTGTGCAAGGAGCTGCGCAAGTGGTCCACCGCGCCCATCGTCGTGCTCTCGGCGCGCCACTCGGACCAGGAGAAGGCGCTTCTGTTAGACACGGGCGCCGACGACTACATCACGAAACCGTTCAGCACGATCGAGTTCACGGCGCGCATCCGCGCGAATCTGCGACGCGCGCAGGCGGCGCAGCTCGCGGCGCAAGTGCAGCCGATGTCGATCGGCGATCTCCTGGTCGACCTCAACGCGCGCACGCTTCGCCGCGGTGAGACGTCGATCCACCTCACGCCGATCGAGTGGGAGCTGTTGCGCACGTTCGTGACGCAGGCCGGCCGCACGCTGACGCACCAGCAGCTCTTCAACGCCGTCTGGGGGCGGGCCTTCGGCGACCCGCAGCAGTACCTGCGCGTGCACGTGGCGAATCTTCGCCGCAAGATCGAGCAGGATGCCGTGCGTCCGCAGTTGGTCGTGACCGAGCCGGGCGTCGGCTACCGATTCGAGATGCCCCGCTGACGGTGCGCTTGTCCAGCCGCTGGGTGCCGCCCTGGCTGTTCTGGACGCTGGTGCTGGCAGTCATCACCGGCGGCATGCTGTTGCTGCGCGACAATCTCGACCAGGCGCACGTCGCCCTCATTTATCTGATGGTTGTGTTGGGCGCGAGCGCGAGCGCGGGCCGCGGGGTGGGCATCGGCCTCGCCTGCGCCGGGTTCGCGCTGATCGATTTTTTCTTCCAGCCGCCCTACGAGACGCTGGCCATCGGCAAGCGCCCGGACTGGCTGGTCCTCATCGCGTTTCTCGCCACCGCCGCCGTCGCGACGCAGCTGCTGGCGCGCGCCCGCGCCGAGGCGGAGGCGGCGCGCCGCCGCGCCGACGAGATCGACCGGTTGTCATTGTTGGGCGCTGAAACCCTCAGCGTTGGGCGCGCCGAAGAAGCGTTAGGCGCAATCGCGCACGTGATCCGCGATACGATCGGCGTCGCCGTGTGCGAGATCTTCGTGCTCGGCACGGCGCGCGACATCGCGGTGCGCGTGACGGGCGCCGACCAGCCGGATGCGGATGATGCATCGGGCGCGTCGCGCGAGCTCGTCACCTGGGTGGCGGCCAATGGCCGCGTCGCAGCCGAGCGCGAGGATGGATCGCTGTTTCGTGCCACGCGGCCCGCGAACGAGAACGTCTCCTTCGATTTCGCACTGGGCGACGCGCGCGCGCTGCTCGTCCCGCTCATCGTGCACGAGCGCACCGTCGGCGTGCTCCGCCTCGCGCACACCCACGCCATCGCGCTCGATCCGCCGCAGCGCCGCTTCCTCGCCGCCTTGTCGTACTATGCAGCGTTAGGCATCGAGCGCGTCCGCCTCGTCGCCGAGGCCGAGCACGCGGAGGCCCTCCGCGAGGCCGACCAGCTCAAGGACGCCCTCCTCGCGTCCGTGTCGCACGACCTGCGCACCCCGCTCACCACGATCAAGGCGCTGGCGCACGACATCGCCTTCACCGGCGACGAACGCGCCGCCGTCATCGAACAGCAGGCCGACCGCCTCAATCGCATGGTGGCCGACCTGCTCGAGCTCTCGCGCCTCAACGCCGGCGCGCTCCCGGTGCGGCGCGAGCTCAACGCCGCCGAAGACCTCGTGGGCGCGGCGATCCAGCAGGTGTCCGGCGCGCTGAATGGACGCGAAGTGCGCGCGTCGATCGAGTGGTCGGAGCCCGTCCTCGTGGGCCAGTTCGATTTCGTGCACTCGCTCCGGATTCTCGTGAACCTCATCGAGAACGCGCTCAAGTACTCGCCGGCCGACACGCCGATCGACATCGAAGTGCGGCGCATCGATGGGATGCTGCACATCACGGTCGCCGACCGCGGCCCCGGCATCACCGGCGCCGAGCGCGAGCGCATCTTCGACCCGTTTTATCGGCTCATTCCCGGCGTGTCGCCGGATGATGGCGCGGGCGCCGGGTTAGGCCTGGCCATCGCGCGGCGCCTCGCCGAGGCGCAGGGCGGCAACGTGACCTACGCCGATCGCGCCGGCGGCGGGAGTCTCTTCACCCTCGAGCTGCCGGCCTCCTCGCTCGAGGAGGCCGCGGCCGTCGAACGCGTGCACGACTAACGGTCGAGCGTTCCCGCGCGCTCGAGCAGCACCACACCCGAAATCATGCGCTGCGCTTCCCGCCGCTCGGCGGTGGAAATCCTGCCCATGAAGCGCCAGAGCCACGCCAGCTTCATCTCGCGGCGCAGACGATGCGCCTCCTCGAGACTCGATCGAAACTCGACCATGCGCCATCCGTGCGGCCGGAAGAACTTGGGCCCGTTCTCGGGAAAGAAGTGCATGCGCGAACCGCCCGCATCGAGCGTCTTTCCCCATGCGCGGTCCATGTACTTCTTGAGCCACGGGCTGGCGATGTCGATCAGCCACTCGTGAAACGTCGGCTCGGCGTGCAGATCGTCCGCGAGCGCGCCCACCTGCTCCGGCTGCAGGTAGATGAGCAGTCCCTCGGTCACGATCAGGGCGCGCCGGGCGTCGCCGCCTAACCGTGCGAAAAGCGCCTGCCGTGCGCCCACGTCCGTGAGATCGGTGGCGACCGCGTCGTACGCGCACTTCGGCTGGACGCCGGTCAGCGTTTCCTGCTTGTAGGCGAGGATGTCGGGCAGATCGACGTCCGTCCACCGCAACGCCTGCGGGAGAGCGAGTCGAAACGGCCGCGTGTCCAGGCCTGCGGCGAGATTGATGACGTGGTCCACGCCGTCGCGCACGAGACGCATGATGATCTCGTCGAACACGGCGGTTCGAACGATCATGGCCCACGCGCTCTGCTGCCCCCGCGGGATGGTCCGTACGATCGTCTCGCCGTGCGTCCCCGCCAAGCGGCGGGCCCACGGATCCACGAACAGCGCGTCCTTGCGCTCGCTCTCCATGGCGCGATAGAACGCGACCCAGCGAGCGGTGTCGGAGATGTGGCGGATTGGCATTCGAATGAGGGAAGCGCGCCCTCACTAGGAACGAGTGTCGTGCGGTCCGCATGGCGCGTGTCGAGCCGTCAGCCGCGCGACCTCTCGGCCTCCGATCGTTGCGACGACTGGTCCAGAAGGGAGCGCAAGCAGGAGGGAGGCGGTGTGGCCGGGGGCGCTGCGGCGCACCGCGTATTCGTGGCGGAACGCCGATCCTTCGACCGCTAGGACAACGGGCAAGTCGACGTCACTGCTCACGATCAGCAGCACCCGTGGACCGCATCGCGCTTCGAGTCGCACTACTCCATCAGCCAGCGGGAGGTCCGCGGGCGCGCTAAACGCGACGGCCTGCCGTAGGCGCAACGCCGCGCCACGGACGATTGGGTCGTGGTCGGAGGCCGCCAGCGTGGTGAATGTGCGAGCGATCGCGGCGCGGTGATTGGCCGGCAAGGGCTCGGCCACAGTAGGGAGGTCCGCGTCGTCTACCATGCGCGGCACCGGATCACCGACCTGCGCGCCGGTCAGGTAGCTGCGAGGCGGCGACCATTGCGGGTGGAAGTAGGCCGCCAGGACCTGCAGGGCGGCGAGACGCTCCTCTGTGTCGCGGGTCGCGTCCGTCGCCACAGTTTGGACGGCCGCGTATACGCGCGCGTCGCGAATTCTCGCCGACGCTCGGCGGCGCGCCTCCTGCGCGTCGGCAGTCACGGCGCGCCCATGTTCCCACAGCTCAGCGAGTGCAGGCGCGCCAGCAATTGGGCATGCGCCCAGCAAGTCGATGTGCGCGGCACGCGCGGTAGCGCGCGCGCTGTCGGCGAGCGCCACGCAGCCACGGCTCGGCACGACTTGCGCCTCAATGGTCCGCCCACCGAGCACACAGAGGAGGCCAGCGAGCAATGCTCTTGCTGTGGTGATTCGCTTATAAGTCATGCGGTCACTGCGTGAAGAAGTGGAACTGACAAGGTACCGTTACATTGTTCAGGTTGTTCCGGCTGTCATGATCCATCGCCGAGTCGTCGTCGGCAGCCTCGGTGAAAATGGCGTTTCGGACGGCATCAAACGAGAGCGACGTGCCTGGGCCCGCAATCGGCTCGAACCGCGGTCCTGCTACTGAGTCGACGTGGTGCCGGAAGATGCCGGCATGGGAGTTCGGAAAGGCGCCGGGGGTGGTCCCCTCGTGCGCGTCCACGAGCGGGACTAACGTGATGACGAAGCTCTGCGCGCAGTACGTTACTCCCTTGATAGTCCTCTGATGCTTCTCCTGGAGATTGTAGAACGGTGTGCCGATGGCGAGAGCATTCGTGTTGACATCGACAACCGTTGTGGTGACGACCGGAAGGACGCGACGGTCCTGCGTGGGCGGGCGGCGGCGGGCGCGGTGCGGCGCGATCATCTCGACGCGCCACGTCTGGCGCAGCCGCGCATCCAAGGGATCGCTGTCGTAGGCGCGGTCGCCAATCAATCGGATCGGTGTGCCGTCCGTTAGGAGGGCGTCGAGTGCGGCGTCGACGAGCGTGATTTCATGCGGCGAAGCACTTGCGATGGATACGCTGACAGGAAGACCAGCGCGGTCTCCCACTGCCATGATCTTGGTCCCTTGCCTCGGCGAGTGGGGCCCACACAAGGGGTTTTTTTCGCCCCCGCAGGCTAGCGTCGATGAAGCCATCGGAGAAGAACGGCCCACTGGGCATCGGTCAAATCCATCGGTCGCCTCGGGTGCAGATGATGTTGAGACGACAGCATGCCGGATGCCGGCGGACTTCATAACACTATGAGATGACTTCTAGTTCTTATGCCTGAAGATGATCCGACCGCGCGTCAAATCGTACGGCGAAACTTCGATCCGGACCCGATCACCCGCCAGCACGCGGATGCGGAAGCGCCGCATGTTGCCGCCGAGCGTCGTGAGGACCGTGTGGGTGTCGTTCACCGCGACGCGAAAGGTCGCGTTAGGCAGCACTTCCGTGACCGTGCCTTCGAGCTCGATGGCGTCCTGCTTCGACACGTGCGCTCCGACGACGGTCTAGACCGCGCGCCGTCTGGCGCGCGCAAGCCTGAGCCGCGCCGCACCCGCCTTCCGCTGCCGCGCTTCGCTCGGCTTCTCGTAATACCGCTTCTTGCGCAGGTCCTTGAGGACGCCTGCACGAATCACTTTCCGCTGGAACTGCTTGAGCACGACGTCCAGCCGGTCGTTTTCGCCGATCACGACTTCAACCACGATCCATCCCGCATCGAAGGTTCACGAACCAAAAAAAAGGACCTGGTCGACCCAAGGTCCTTCCACGTTCACCATCGGGAGCGAGCCAACCGCCCCGCCACCCGTCCTCGCAAGCTAGCGCGCGCGTCGGCGCATGGCAACCGGACTCGCCGCGAGGTAGAGGTACAGTTTGGTCCGGTACCGCGGTGAGAGTCGTTGCAGGCCGGACGGACAGAGTGCTACGCTCATGAAGACGCGGACAAAGCAGGACACAACGGACAAAGCACTGACAAAAAATCAACGCTTGGTGTTGCTCGTGTCGTGTCCGTTGTGTCCTGCTTTGTCCGCGTCTTCATGAACGTAGATGCAAGCCATGAGGGAACGGCGCCCCAAACTGAACCGGTACCGCCCTGCGCCTGGCCGTGGTGAGCGTTCTCGCCTTGATGATGCGGATTGAATCCGTGTCTCCAGAGCGAGGAAACCCACCACCCCGCATCTGCTCCGGCAATGGCTCCAGCCCATCGCCGCCCGTCGGCTCCGGCGCTATCGTTTCTTCAACCATTTGCCAGGATCCTCGAACGCCATGAAGCGCGGACCAATCATCGCCGCTCTGCTGATCGTTGGGCTGGCCGCATTCCTGCTCTGGTCGACGCTCGGCGCCCAACGCGTCGAGTGTCACGCGTGCGTCCAATTCTCAGGCCAACACAACTGCGCGGCCGCGTCCGCGTCGACCGAGGCCGAGGCAACGAAGTCCGCCGTGTCGACGGCCTGCGGCGTCATGGCTCGCGGCATGGACGAATCCATCGCCTGCGACAACACAAAGCCGGTCAGCCTCGAGTGCAAGACTCGCAGCTGACCGGCTCCTAACCGCGGCGCTACTTCGGAGCGAGCGTGCTCTTGTACGTCCGCTCGCCGTGCCCAACGTAGATCTGCCGCGGACGGGCGATCTTCTGCTCCTTGTCCTGCAGCATCTCCTCCCACTGCGCGAGCCATCCTGCCGTACGCGCGATCGCGAACAACACCGTGAAGAAGTCCGTCGGAAACTTCATCGACCGGTAGATGAGCCCGGTGTAGAAGTCGACGTTCGGATACAGCTTGCGCGACGTGAAGTAGTCGTCAGACAACGCAATGCGCTCCAGCTCGAGCGCGATCTCGAGATCCTTGTCCATGCCGACTTCCTTGAACACGTCGTCGGCCAAGCGCTTCACGATGCGCGCGCGCGGGTCGTAGCTCTTGTACACGCGGTGCCCGAAGCCCATGAGCTTCTGTCCGGTGCCGGCCTTCACCTCTTCGATGAACGCCTTCACGTTCTTCGGATGCCCGATCTGTTCGATCATACGAAGCACGGCTTCGTTGGCGCCACCGTGCAGCGGACCATAGAGCGCGGCAATCCCCGCGGCCACCGCGGAGAACGGATCCGCGTGCGACGAGCCCACCGTGCGCACTGCCGTCGTCGAGCAATTCTGCTCGTGATCGGCGTGCAGGATGAACAACACTTCGGTCGCGCGCGTGAAGACCGGTCTCGACTCGTATCGCGGCTCGCTCATGCGCGCCACCATCGAAAGGAAGTTCTCGACGTACGACAGGTCGTTGTCCGGATAGACGAACGGCATGCCCTTGCCATGGCGGTAAATGAATGCCGCCAACGTGGGCACCTTCGCCATCAACCGAACAAAGGAGAGATTCCGCTCCTCCGGATCGAAGATGTTCTTGGCGTTCGGATAGAACGACGACAACGCCGCCACCGTGCTGCACAACATGGACATCGGGTGTGCGTCGTAGCGGAATCCCTGCAGAAAGTTCTTGATGTTTTCGTGGACGTAGGTGTGAAACGTGATGTCGTGCACCCACTGGTCGTACTGCTTGGGCGTCGGCAGCTCGCCGTGGCGCAGCAACCACGCCGTCTCGAGAAACGTGGCGCGCTCGGCGAGCTGCTCGATCGGATATCCGCGATAGCGGAGAATGCCCTTGTCACCGTCGATGAACGTGATCGCGCTGCGGCACGCCGCGGTGTTCAGGAACGCGGGATCGTAACTGAGCGTTCCGAATTCGTCGGGCGTCTCTTTGATTTGCCGCAGGTCCATGGCGCGCACCGCGCCATCGGTGATCGGAAGGTCGTATGTCTTGCCGGTGCGACCGTCGGTGACGGACAGGGCATCGGTCTGCGTGGCTGTTCCCTTGCTCATGCCTCGTTCCCCCAGGATGGCATGCCGCTCGTGCGGCCGAACTCCGCGAATGTCTCTGATGTGCGGTGAGAAAAACCGGCCGTGTCGCCGGTGCACGAAAACTATCGGAGTTGCACAGCAATGGGATGGGGGTTCGACATCGTTGCGCGCGATCGTTTCGCGATCGAGATTCCCGCGACCCGTGTCAGCGAGCGTTGGGGTGTGCCGCTTTCGTTCAGATCACGATCAGATCGCGCCCGATGTCGGAGAGCGAGGCGCATCCACAGAGCGCCATCGCGGTGTCGAGCTCATCGCGCAGCGCGGTGAGGACACGCGTCACGCCGGCTTCGCCGTCCAGCGCCAGTCCCCACAAGACTGGCCGTCCGACCAGCACCGCTCGCGCGCCGAGGGCGATGGCTTTGAGCACGTCGGTGCCGCGCCTAACGCCGCCGTCCACCAGCACCGGCACGCCGGCGCCCGCTGCGTCGGCGACCTCGGCCACGGCGCGAATGGTCGCGAGCGTCGTGTCGAGCTGTCGTCCGCCGTGATTGGAAACGATGAGTCCGTCGACACCGTGGTCGGCGGCGCGCTTCGCGTCATCGCCGCGCATCACGCCCTTGAGCACGAGCGGCAGCGGACACACCCGCCGCAGCCACTCGAGGTCCTTCCACGTGACGCCGGCGTCGTGGCGCGCGGCAAAGTACATGGCCAGCGCCGAATCGCGCTCCGCGCTGCCCGTCGTCGCGCCACCCTTCCCCGCCATCATGTTGGCGAACGCGATGCCCGGCGGCGGCTGGAACGTGTTGCGCACGTCGCGCTCGCGGCGGCCCAACACGGGGGTGTCTACGGTGAGGACCAGCGCGCCGTATCCACAGGCCGCTACGCGCTCGAGCATCGCTTCGGTGAGCGCGCGCTCCTGATGCACGTAGATCTGGAACCACGGCGCGAGCGCGCACGCGGGACGAATGTCCTCGACCGTCACGCTCGACAGCGTGCTAACGGTGAGGACGGTCTGGAGCGACGTCGCGGCGCGGGCGGTGGCGAGCTCGCCGTCGGTATGCGCCATCCGCTGCAGCGCCATCGGCGCCACGAGGATGGGGAACGCGAGCCGCTGGCCGAACAACGTCGTCGAGAGATCGCGATGACTCACGTCGACGAGCACGCGGGGGCGCAGCGCGATCGCGTCGTACGCCCGACGGTTCGCGTCCAACGTGATCTCGTCGTGCGCGCCGCCGGCGAAATAATCGAACACCGCCGTCGGGAGCAGCGGCTTGGCGAGCGATTCGAGCTCGAGCAGGTTTACGAAGGTCGTCACGAAAACTCCCGACTGTGGCTGAACGTCTTCCCCGCATGGAGAGTGTCGGCGTGAGCACGATCGTTGTCAACGGGACGCGCGTGCGGCAGTTCCTCGCCATGCGCGAATGCATCGACGCCATGGAGCGCGCGCTTCGCGCGTTGACGCGAGGACAAGCCGTGGTCCCGCTCCGGCCGGTCGTCCACATCCCGGGCGAGACGGGCGGCGCCCTCGCCGCGATGCCCGCCTATCTCGGCGATCCAAAATCCCTGGGAGTCAAGGCGATCAGCGTCTTCCCCGGCAACGAGGGCACTGCGCACGACTCGCATCAGGGCGCGGTGCTGTTCTTCGACCCGGATCACGGCGCGCTCGTGGCGATCATGGATGCGGGCGCCATTACGGCCGTGCGCACCGCCGCGGTCTCGGGCGTCGCCACGCGGCTCCTCGCGAACGCGGACGCGAGCAACCTCGCGCTCCTCGGCGCCGGCGTCCAAGCGCACAGCCATCTCGAGGCGATGCGGGCCGTGCGTCCGGTGCGACGCGTGCGCGTCTGGAGCCGCACTGCTGCGCGCGCCGCAGAGTTTGCCCGTCAATACGACGCGTCCGATTGTTCGGTGACGGCCGTCGCATCGGCGAAGGAGGCCGTGGAGGACGCGGACCTGGTGTGCACCGTGACGTCGTCGCGCGAGCCGGTGCTCATGGGCGATTGGCTGGCGCCGGGCGCGCACCTCAACGTGGTGGGCGCGAGCGTGGCCGCCGCACGCGAGGTGGACACGACCGCGGTGCTCCGCTCGGCGTGCTTCGTGGACCGGCGCGAGTCCGCGGTACGGGAAGCGGGCGACCTGGTGATTCCGATGCGCGAGGGCGCGATCACCGAATCGCACATCCGGGGCGAGTTAGGCGAGATCCTCGACGGGACGGGCCAGGGTCGATTGACGCCGCAGGAGATCACGCTGTTCAAGTCGGTCGGCCTGGCCGTGGAAGACCTG
>Ga0207695_10002506_pt1 | contig 26998 bp, 26 predicted proteins | sample KBSC54metaG_FD_184354 | JGI IMG/M metagenome (GOLD analysis project Ga0207695, IMG submission 184354) | Corn rhizosphere microbial communities from Kellogg Biological Station, Michigan, USA - KBS C5-4 metaG (SPAdes) (version 2) | ecosystem: Host-associated > Plants > Roots > Rhizosphere > Soil...
GGCACCGGCATCGCCCACACGCGCTGGGCCACGCACGGCGCGCCGGCGGTGCACAACGCGCACCCGCACTTCTCGGGTCCGCAGGGCCCGGAGACCGCGACCAGCCCCGCCGATGCCGACCGCGCGGCGCGCATCGCGCTCGTGCACAACGGCATCATCGAGAACCACGACGAGCTGCGCGACGAGCTCAAGGCCAGGGGCTTCCGCTTCGAGAGCCAGACCGACACCGAGGTGATCGCCCACCTGGTCAACCACCTGTACGACGGCGACCTGTTCGACGCCGTCCAGCGCGCGGTCGTCCGCCTGAAGGGCGCCTACGCGATCGCCGTGTTCTGCCGCGACGAGCCGCACCGCGTGATCGGCGCGCGCGCCGGCTCGCCGCTGGTGCTGGGCCTGGGCGAGGGCGAGAACTTCCTCGCCTCCGACGCGATGGCGCTGGCCGGCGTCACCGACCAGGTGGTCTACCTCGAGGAAGGCGACGTCGTCGACGTGCAGCTGGGCAAGCACTGGATCAACGGCCTGCAGGCCGACGGCTCGCTCAAGGCCGTGCAGCGCGAGGTGCGCACCGTGCACGCCCACACCGGCGCCGCCGAGCTGGGCCCGTACCGCCACTACATGCAGAAGGAGATCTTCGAGCAGCCGCGCGCCATCGGCGATACCCTGGACGGTATCAACGGCATCAGCCCCGAGCTGTTCGGCGACGGCGCGTACCGCGCGTTCAAGGACGTCGACCAGGTCCTGATCCTGGCCTGCGGCACCAGCTACTACGCGGGCAGCGTGGCGCGCTACTGGCTCGAGAGCATCGCGAAGATCCCCACCAGCATCGAAGTCGCCAGCGAATACCGCTACCGCGACAGCGTGCCCAACCCGCGCACGCTGGTCGTCACCATCAGCCAGAGCGGCGAGACGGCCGACACCCTGTCCGCGCTGAAGCACGCGCGCTCGATGGGCATGACCAACACGCTGACCGTCTGCAACGTGCAGACCAGCGCGATGGTGCGCGAGTGCAAGTTCAACTTCATCACGCGCGCCGGCGCCGAGATCGGCGTCGCGTCGACCAAGGCGTTCACCACCCAGCTCGTGGGCCTGTTCACGCTCACGCTCGCGCTCGCGCAGGTGCGCGGCCACCTCGACGACGCCACCGAGGCCACGCACCTCAAGGCCCTGCGCCACCTGCCCGCCGCCGTGCAGGCCGTGCTCGCGCTGGAGCCCCAGATCATGGCCTGGAGCGATGAGTTCGCCACCAAGGAGAACGCCCTGTTCCTGGGCCGCGGCCTGCACTACCCGATCGCCCTCGAAGGCGCGCTCAAGCTCAAGGAGATCAGCTACATCCACGCCGAGGCCTACCCCGCCGGCGAGCTGAAGCACGGCCCACTGGCGCTCGTCACCTCCGCGATGCCCGTCGTCACCGTCGCCCCGAACGACGCGCTGCTGGAAAAGCTCAAGAGCAACATGCAGGAAGTCCGCGCCCGCGGCGGCGAACTCTTCGTCTTCGCCGACGCCGACTCCCGCATCGAGAGCGACACCGGCCTGCACGTGATCCGCATGCCCGAGCACTACGGCGTGCTCTCGCCGATCCTGCATGTGGTGACGTTGCAGTTGCTGGCGTATCACACGGCGTGTGCACGCGGGACGGATGTCGACAAGCCGCGGAATTTGGCGAAGAGCGTGACGGTGGAGTGAGCGATGGGCGGCGCGAGCCGCTTTTGTTCCTTGCAATTAAAGTCGAAAACTGACCATTAAAGTCGAAAACTTGGGTCACGAGTTCATGCATGCTGGCGCGCGCGGCCTCGACGAGAAAGTCGAAAACACGCCCGCGCTGTGGGCTAGCGGACACGACGGTCTCTTCGGATGCGATGCCGCAGTGCATCTCGACAGCTGCTTTGCGGTGGGAGCGGACGGGCAGCGCCGCGTGCCGGTCGACAGGTTCCGCTGCTTTGCTGCCTCGGCGAGCCGCACTAACGCTGGCTAGTCGCCGGCAAGAGTATCCGGCGCGGACCGCTTTGCAGCGAGGGAGCGGTCGCGAGCGCTCCGCCGACGGTGGCTGCTGCTGCAATATCGGACGTTTCATGGCGGACGGCGTCGGGCTGATTTTGGCCATGCGATCGCCAGCAACAAAATGGCGATTGCCGCGTCATGCGCACATTGAGCTCCGATTGCCTGCCCGGCGGAACTCCACATGGGCGCTGATCTCGTAAGTCAGCTCGCCCCCAGAGGGATCGTGGGCCGTGATGCTGAGCGCCATTCGCCGCGCGCCTACATTCGATTCGTCCGCAGAAGGCGGAGTCGGGACGACGAACTTCTTCGTGTAGAGAGTCCAGGCGTCAGTGTGCGGGTCGTGAGTCCATTGAGGATCGTCTGCCTTCCAGGAGTCAATCAACACTTTGAACGCAGTGTCCATGAAAGGGATTAGCCTGATGCCCGCGACTTGGCGCGGTTTGCCGTGCGGAAATTCGGAGGGCAACCAGAGGGTTGCCTCCCGAACTCCTGTCGCGTCGAGCTTTGCGCTCGCGACTTTCGTTCTATCCGGGCCGTCGACCACAAGCCAGTACGTCGTGGGACGCCAAGCGTGTACTTGAATCACTCCCGTTCCGATCACCTTCCCGATGCCTGTGATGTACCCGCTGGCCCCGCTCGAATCCCAAGTCAGGGTGGCCTCTCCGCCGGCTTCGATGGTCTTCGGTTGAACCTCGATCGTCTGTCCCGCCGCCGTGAAGGACACCATTAGCAAGATTGCCGAAGCGCTGCCGCGTGCAATGATTCGGATCGCTCCCGCCAGATTGATCAGCATTGAGAACGCACTTCGCATGTCGCAGCTCCCCGCGGTCTGTCGCGCAAAGACGGATGGTAATGCCAACCCAGGACGTCCGCTGTTCCAGGCAATGCGGACGCGCATCACCGTAGTCCGATGGACTACTGTCGCTGCAAAGCAGAAGATGCGGGATGTCGAACCGAGCCCCATGTAGAGTGAGGCGTGCGGCCGTTTGATGGACGCAGCCCGGCCGCTCCCTGCCGCCGGCTTGTCGAGGTGCGTCAATGGACAGATTGGAAGCGATGGCGATGCTGGTTTCCTCCGTCGAGGAGGGAAGCCTGTCGGCCGCCGCCAGGAAACTGCGAATTCCCGTCGCCACGCTCACGCGCAATGTCAACGACCTGGAAGCGACGGTCGGCACGAAGCTTCTCGTTCGAACGACACGCAAGCTGCTGCTGACGGATGCGGGAGCCGATTACGTTGTCGCTGCCAGGCGGATTCTCGAACAGGTCGACGAGCAGGAGCGTCGCGCCGCTGGCGAATTCACGAATCCGCGCGGCGAGCTCGTCGTGACGACACCTGTACAGGTGGCGCGCCTGCGGGTGCTTCCCGTCATCAACCAGTTCCTCACGCAGTTTCCCGAAATCCGGATCCAGCTCCTGCAATCCGACCGCAACATCGACCTCGTCGACTCGCACGCGGACGTCGCCATCCGGATCGGCCGCCTGGGCGACAGCAGCCTGGTCGCGACGCGAGTCGGCATGCTGCGAGTCGTGGTCGTTGCCAGCCCGCAGCTTTTGAAGAAATACGGCGTGCCACGCAGCCCCGAGGATCTTCACGGATACCCGCGGGTCGTGTTCAACAGCCCATTCCTGTCGCCGTGGCGCTTTCGCCATCCGGATTCGAACGAGATTCACACGGTCTCGGACGTGCCTCGCCTGCTCGTGTCGTCGCCGGACGCGGCAGCCGATGCCGCCGTCGATGGCGTGGGCGCCACGCTGCTGCTGGAGCACGACGTGGCGGAAGCGGTGCGCGCCAGGAAGCTCTGGGTCATCCTGCAGCAGTTCGAGGTCGACCCGATACCGGTGCATCTGGTCCACCTGTCCCGGGACATGATGCCGGTCAAGCTCCGCCGATTCATCGACTTCGCCACGCCGAAACTTCGCGAGGCGCTCGCGGACTTCGGACGCCGCCCATCGCGTTGAAAATGGGATCCTCCGCGCTCGATCGGCCTCGATGCGGCGGGCGACGGCGCTTCGAACGCCTGCCGCCAGGCTTACTTCTTCAGGAGCTCCGCCGCCTTGGCGACACCCGCCTGGGCGCAGACCTCGTCCTTGTCGCCACCGGGCGAGCCGCCCACGCCTAGTCCGGCAACCGTCTCGTCACCGACCTTGAAGGCCACGCCGCCAGGCAGTGCCGTCACGTTGGGCGTGCCGGCCAGCGATTGAGCCACGAGCGGCGGGTACTTCGCCAGGACGCCGATGAAGCCGCTGGTCGTGTCGACGTGGAAGATCGGCCCCATGGTCACGACCGTATAGGCCTTGCGGAAACTGCTGTCCTTGGTGTGGATCACCGCGTGGTCGCCGCGCAGCACCACTTGCGGCGTTCCCGAGACGTCGACGACCGTGGCGGTCACGTCGTAGCCGTTGGCCTTGCAGGTGTCCACCGCCGTCTGGGCAGCGATGATCGCGGTGTTCAGGGGAAGCGTCTTGCCACTGATCGACACCTGGGCCTGGGCCGGCGTCTGGGAGATCAGGCCGATGGATGCCGCCAGGACGGCGAGCGGAGAAATGCGCATTTCAGTGTTCCTGTGAAGTCATCGGAATTGAGCCAGGGCGCCGACGACCGCGAGTTCGGCACAGGTCGTGTGCGGCGAGTCGTCGTTTGCGAGGTACAGCGCGGTCTTCGCGAACATCACCGCGCTCCAGCCGCGGCGAGTCAGGCCAGGTGTTTGGCGAAGAACGTGAACGTACGATCCCACGCCCGCTGGGCCCACACCGGGTCATGGTGCGTTTCCGCGATCCGCCCTTCGCCGACAGCCTGCTCGTTGCCGAAGGCGTGGTGGGCGAGGTAGTGGTGGAAGTCGTGCGCCACGCCGGCCTTCTTCAGCTTGGCAGTCAGTCCCTCGACCTGCGTCGGCGGGAAGAACTGGTCCTGCTCGGCCCAGTGGCCCTGCAGCGGGATCCTGATCTTCGTGGCATCGATGTATTCCAGCGGAGGGCAGCCGTACCAGGTGACGACGGCGTCGAGCTCGGGCACTTTGGTCGCGGCCAGCAGCGTCAGCGCACCGCCCATGCAGAAGCCGACGCAGCCCACTTTCGCGGCGCGGGTCTTCAGGAACTGGACTGCGCCGCGGATATCCTGTGTGGCAGCGGAGCCGAAGTCCAGGCCGGTCATCAGGTGGTGCGCCTCCTCCTTCTCGACCGTGTTCTTGCCGCGGTACAGGTCGGGCACCAGCGCCAGGAAGCCGGCATGTGCGAGGCGGTCGGCGACACCTCGGATCTGGTCGTTCAGGCCCCACCACTCCTGGACCACCACCACTGCGGGCGCGCCCTGCGGCGGCTGCGCCGGCTCTGCGAGATAGCCCTGCAGCTCGTGGCCATCGGGGCGCTTGAATTGGATAATCGTTCCCATCGGGTTCTCCTCGTTCGTTTGAGCGGGCCGGGCCGGGGCCCGGCTCCGCAACTTTCAGTGTTCCTGTGAGGGAATCAGAACTGGGTCAGGCCGCCGTCGACGACAAGCTCGGTGCCGGTCGTGTACGACGAATCGTCGCTGGCGAGGAACAGCGCGGTCTTCGCAAGTTCCACCGCCTCGCCGAAGCGCTTCAGGCCGACCTTCTGCGTGATGCTGGCGGCGATCTCCGACAGCACGTCGTCGGGCAGGCCGATCTTGCTGTAGAACGGTGTCGCGATCGCGCCCGGGCTGACCGCGTTCACGCGGATGCCGCGCGGTGCCAGTTCCGCGCCCAGCGTGCGGACGAGGGAGCGCGCCGCCGCCTTGGTCGCCGCCAGGATCGACAGGCCCGGATAGCCGATCGTGCTGAGGAACGACGTCGTCACGATGATGCTGCCGCCCTGGGCCATGACCGGAGCCGCCTTCTGGATCGTGAAGAACGTCCCGGTGAAGTTGAGCGCGAGGTTGTCGGCGACATACGCTTCCGTCACCGCCGCCAGCGGGGCGACCGTCGTCGCGCCGGCGTTGGCGAACAGCACGTCGATGCGACCGAACTTGGCGCGCGTCTCTTCGACGGCGCGCTCGATGTCGGCAACCTTGCGGATGTCGGCGCGAACCAGGAGAGCCTTGCCGCCGAGTTCCTCGCCGGCCGCGGCGAGACGCTCCGCGTTCGAGCCGACCAGCACCACCTGGGCGCCCTCGGCCTGGAACAGCTTCGCGGTTTCCAGGCCGATGCCCGACGTGCCGCCAGTGACGAATGCAACCTTGTTCTTGAGCTTCATTTCAGGTACTTCACATTGGTTAAGTCGAATGACGAAGGGAGACGTCAAACAGAAGATGCGTCACGACCTTCTCAAACCTGCCGACCAGCTCGGTCACTTGGTTTCGGTCGATCGCTTCGCATGGGATGAATCATGTGGCTAACCGAATCAAGGCGGAATTGGTTGAATTCGATCAATATCTGCTCATAAAGTGGTTAGATTGCGGTACGCCGTGGCGCCAGACCGGGGCTCGGGTACTCCGGTCGACACAGCGCAGGGCTCGCTGAAATCAGTGAAAGACGGACGAGCAGTTGTTCGCCATTGGCGCCAGACGAACGTCATCCAGATGACGCGCTGATTCCGCTTCGCAGCGGCTCCAGTCCTTCCGGCGCTGACATCGCGCGACTGTTTTCGGACGGTGAGCTGACACGGGGCACGCCGGCTCGCGGGGCGGCTGGCGCTGCGCTCAAGTCCTTCGCGGCGCGTGGCCGCCCGAAAACGATCCTTGAGGCTTCGGTTGAAGATGTACGAACGCCGCGCCGCCCGATGCTCTTCGTCGACGACGACCGCTTGCCAGCGCGGCACATGTCGCGGAACCACCTTGGTTCGCTCGACCAGTGGACGCACGACCGGCTGGCGGCGGCGGGAGACTGCGGGCAGAACGTCAGGCGGTTGACTTATTGGAAGTACATGCAGACCGGGCAGGCCCCATGCCTACCTGGGCGACGGCGTTTCGGCGCGGAAGAGGGGCCGCCGCCGGATGAATGTCTGCGGCGGCCGTCTCGTCAGATCGGTGAGCTCGCCAGAACTGAACTCAGGGGCACGAAGGCGTTGCTGCAATCGACGGCGGTCGACGTCCCCGCCGTGCCCGTCACTGTGACATCGCTCGACGTCGAGGCCGATATCGCCGCAGCAAAGCTCACAGCGCCGGGTCCGAACGTGAAATGCGTGGCGGCGGGCAGCGTGCTCGGGCCGCCGTTGTGGCCGGCATCGAAGGTCGGTTGCTTGCCGTCGAAGACGACGTTGTCCAGCGTGACCGTCAGGGGGTTGTCCTGACCGTTGAGCTCGTAGCCCGCAAACGAGATGAGCCCGCCGCCATACTTTGCGCTGCCGAGTTCGTGGATGCCACTCAGCTTGATGGCGCTGAAGTTCGGGTACTTGGAGCCTGTGGCGCTGCTGTAGAAGGGATCGAACACGAGCGGGCGGCGCAGATTTCGCATGCAGACCTGGCTGTAGCTGACGCCCTGGACCTTGCCTCCGCGCGATGAATCCGACTTGATGCGCAGCCCGTTGCCGTTGGGGCTGTCGTAACCGTCGATGGAGAGGTCCGTCACCACCAGGTCGCTCAGGCCGGCGTCCGTCTCGCTGCCGATCGACATGCCGTGGCCGTAGTAGAAGTGGTTGTGCGCGAAGGTCAGCTGGGTCGACGCGGGGCTGCCGCCTGCCTTGACGGCGACGTTGTCGTCACCCGTGCTGATGTACGAATAGGCGAGCAGCACCTTGCTGGACGTTCCCGGATCGAAGCCGTCGGTGTTCTTGACGGTGTCCGGCGTGAAACAGGTGGCGGGCGTCAGGACGTCCGGCGTCGTGCCGGAGGCGCACGTATAGCCGGACTTCGTGTAGACCGAGCTGGGCGAGAGGATCTTGATGCCCCAGGCGGTGATGCCCGAGACGCCGCTGGTGACGACGTGGAAGTTCGGCGAGTTCTGGATCGTGATGCCGTGGAGAGTGAAGTTGCTCCCCTTGTTCACCTGGATCAGCCGCGGGTTCTGCTGGTTCAGCCCGCTCTTGCTCTGGTAGGCGACATCCCACCAGCTGCGCTTGCCGGCATTTGGCCCGCTCGTCAGCAGGCTGCCGCCGCGCCCGTCGATCGTCCCCGCCCCGACGATGCCGCTGTCGACGGTGGCGCTCGCGAGGATGAACGGGTTGCAGGCGTTCGGGTCCGACGACGTCGCGGTGCCGCAGCTGCCGGGCCCGTTGTCGAAGTCGGCCGGGTTGCGCGACGCGAACAGCGTCACGCCACTGTCGATCCAGAGCTGGACACCTGATTTGAGGGTGAGCGGGCCGCTCAGGAATCCGCTCTCGCCCGAGGCACCCGCAACGAGTTTGACGGCTTGGCCGGCAGGACACGCGGTGATCGCCTGCTGGATCCGGGTCGTGTCGGGTTGCGAACTGGTCGAACTGCCGTCGGCCCCGTCAATTGACCCACCCACCGGAGTGAGCGTCGCACGCAGGGTCGCACACAAGGTCGACGGAGACGACGGCTCGACGATGGTGCCCCATTGCGTGGTAACCGACTGGTTCGGTGCGGGCGCTGGCGGAGGACTCGGAGTGGGAGCCGGCGACGGCGCGGGTGTTGGTCCCGGCGAGGGAGTCGGAGATGGCGAGGGCGAGGGCGAGGGTGACGGTGTTGGCGCTGGCGTAGGTGCGGGTGCTGGTGCTGGTGCTGGCGCCGGGGTCGGTGCAGGTGCAGGTGCAGGTGCAGGTGCAGGTGCAGGTGCAGGCGTAGGCGTAGGCGTAGGCGTAGGCGTAGGCGTAGGCGTAGGCGTAGGCGTAGGCATAGGCGTCGGTGTTCCCGAAGATGACGCATTTCCACCGACCGATTCCGCTCCGGAACCGCCGCCACAAGCGGCAACGGCCAGGCAAAGTGCAGAGACGATCAGGAGACGGCCCTCCAGCGAACTGCGACATGGAGGATTCGCGCGGATGTCGTCGTCAGGACAGGGAGGGGTCATGAGGTGCTCGGCGTTGGTGCTTTGGGGATTCGGTGCTGCAGTCAGACGTTAGCGATCTGCCGAATGAACGGCATGACGAATCGGTGACGAATGGTGGCCAAGTGATTCAGGCGACGGCGACTCGTTACCGACGTCAGATCCCAGCAAGCATCTCGGGGGCCAGATGCGCCAAAGAGGTGCCGTATGCCCAAGTCACGTGCGCCTTGCACGCAGCTCGCAGACACTACGGCGAGCATCGTTGGCGACGTACTCATGCCGGGCCGGGGCGCTTGAGAGCACCCATGTCGTCTCGGGCATGGGATCTTCCGAGCAGTGCGACTGAGAAAGTCGCAAGATCAATTGGCCAGGAGCCAGTCAACGACGACGCGAGCTTCATCGTCCGAGAGCTTCGTGTCGGGCTTCATCACCATGACACCCCATTTCCCTCGGCTTCCGCCCTTGATGCTTTGCAGAAGAACCTTCTGTGCGTCGGCTTTGCCCTTGTATCGCGCAGAGATTTTCGCGAACGATGGCCCGATCATGGGTTCGCCAGGGGAATGACAGGCCATGCAGCCATTCTCGGTCGCGATCGCCTTGCCGTCGGCTGCGCTCGCACCGGAGACCACCGCCATGAGCGCAATGAAGAGGGGAAGAAGTTTCACTTTCATCTCGAGTCCTTTCGTTGAATGACACTCAGCGTCGATCGCCTCGTTACTTGACACCGGCGGTGTCGACGCATCACAAATCTAAGATGACGTCTGTAATCATTGACATTGGATCACAGTTTGATGATGATTGCCATCAAAGAGTTCGCGATCACAAGAACTCATCGCGGATGAGCGGCCCGTCGGCGTCCGAGGGGCTTGGCAATCCCTGAAGGACGCGCAACTTTGGAGAAACTTGATGGCCAAGCCTGAAATCGTTTTGTGTAGCCCGGTGCGTACTGCGATCGGCACGTTTGGCGGAGCGTTGAAGGACACCCCGGCTCCGAACCTGGGGGCCGCGGTGATCCGCGAGACGCTGAGCCGCTCCGGCATCGCCGCGGACTCGATCGACTCGGTGGTCATGGGCAACGTGATCCAGGCCGGCCTGGGAATGAATCCGGCAAGGCAGGCGGCCATCGGTGGCGCACTGCCCGTCGGGGTTCCTGCTTTCACTGTGAATCGCGTGTGCGGCTCAGGTGCTCAGGCCATCGCGACCGCAGCAGTTGAGATCGAGGCGGGCTACGCGTCGGCGGCCATCGCCGGAGGGATGGAGAACATGGACCAGGCTCCGTATCTGGTACCGAGTGGCCGGTGGGGCCATCGCATGGGCGATGCGCAACTGGTCGACAGCATGCTTCGTGACGGACTGAACGATGCGTTCAGCGGCCAGCATTCGGGCTGGCACACCGAAGACCTGGTCATCAAGTACGCTGTTTCGCGGCAGGACCAGGATCGCTGGGCGGCGCGATCGCAGCAGCGTTTCGGTCAGGCTCAGGCGGCGGGCAAGTTCGACGCGGAGATCGTCGCCCTGGAGCTCCAGGGCCGAAAGGGCGCCGTGACCTTCGCCAAGGACGAATCGAACCGACCGGACACGACGATCGAGACGCTTGCCAAGCTCAAGCCGGCTTTCCGCAAGGATGGCACGATCACCGCAGGAAATTCGCCCGGGCTCAACAGCGGCGCCGCGGCGATGATCGTTGCTGAACGTGGCTTTGCGGAGCAGTACGGCCTGCGCCCCTTTGCGCGCCTCGTGTCCCACGGTGTGGCTGCTGTGGAGCCGGGCATGTTCGGCATGGGACCTGTCCCTGCCGTTCGACTCGCCTTGGCGCGTGCCGGTTGGCAGACTTCGGACGTCGAACGTGTGGAAATCAACGAAGCGTTCGCTGCAATTGCGCTGGCGTGCCTCCGCGAGATCGGCTTTCCCGAAGAAATCGTCAACGTCGAGGGCGGGGCGATCGCCCATGGGCATGCGATCGGCGCCACGGGAGCCGTGCTCACCACCCGATTGCTGCATTCGATGCAACGCGACGGCTTGAGACGCGGCGTGGTGACCTTGTGCATCGGCGGTGGCCAGGGCATCGCGCTGGCTCTCGAGAGAATCTGAAGAAGGCAGCGGATGCACATAGACCCTCATTCGGACTCGGAGACGTTCGGCGCGAACGCGCTGCTGATCGTCGGAAAGTTGGACAAGAAGGCGATGCGCGCGCGGCACGCCGACCTGGCGCGGGTCTGAAGCGTCACGGCTCCCGCAAGTGTTCCGGGGGCAGCGGGCGGAGTCCGTGGTCAGCGCCGCATTGCCGATACCAATCGGCAATGCCAGGCGAACATGCTCAGCTCATCGAGCCAGGAACGTCAGCATCCTGGGCACGAAATCGGCATGGAACTGGAACACGGCGCCGTGTCCTGAATCAGGATAGATGATCAACTCGCTGTTCGGAAGTCGCCGCGCGAGGTCGCGCGTGTTCTGGCTCGGCACCATGCGATCGCTGTCACCGTTCGCGATCAGCACCGGATGGTGAATCTTTGACAGATCGGCGGGCGCCTTCTCGCCCCAGAGGCGTAGCGCCTTCAGTTGCGCCTGGAGCGCGGTCAACCTGATCTTCTTGTCGCGGTTTTCGGATCGCTCTTTCAGGCGAGCGAGAAACTCCTTGCCCGCTCGAATGCCACTCGGCGTCCTCGTGAAGAACAGGAACTGCTTCGGATCCTGGAAGGTGAGCCAGCCGCGCAACATGTCGATGTAGGTCACTCGGGCAACCTTGCTGATGCCTTCGCCACCGGCCGGTCCTGTCCCGGTGATGATCATCCGGCGCACGAGTTGCGGCGCCATCAAGACGATTTCCTGTGCCACCATGCCGCCCATCGAGAATCCGAAGAGATCGACCTGATCGAAGCCCATCGCCTTAATGAAAGCAATGGCGTCGCGAGCCATCTGCTCCATCGACGTCGCCGGAGATCCCGTCGACGCCCCGACGCCGCGATTGTCGAAAGTGACGACACGGTGCTTGGTCGCGAGACCGTCGATGACGCGAGGGTCCCAGTTGTCCAGCACTGCTGCCAGATGGATCAGGCACACGACCGGAGGATCGGGATGTTCGGTGCCTAATTCCCTGTAGGCGAACGTCACGTCACCGGCGGTGACGGTTCGCGTGGGAACGTCCTTCCAGCTTATTTTCGAATCTCTCTGCACGCCCATGGCATGGCTCCTTGATAGTCGATGGACCGTACAGCTCAGGCCGCAGGTGCCGGGTAGTCGGTATAGCCCCTGGCACCCGGGGCATAGAAGGTTTCGGGGTCGAGCACGTTGAGCGCGGCGTCGGTACACATGCGTGCGACCAGGTAAGGATTGGCGATGAAGGGGCGGGCGAACGCGATGAGGTCCGCCTCCAGCTTCGAGCGCACGCTCGGCGGCGAGACGGCGATGTGCCTTCCGTGATGATCAGGCCGGCTGCCGCTCGCTGGCCGTAGTACTCCACCATCAGGTCGTTGGGCGTGTTGGCCTCCACGGCGCGGCTGCGTGTCATCGGCGCCATCACGACACGGTTGGCGAGCTGCAGCGACGGGGTGGCAAGAGGTTCAAATAGCGCGATGATCCTCGACTCAATACGAGGTGTTGAACAGGCGGGTATGGCGCCACGGCTCAGGACGGTGGCGATGACGACGGGCTACCTGATACGAACGACGACCTTTCCCTTGGCGCGTCCCAACGCGAGGTAGTCGAGGGCCTCCTTGGCCTGCTCGAACGGGAACACCTTGTCGATCACCGGGCGGATGCGTTCGGACTTGAGCAGTTCACCGATTTCCCCCAGTTGCTTCCCATCGGGACGCACGAACAGGAACGAGTAGTTGACGTTCCGCTTTCTTGCGAGGCGCAGGATCTTGCGGCTCATCAATCCGAACACGAACCTCAGGATGAAGTTCAAGCCCTTTGCGCGCGCGAACGCCGCATCGAGCGGGCCGACGAGGGAGACGATCCTGGCGTCTGGATTGAGGATGTCGACGGATTTCGCGATGGCATCGCCCCGGACGGTGCCGAGCACGGCGTCATAGCCCCGAAGTACCTTCTCGAATTCCTGCTTCTTGTAGTCGACGACCTCGTCGGCTCCGAGCTTGCGAACCAGTTCCACATTGCCCGTGCTGACGGTGGTACCCACCTTGGCGCCAAGGTGGTGGGCCAGCTGGATCGCGAACGTACCGATGCCGCCGGAGCCCGCCGGGATGAACACCTTCTGCCCTCGACGCAGACCGGCGCGCTCCTTCAGCGCTTGCCACGACGTCAGTGCGACCATCGGAATCGACGCGGCTTGCACGAAGTCCAGGTTGTGCGGCTTCAAGGCGGCGGCGCTCTCTGGCACCGCCGCAAACTCTGCGAGCGATCCCTTACCGAGGTCGAAGATGCTGGCGAAGACTTCGTCGCCGAGCTTGAAGCGGGTCACGCGGCTGCCCACCTCGACCACCACGCCCGCGAGATCACTGCCCAAGGTCGCAGGCAAGTCGAAGTGCAGGACGGGCTTGAACATTCCCCCGGGCACCACGATGTCGATGGGGTTCACACCTGCGGCATGGATCTGCACCAGCATTTCGTCTGGCTTCAGCGAGGGGCGGGCAATATCGGCAAAGCCGATGTCGGGCGACTTGCCGTAGCGCTTGAACGTGAGTGCTTTCATGTCTTCTTTCGTAGTCCTGGCGGAGCCAGGTGGGTGTGCCGCCGGGCGTCGGTGCGCCGCGGGGAGGCAGGGTTATGTAGAGCCGCGCCGTGGCGTTCAATGCATGCAGTTACGCATAGGTCATTTCGGTGAGGGAATCAGATGATCACGTACAGCGCCCAGAACCGACTCCGAAAGCGCCGCGTCGTCGACCGCCCGCGCCAGGACCAGCGTTCCTACGATGGTGGCGGTGATCACCAGCGCTCGGTGGTGCGCGCCTGGAAACCCGAAGTCAGGTGACTCGCGCGAGACCAGATCGATCATCTCCTTGATGCGGCGAGTGACCGCGCGCCGAATTGGCGCCGCCTGTCGCGGCATTTCGGTGCCCAGCGCGGCGATCGGGCACCCGATCTCAGGCTGCCTCACATGCGCTTCGCACAGATAGGCGCTCAGAAGCGCCCGTAGCGATTGCGCTGGGGGCGCCTCCTCCGCTGCGCGCGTGAAGCTGGCGATGGCGTCAGCCCCGGCTCGGTCTGACAACTCGACCAGCATGGCCTCGCGCGAAGGAAAGTGCGCGTAGAACCCGCCGTGCGTGAGATTCGCCTCCTTCATGATGTCGACGATGCTCACGCCGCCGTATCCGCTACGGCGAATCGCCCGCGCGCCGGCCGCGACGATGCGCTCGCGCGAAGCGCTCTTGGATCCAGCCCTGGTGCGCGTCATCTGGTGATTGGCATTGCCTGCATGTGCGAGGAGCGCGCTTAGGCGCGTGCGCGCGAGCGACGTGCGCGAAACGTGGCCCAGCCGCTGCTGAAAGCCGACTTCAAGAAAACCGCCAGGCCGCTCTCGCGCGGCCGCGGATCCTTGCCTTGGGCGATGTGCTTGAGCTGCCTCTCGTACCAGAGCACTTCCATGATTCCAAGTCGGTCAACGAACTTGAGGCCCGTATTGATCGGGCGGACCCGTCGCGCGCTGTCACGCCCTTGCAAGAGCGCAGCCGGCGCCTCGGGATCGATCGCCAGCAACCTGGCGAGGCCGACGACATCAAGCGCGCCCGAACGCAGGGCTGCGTTCATGCCGGCCGCAGTGCGGAATCCGCCAGTGACCATCAGAGGCACTTGGACAGTGGCACGAACCTTTTCAGCAAAGTCGAGAAAGTACGCTTCACGAGCGGCGGTGGATGCCTTTGCCTGCTCCTGCAACCCGCCACTCATGGCGGGCGCCTCGTAGGTCCCGCCGGAGATCTCGATCAAGTCGATTCCCGCCTCTGCCAGGGCGCGGATCGTGGCCAGCGATTCTTCTTCGGTGAAGCCGCCACGCTGGAAGTCGGCCGAGTTGAGCTTGATGCCGATCGGGAATTCCGGTCCGACCTGTCGGCGGATCTCGGCATAGACGGCCATCAGGAAGCGTCGCCGTTTCTCGAGCGTTCCGCCCCACTCGTCGTCGCGACGGTTGTGATGCGCAGACAGGAACTGGTTGACCAGGTAGCCGTGGGCACCGTGGATCTGCACGCCACTGAAGCCGGCTTTCTTGACGATGGCCGCGCTGCGCCCGAAGCGCTCGATGATGTCGTGGATCTCAGTGACGGTGGCTTCGCGCGGAGTCTCGAACAGGGCCGCTATGTCCTCGCGGAACGGGACGGCCGAAGGCGCGAGGTTGTAGGCGTTCAAGCCCTTGGTGGACTGCTTGCCGGGATGGTTGAGCTGCGCCCAGATGGCGGCGCCCTGCGCCGTCGCCGCCTTGGCCCACTGGCGCAAGACGGTCAGGTCGGATTCGTCCTCGATGGCAACGTTGCCGGGCTCGCCCAGAGCGCGGCGGTCGATCATCATGTTACCCGTCACGATCAGGCCCAGCCCCGAGGCGCCCCAACGTTCATATAGCCGAACGAGGCTGGGTGTCGGGCGATTGTCGTAGGTGCCCAGCGTCTCGCTCATTGCCGCCTTGGCGAGCCGATTGCGCAAGACGCTGCCGTTTGGCAGTTGCAGGGGCCGGTTCAGCAGATCTGGTCTCATGGGCGGTTCAAAACGCGGTGCGGTTGTAGGGCGAGACGACCTTGGCGGGCTGCAGAAATGCCGTCAGACCCTGGAACCACATCACTTCGCGGAAGTCGCCGCTGATGGTCAGGTCCTTGCTGCCCAGTCCCCTGATGAAGGCGGTCTGGCTGTCCTTGGCCGACAGGATCGCGAAGCCCTTGGCGGCGTCCTTGAAGCAGAGCGTGAACTGCGGGTTCTGCGTCAGCCCGGCGTACGACCGGAAGGCGCCGTCCTCGATGACGAAGTAGCGGCCGGCTCCCGCGACCGTGCGGATCTGGAAGACCAGCCGCTTGGTCCGGACGTAGCGCGCGCAATCGGCGTTGCGATCGATCTGTCGCTTCAGCAGCTGGGCGAACGCCCACAAGAGGAACTTGAACCTGAACATGACGTGCAACCCTTGAGATGTGGAAAGATGCGAGATCGGCGAATGCGGTGTCGTGGCCCTCACTCGCTCAGGAACTGGATCGCGTGCTGCAGGAAGCGCTGCGGATACTGGAACTGCGCAGCGTGGCCGGCATCCGGATAGATGAACAGCTGCGCGTTCGGCAGGTTGCGCGCCATGTAGAACGAGTTCACCGTCGGGATCATCACGTCGTTCACGCCGTTGAGGATGAACGTCGGCTGCGGGATGGCGCGCAGGTAGGCGAAGGGATCGTCCTCCGAGAGCCTGGGCAGGTACAGCATGTTGGACTCGATCTGCGCCTTCGCGACCTCCGGCGAGGACGGGGGATCCTGGTCGGCGCGTAGATGACGACGCTCCCAGAACTCTCGCCCTGCCTGCTTGGCCTGCTCCGACCTTCCGAAGAACAGGTAGAGGAAGTCCTCGAGGGTGGGAACCGGGTTGACGGCTGTCTCCAGCACCTGGTGCTCCATGTCCGGGTCGCCTCCGCGGGGGCCGGTGCCCAGCAGCATCAGCTTGCGCACGAGCTTGGGATGGCGCCAGGTCAAGTCCAGCGCCTGGAACCCGCCCAGCGAGAAGCCCAGGACGTCGATCTGTTCCAGGCCCAACGCTCGGACGAAGGCCGCGGCGTCGTCGGCCATATCCTCGATGCGCGTGCGGGGTGTGCCGCCCGAAGAGGCGATGCCGCGGCCGTTGTACAAGATGACTTCGCGCCCCGCCGCGAGGCCGTCTGTCATCAACGGGTCCCAGTGATCCATGCCGCCGCGGAAGTGCTGCAGGAACAGCATCGGGGGCTGCGAAGCAGCGCCATTGCCCCAGCGGCGATAGGCGAGTCGGGTGCCACCGACTTCCACGAAGCGCGTGGGTGCGGTCAGGTGCGTGTCAGTCATGTGCTTGCCTTTGGAATCAGGAGACTTGCGCCAGGAGTGCGCTTGCAGGACTTCTCAACCCGAGGCTCAGTTCGCCAGAAAGGCCAGCGCCTTGGGAACGAAGTCATCCTCGTACTGGAAGACGCCGCCGTGGCCCGCATCGGGATAGATGACCAGCTGGCTGTTGGGCAGCCGCCGCGCAAGGTCGTATGAGTTCGGGGTCGGAACCATCCGATCCGCGTCGCCATTGACCACCAGGACGGGTTGCTTCACGACCGAGAGGTCTGCCGGCGCCTTCTGTCCCCACGCGCTGAGCGCCTGGAGTTGCGCGATGTAGGCGCTGATCGCGATCTCCGCGTCGCGGTCGTCCGTACGCTCCTGCAGGCGCCTCAGGAAGGCCTTCCCGGCCGCGATGCCGCTGGGCGTGCGCGTGAAGAACAGGTACTGCTTCGGGTCCTGCCCGGTGAGCTTCGCGCGCATCAGGTCGTAGTTCGCCACGCCCGCCACCGTGCTGATGCCCTCGCCGCCAGCCGGCCCGGTGCCCGCCAGGATCATCCTGCGCACCAGCTGCGGCTCCTTCAGCACGATCTCCTGCGAGATCATCCCGCCCATCGAGAAGCCGAAGAGGTCAACCTGCTTGAATCCCTTGGCCTTGATGAACGTGATGGCGTCGTCGGCCATCTGTTCCATCGTGTTGGCCGGCTTGCCGCTCGACGACCCGATGCCGCGATTGTCGAAGGCGATCACATGGTGGGTTGCGGCCAGGCCATCGACCACGCGCGGATCCCAGTTGTCCATCACGCCGGCCAGGTGGACGAGCAGCACGACGGGGACGCCGCCGTTCTGCTGGCCCAGTTCCCGGTACGCGAAGTCCACGCCGCCTGCCGAGACGAACTGCGTCGGAACATCCTTCCAGGTCACGGGCCGAGCACTCGCGGACGTCGAAGGGCTTGCGTCCGGGGTGGTGGTGCCGCCGGCTTCGGCATACGGCGACACAAGGGCCGCTCCAAGCGCCAGGGCGTAAACGGTGGATCTCAGGAGAGAGGAAGTCATGGCAGTTTTCCAGTGTTTGGTCATCGGAGGCGGTCAGGCTTGTGCGCGATAGCGTTCGGCCACCTGCGCCTGGCGAATGTCCGAGAGCAAGCCCTGGCGAGCGCCGTCCAGCGCGTCCCAGCGACCGGCGACCTGCAGCGGCGGGATCGTGACCAGTTCGCGGCGGTCGAACCCGACTAGGGCCGCGTCGACCAGGTCGCTCACTTCCATCACCTCGGGGAGCGAATTGACGTCGATGCCGGCACGCTCCCAGATCTCCGTGCGGGTCGCCGCGGGCAGTACCGCTTGCACGTAGACGCCCTTGGATGAGAGCTCGAGGTTCAGGCCTTGCGACAGGAACAGGACGAACGCCTTGGTGGCCCCGTAGATCGACATGCCGAATTCAGGTGCGAAACCCACGACCGAACCGATGTTGACGATCGAGCCCGTGCCGGACTGCGCAAAGCGCGGGGCAACGGCGCCGGCGAGTCGCGTCAGCGCGGTGATGTTGAGCGCGATGAGGCGTTCGACGCTGTCAGGGCTTTGCTGCAGGAAGCCGCCTGACTGCGCCATGCCCGCGTTGTTGATGAGGATCCCGATGCGGGCGTCGTCGCGCAGCCAGGCTTCCACCGCGGCCAGGTCGGCTTGCTGTGTCAGGTCGGCCGGCAGCACGTCGACGGCGATGCCGTGCTGGGTGCGAAGGCGGCCGGCGAGCGCCTCCAGCCGGGATCTGTCGCGGGCCACCAGCACGAGGTCATGACCGCGCTGAGCGAAGCGCTCTGCGTAGGTCGCACCGATGCCCGTGGAGGCGCCCGTGATGAAGACGGTAGGGAGGGTAGACATGATCGATTTCCTGCTGGAAGGGGGCCGCAAGCGCGGGCGCATTTCTTCGAAGTTCCTGCTGTCGAGTCCGAGAGCCGAGCGAGCTGGCTCTGGCGCGAGGGCTGGAAACTGTCAACGCCTCAATGATGACGATCATAATCCAACATGTCAAGTGTTGGATGATGTTCGACATCAATGTATAGTGGGCTCGTTCAGGAACGAACTCACGGTTGTCGGAAAATGAAGGTCACCAAGGCACAGGCTCAAGCGAACCGGGCGCACGTCGTCGAGACGGCGTCCACGCTGTTTCGTGAGCACGGATACGACGGGGTTGGCGTGGCCGACCTGATGGCGGCCGCGGGATTCACCCACGGCGGCTTCTACAAGCAGTTCGGATCCAAGGCCGACCTGATCGCGGAATCGACGGCGTGCGGCATCGCGCAGACAGTCGCGATGACCGATGGCGTTGGTCCGGTGGAGTTCGTGGAGCAATACCTCTCGCGAGAGCACCGAGACTCCCGGGCTACCGGCTGCACGATGGCGGCCCTGGGCGGCGATACCGCACGCCAGCCCGAGACGGTGCGAATCGCGTTTGCAGCCGGCGTCGAAGACCTCGTCGCCGCGCTGACCAGCCAGCGCACCGCTTCGGATTCAGCAGATGCTGGCCAGGCACGGGCCAAGACCCTGGACGCGCTGGCGCATGCCGTGGGCGCCATCGTCATGTCGCGGGCGTGCCCGGACGACTCGCCGTTGGCCGATGAATTCCTGGCGGTTTGCCGCGACGCGCTCCTTGCGTCCGCGGCACCGAAGGTCGCTGGGCGCAAGAAAAGGACGGGCCGACATTCCTGAGCGTCGCGAACTCTTTTTCGGGCCACGAGCGGCCGTTCGCGATTGACCGGTTTCTGGCACGCTACGATCACGCCGTTTGGCGACTGCCCCCCGCGGCTGTCAACTCGATCCGGTCTTGTTTGACAGCGGAATCAGCATCGGCCGCTCGACCAACAACTCTCACGACGCCAGTTGCAGGGACGTCGACATGACCGCCTCGCAGGCCGCCGAGGCGCAATGAGAACGGCGAGTCACGGCTCTGTCGCGCGCAGTTCGTCGTTTAACCAGTCGACCAGTTTGACCACGTCCTGCCGGCGGCTGAGGTGGGGCGCGATCCAGATTGACAGGCGATTGGGGCCACGCACAAAGTCCAGCGGCGCCACGAGCGTGCCACTCGTCAGGTCGTCCCGTACCAGCATGCGTGGCACGTTCGCGACCCCCAGGCCGCAGCGCGCGCCCTGGATCAATAGGTAGAAGTGGTCGAAGACCTCATCGACGCGCAACTCCATGTTGGTCTGGCCGCTGCAACGCGCCCAGTCGTCCCACGCGCTTTGCCTTGTGCGCGAAACCATCAGCTTGGTTCGGGCGAGGTCGCCCACTGACTCGATGCGCGCTTGCCGAAGGTATTGCGGCGAGCACACAGGTCCAACCCACTCAGGTGCGACGTCGACTCGCACCACATCCTTTGGCGCTTCGATTGACGACAGGCGGATCGCCACGCTGACGTTGTCGCGAACGAAGTCAACTGGGCCGTGACTCATGTTGAAGCGAAGTTCGACCTCGGGATGAACGTCCTTGAAGCGATTCAGACGAGGGAGGAGCCAGTGCATCATGATCGACTCCGAACACGCCAAGGTCACTGGCCCCGGCTTGAGTTGATCGACGCTCGACTGAATCAGGCTAAACGCGGTCGACAGCCCGTCCGCCAGACGCTGTCCCTCTGCCGTCGGCACGGCGCCTTGCGCACTGCGCGTGAGAAGCGCGAGGCCGATGGAGTCCTCGAGCATGCGGATGTGGCGGCTGACGGCACCGTGCGTGACCGATAGCTCGTCCGCCGCGGCGCTGAAGCTGCGCAAGCGTGCCGTCGCCTCGAAGGCGCGTAGGGCATTCAGGGAAAGACGAAGAGGCGTATCCATGCGTGCCGTCCCAGACCTCGGGTGAACCCTGACGTCTTGTGAGTTTTCATCACAGGCCGCTCAGATCATATCGTTTGCACCCCTGATGTCGGGCGTCTACGCTGTGAACCATACCAGAGAGAAGCTCACAGCCCCATGGACCACACCACCCCCCGCGCCGAGTTCACCGCACGCTACTTCGTCGAAAGCTCGGTCGCCTCCGAGAAGATCGCCCAGGTGATCGCCGGCGAGCAGTCCAGCGGCACCTTCCTGTCGCTGCCTGGCGAGACCCACGAATTGAAGGAGCGTTCGCGGGCCCGCGTCGTGCGCATCCAGCCACTCGCTCCAACGCTGCAGCCCACGCTGCCCAGCGCCTACGTCGATCGTCATCCGCACGGTGGCGTGTTCCACCGGGCCGAGATCGAGATCGCGTTTCCGGTCGCCAACGTCGGCGCCAACTTGTCCAGCCTGCTGGCCACGGTGGCCGGCAACCTTTTCGAACTCGGCGAGGTCACCGGCCTGCGGCTGCTTGACCTGGATCTCTCGCCCGAATATGCGGCCCAGTTCGCCGGCCCGGCGTTCGGCATCCCCGGCACACGGCGGCTTGCCGGCGTTCAGGGGCGGCCGCTGATCGGCACCATCATCAAGCCGAGCATCGGCCTGACGCCGGCCCAGACCGCCGAGCTGGTCGACAGCCTGTGCGCGGCCGGCATCGACTTCATCAAGGACGACGAGCTGATCGCCGATCCGCCGTATGCGCCGTTCGACGAACGCCTGCGGGCCGTCATGCCGGTGCTGCAGCGCCATGCCGATCGCCTGGGCCGCATGCCGATGTACGCGATCAACATCTCCGGCTCGGTCGACGAGATGCTGCGCCGCCACGACGCCGTGCTGGCCGCGGGCGGCAGCTGTGTGATGGTCAGCGTCAACTGGGTCGGCTTCTCGGCCGTCGAGCACCTGCGCCGGCACGCGCAGCTGCCCATCCATGGGCACCGCAATGGCTGGGGTGCGTTCACGCGCCATCCGGGGCTCGGCTTCTCCTTCCAGGCCTACCAGAAGCTGTGGCGGCTCACGGGGGTGGACCACCTGCACGTGAACGGCATCCGCAGCAAGTTCTGGGAGCCGGACGAGTCGGTTCTCGCATCCGCTCGCGCCTGCCTGACGCCCTGGGCGGGGCTCCAGCCGCTGATGCCGGTGTTCTCGTCTGGCCAGTGGGCGGGCCTGGCGCCCGACCTTTACGCCGGTGTGGGCGCGGTCGACCTGATGCACCTGGCCGGCGGCGGGATCATCGGTCACCCCGACGGTATCGCTGCCGGCATGGCCAGCATGCGCGAAGGCTGGGAGGCGGCGGTGGCGGGCATCGGCCTGGACACGTACGCCCGATCGCACCCAGCGCTCAAGCGTGCGCTGGTTCATTTTGGCAACCTGTAGAGGCCGACATGCTCAGGCTCGCCTTTTACGGTGACGATTTCACCGGCTCCACCGACGCGCTGGAGGTCCTGGCCTTCGCCGGTCTCGACTGCGCGCTCTTCCTCGACGTGCCCGACGAGCAGACGCTACGTGAACTGGGCCCCTTCGATGCCATTGGCGTGGCGGGCGCGAGTCGCGCGATGTCACCGGCCGAGATGGACGAGCAGCTCATGCCCGTGCTCGCCGCGATGTCACGGCTGCCCGTGCCTTTGGTGCACTACAAGGTGTGCTCGACCTTCGACAGCTCCCCGACCATCGGCAGCATCGGTCGCGTGATGGACCTCTCGCGATCAGCCTTTGGTGACACCGCGATCCCGATCGTGGCGGCCACGCCGGCGCTGGGTCGCTACTGCGTCTTCGGCAACCTGTTCGCCCGCTCCGGCACCGACGGGCGCGTGCATCGCATCGATCGCCACCCGATCATGAGCGTGCACCCGGTGACGCCGATGCGCGAGGCCGATCTGACGCGCCACCTTGGCGCGCAGACTTCCATGCCCATGGCCAGCTTCACGCTGCCGCAGTTCGCATCCGATCAGCTGGCGACGGCGGCGGAGCTTCATCGCTTGGTCGACGCGACGCCAGCGGGGGCTGTGCTGTTCGACGGCACGACCATGGAGCAGCTCACCGAGACCGGCCGCCTGCTCGAGGGCCTCGCAAGCAGCCGCAAGACGCCGCTGTTCTGCATCGGTGGCTCGGGACTCGAATATGCGCTGACGCAGTGGTGGCGCGAGGCGGGCGTCTTGCCTTCCGCCCCGACCGAACACGACCGTTTCGACGGCGTGCCCCAGGTGCTGGCCGTCTCGGGGAGTGCCTCAACGCTGAGCGCGTTGCAGATCGACGCGGCGCTGAGTGCCGGCTTTGTCGAACTGGCCGTGGATGCTGCGGCGTTGGTCGCTGCGAGCGACCCCACGATGGAACTCGGTCGTCTCGCCGAACGTGCCTTGCTCGCGTTGCGCGCCGGCCAAAGCGTGATGTTGCACAGCGCGCGTGGGCCGCAGGATCCGCGCATCGAGGCGATGATGGCCGCGCTGGCCGACCAGGGCATGGACCACGCCCAGGCGCGCCACGAAGGGGGCCGCCTGCTGGGGCAGCGCTTGGGCGAGCTGGTCGACGCGCTGCTGCGCGCGCATCCGGTGCAACGCCTGCTGCTGTCGGGTGGCGACACCTCCAGCCATGTCACGCAGCGGCTCGCACCGCAGGCGCTGCGCGTCGTCGCGCGTTTGGCTCCCGGAGCACCGCTATGCCGCGCGATCTCTCGCGAGCCGCACTTAGCGCGGCTCGAAATCGCACTCAAGGGCGGCCAGATGGGCCAGTCCGATTATTTCGTCAAGGCGTTGCGCGGAACCTCCGAAGCTCGCCCATAACTTCCATGAACCTCAGGAGACAAGACATGACATCGATCAACCGCCGCCACGCCCTGATGACAGGCGCCGCACTCATCAGCGCTCCGGCGCTGGTGCTTCCGCGCTTCGCGCGTGCCGCCGAATTCACTTACAAGTTCGGCACCAACGTGCCGGCCACCCATCCGCTCAACGTGCGCGCGATGCAGGCCGCCGAGCGCATCCTGAAGGACACGGGCGGCCAGGTCCAGATCAACGTCTTCCCCAACAACCAGCTCGGCAACGACGCCGACATGCTCTCGCAGCTGCGCGCAGGGGGGCTGGAGTTCTTCACCGTGTCGGGCGTGAATGTCCTGTCGCAGCTGGTGCCGGTCTCGTCGATGTGGGGCCTGGGTTTCGCGTGGGCGAGCGACGAAACGGTGAACAAGGCACTGGACGGCGACCTGGGCAAGTTCCTGCGCGCGCAGTTTCCCAAGGTGGGCCTGATGGCGATGGACACCGTGTGGAGCTCTGGATTCCGGCAGATCACGAACAGCGTGCGGCCGATCAACACGCCCGACGATCTGAAGGGCCTGAAGATACGCGTTCCCGTCAGCCCGCTGTGGACCTCGTTGTTCTCTCACCTCGGCGCAGCGCCGGCCTCCATCAACTTCGCGGAGACTTATTCGTCGCTGCAGACCAAGGTGGTCGACGGACAGGAGAACCCCTTGGCGATCATCTCGATCGCCAAGCTCTACGAGGTGCAGAAGTACTGTTCGATGACCAACCACATGTGGGACGGCTGGTGGTGCATGACGAACCAGAAGGTCTGGGACCGCATTCCGGAAAAGGCCCGGCCCATCATTGCCAAACACCTGAACCAGGCAGCGCTCGACATGCGCGCCGACAGCACGAAGCTCAATGCCTCCCTGCGGCCCGAACTGACCGCCAAGGGGCTGACCTTCAACGATCCGAAGCCCGACGCATTTCGCGAACGGCTGAAGGCCTCGGGGTTCTATGCCGAGTGGAAGCAGAAGTACGGCGAGGAAGCGTGGGCCTTGCTCGAGAAGCACACCGGCAAGCTGGGCTGACCATGCACGCCGCTTCGACTTCCGACGACCGCCCGCAGCAGGGCGTCGTTGCCGCCTGGGCCACACGCGCGCAGCGGCAGCTCGGCCGCCTGCTCGGCGTGCCGGTCGCGGTGCTGGTCGCCGCCGAGATCGCGGTGCTCCTGGCCGGCGTGGTGGCTCGCTACGTGTTCCATCATCCCCTGGTCTGGTCAGATGAGGTCGCCTCGATCCTGTTCCTGTGGCTGGCAATGCTGGGTTCGGCGGTCGCCTTCCAGCGTGGCGAGCACATGCGCATGACGGCTGTGGTGGGCAAGCTCGCCCCGTCCACTCGCGCGTTTGTGGACGTGCTCGCCACCGCGGCGGCGCTCGCATTCCTGCTGCTCATCCTCCCGCACGCCTGGGAGTACGCGGTCGAGGAGGCGATGATACGGACGCCGGCGTTGGACCTACAGAACTCCTGGCGTGTTGCCGCAATGGCCACCGGCTTCGGCGCCATGGCACTGCTGGCCGTCTTGCGGCTGGCCGCAGCGGGCCGGCCGCGCCAGGTGGCAGCGGCCGTCGGGCTGGTCGTCGCGATCATCGTCGTGATGACGTTGTTGCAGCCCTTGTGGCATCAGCTCGGCAACGCCAATCTGGTGGTCTTCTTTGTGGTCATCGTCGCCGGGGCGGTGTTTGCAGGCGTCCCGATCGCGTTCGCCTTTGGCCTGGCCACGCTCGGCTACGTCATGCTGACCACGCAGACCCCGGTGCTCATCGTCGTCGGCCGCATGGACGAAGGCGTCAGCCACCTGATCCTGCTGTCAGTGCCGTTGTTCGTATTCCTTGGCCAATTGATCGAGATGACGGGCATGGCACGAGCCATGGTGGCCTTCCTCGCCAGCCTGCTCGGTCACGTGCGTGGCGGCCTGCACTATGTGTTGGTCGGCGCCATGTACCTCGTCTCCGGCATCTCCGGCTCGAAGGCGGCCGACATGGCGGCGGTCGCGCCCGTGCTGTTTCCTGAAATGACCAAGCGCGGCGCGAAGGAAGGCGACCTCGTCGCGCTGCTGTCGGCGACTGGCGCGCAGACCGAAACCATCCCGCCGTCCATCGTGCTGATCACGATCGGCTCGGTCACGGGCGTGTCCATAGCGGCACTGTTCACAGGTGGCCTGTTGCCGGGCCTGGTGCTGGCCGCGATGCTGGTGGCCGTCGTGTGGGCACGCTATCGCCATGAAAACCTGAGCGGCGTGCGCCGGGCCAGCCGCGGCGAAGTCGGCCGGGCGTTCCTGGTCGCGGTACCCGCCATCGCGCTGCCTTTCATCATTCGCGCCGCGGTGGTCGAAGGCATCGCGACGGCGACCGAGGTCTCGACCATTGGCATCGCATATGGCGTGCTCGCCGGACTGCTGATCTACCGGCAGTTCGACTGGACGCGGATCTACCCGATGCTGGTCGACACGGCGAGTCTGTCAGGATCGATCCTGCTGATCATCGGGGCGGCCACCGCGATGGCCTGGGGGCTGACGCAATCGGGTTTCTCGAACACGCTCAGCCAAGTCATGCGCGCGCTTCCCGGCGGTGCGGCTGGGTTCATGGCGGTGTCCATCGTCGCCTTCATCGTGCTGGGCAGCGTGCTCGAAGGCATCCCCGCCATCGTGTTGTTCGGCCCGCTGCTGTTCCCGATCGCTCGGGCGGTGGGCATCAACGAGGTGCACTACGCCATGGTGGTCATCCTCTCGATGGGCCTGGGCCTGTTCGCGCCACCCTTCGGCGTGGGCTACTACGCGGCTTGCGCGATCAGCCGCATCAACCCCGACAAGGGCATCCGGCCCATGGGCGCCTACATGCTCGCGTTGTTCGTCGGCCTCGTGATCGTCGCGGCCGTGCCGTGGATCTCGATCGGCTTCCTCTGACCCCTCCGTTCTCATCCTTAACATGAACCACTCTTCAGAAACACGCGTCGCATTGGTCACGGGCGGCGCCAAAGGCATCGGCGCCGAGGTGTGCGCCCGGCTGGCGAGCCTCGGCCACCAGGTGCTCGTGGCCGACCTCGATATCGACGCCGCAACCGCCACCGCTCGCGAACTGCAGGCGGCGGGCGGCCGGGCGACTGCGCTTGCGCTGGACGTCGGCAAGCCCGAGTCGATTGCCGCGGTCTTCCAGCAGATCGAGCGCGAGCACGGCCGCTGCGACATGCTTGTCAACAGCGCCGGCATCGCCAAGGTCTTTCCGTTCCTCGACTTCCCGCTGGAAAACTTTCTGGCGACGATGAACATCAATGTCACCGGCACGCTGCTGTGTTCGCAAGCGGCGGCACGGCTGATGGCGAAGAATCGCTGGGGCCGCATCGTCAACATCGCTTCGGTCGCCGGTATGCGGGCGGTGGGCAGCGGCCGCACCGCCTACGGAACGTCCAAGGGCGCCGTGATCGCGCTGACGCGGCAGATGGCGGTTGAACTGGCAGAGCACGGCATCACGGCCAATGCGGTGGCGCCGGGCCCCGTCGACACACCGATGACGCAGACGCTGCA
>Ga0207695_10002507_pt1 | contig 26986 bp, 24 predicted proteins | sample KBSC54metaG_FD_184354 | JGI IMG/M metagenome (GOLD analysis project Ga0207695, IMG submission 184354) | Corn rhizosphere microbial communities from Kellogg Biological Station, Michigan, USA - KBS C5-4 metaG (SPAdes) (version 2) | ecosystem: Host-associated > Plants > Roots > Rhizosphere > Soil...
CGCGGGTCGAACTGGTCGTGAACCGCCTGATCATGGGTGCGCATCGGCCGGCTCTCCTGGTGAAGGGTGAAGGAGACCCTACTGGGTGCCATATCCAGGTACAAGGCTGTCACTTATCCTATTATAGTCGCCAGGTGCCTCCTCACCCTCAGACCCTGGGACAGTTCCTGCGCGCACGGCGTGACCGCTCGCGCCCGGAGGATTTCGGCCTGTCCGAAGGACACAGACGCCGGGCCCCTGGCCTGCGGCGCGAGGAGGTCGCTGCGCTGTGCGGTATCAGTCCGACGTGGTACGCGTGGATCGAGCAGGGGCGCACCAGCGCCATTTCCGTCGAGACCCTTGGCGCACTCGCCCGGGGCCTGCGACTGTCGCAGGCCGAGCGTACCTACCTGTTCGAGCTCGCCTCGCGTGCCGACCCCGCTCCCGCACGCCCCGCGGAAACCGACCCCCATCGCCTGGATGATCTGATCGGGGCGGTCAGCACGCCCGCCTATGTGCTCGACCGCCATTGGGATGCGCTGGCATGGAACGAGCCGGCGGCGGCGCTGTTCGAGGACTGGTTGGGTAGCTCTGTCACCAACCTCCTGCGCTATGTGTTCCTGCACCCGCGGGCACCCTCGTTCATCATCGACTGGCCCGAGCGGGCGCGCCGCCTCGTTGCCGAATATCGAGCCGACACGGCCGCCTGGCACGATGACCCGGTGCGCCGCGCCCTGGTGGATGAGTTGAGCTGGGAGAGCGCGCCCTTCGAGGCGGCCTGGCGAGCCCAGAACGTACTCGGCCGTGAAGGGGGCCTGCGCCGATTTCAACATCCCCGGCGTGGCCTGTGCCTCTACGAGCAATTCACGTTGCGCGTCGCGCAGCGCGCGGAGCTGAAATTGACGGTGCTGGTGCCGAAGGACGCGGGCGCCTCTTGAGGGAGATAGCCTCCCCGGCCGAAGTCTGCTGCAATACGGGCCGATACCGGCCGCAACGTGATTTTGCGCAGGATGCGTCGTGGATCATCCCCTGCCCTTCGGCCTCACCGCAGTGTTCGTCAACGTGCTGCTCAGTCAGCTCGGTTTGCCGCTGCCGGTGATTCCGACGCTGATCCTTGCCGGGGCACTCGCCAACGACGGGCGGCTGTCGGGAAGTGCGCTCTGCATGGGAGCCGTGGCGGCCTGCTTCATCGGGGATACGGCGTGGTACCTGTCGGGACGCCTGTACGGCAACCGAGTGATGAAGCTGTTGTGCCGCATCTCCCTCACTCCTGACTCCTGTGTCAGCCAGACCCAGACGCGCTTCGAGCGTTGGGGTGGCAACGCGCTGGTGGTTGCCAAGTTCGTCCCCGGCCTGTCGCTGATCGCGCCGCCGCTCGCCGGCGCCACCCGGATGGGGTTTGCGCAGTTCGCCGCGTTGAGCCTCGCGGGCTCGGTCGTGTGGGTCGGCGTCTTTGTCGCCGGTGGGATGTTTCTCGGACCGCAGATCGAGCGTCTGCTGCCGCACCTGCGAGCGGTTGGCGGCGTCGCCCTCCTGGTCATCGGCGCTTTCATTGTGCTCTATGTCGCCTACAAATGGTGGCAGCGACAGCGCTTCTTCGCGTTCCTGCGCATGGCACGCATCAGCGTCGGCGAGCTCTATCGTCTGTTGGACTCGGGAGCGGCCCCCGTGATCGTCGACGTGCGCTCGCAGACCGCGCGGTCGCTGGAGCCGCGACGGATCCCGGGCGCGCTGCATGTCCCGGTGCAAGACATGGAGCAGCACATCAAAGAGCTGCCGCGCGACCACGAGATCGTTCTGTACTGCACCTGCCCCAACGAGGCCTCGGCGGCCAAAGTGGCGAAGATGCTGATGAGCTACGGGTTCCGGCGCGTGCGCCCGCTGCACGGCGGCCTGGATGCATGGATTGCCGCAGGATACGCGGTAGAAACCTATCCCGACGTCCAGGTCATCATGAAAAAGCCGCCGCAGACGACAGCACAGTCTCTCAGCGGGTCACACAGCTAGCGCGCCCGGCCAGGCGCGGACCGACGCTTCAGCAGTATAGCTCACGCCTCGATAACGCCTTGAAATCACGCGTCACAATCCTGACACTTCCGTGCATGATGAGTGCACTGCGTCAGTTTCTCGCGCGTTCCGAGCGGCTCTTCATCCTGACCGGCGCCGGGTGCAGCACGGATTCCGGGATTCCCGACTACCGCGACGGAGAAGGCGCCTGGAAGCGCGCGCGGCCCGTCCTGTTCGACGCCTTCATGTCCGGTGCGCTCATCCGGCAGCGCTACTGGGCGCGCAGCATGGCCGGATGGCGCCGCTTCCAGAGTGCGCGGCCCAACGATGCTCACCGGGCGCTCGCGCAACTGGAGCGCGAGGACCGCGTCGAGGCGCTGGTGACCCAGAACGTCGACCGGCTGCATCAGCTCGCCGGCAGCCGGGAGGTGATCGATCTGCATGGTCGCCTGGATTGCGTGCGCTGCATGGATTGCGGCCACCGTTTGGCGCGCGAGGCCATGCAAGCCGAGCTCGTGCGCTGCAACCCCGAATGGGCCGAGCTCGATGCCCGCATTGCGCCCGACGGCGATGCCGATCTCGTTATCAGGGACTTCTCCAGCTTCCACGTACCCCACTGCCCGGCGTGCGCGGGCATCCTGAAGCCGGACGTTGTGTTTTTTGGCGAGAGTGTGCCCGCGGAGCGCGTCAGCGCCGCGATGACGCGCCTCGCGCACGCAGACGCGGTACTGGTGGTCGGTACCTCGCTGATGGTGTATTCCGGGTATCGGTTCGTGCACGCTGCCGCACAGAGCGGCAAGCCCATCGCGGCAATCAATTTGGGGCGTACACGAGCGGATTCGCTACTGAGCCTCAAGGTGACCGAATCGTGCTCAGCCGCACTGGCCTTTCTGCTGCCGACGCCCCCGACGATCGCCTGCGCAGTTTGAGGACATCCTGATGACCAGACTTTCGCTGACAGCCTTCCTGGAAATCGCCGTGATCATGTGCGTCATCCTGACCGCGGTGCTGAGCTGCTACGCCGTGGCGGCCCGGCGCGCCCGCAACCTGTTTCGCAGCCAGTCCGCAATCCGCTGGCTGAATCGCGGCACCGGCACGGTCGTGGCGGGCGCCGCCATCGCAGTTGCCACGCGCTAGTCCCATCATGGTGCCATTCTCGATTCTGGATCTCGCTCCGGTTGCCGAAGGCGCCACGCCCGCCGATGCGCTACGCAACTCACTGCAGCTGGCACAGAAGGCCGAGGAGCTCGGCTATCGGCGCTTCTGGCTGGCCGAGCATCACGGTATGGCGGGCATCGCCAGCGCCGCAACCGCAGTCGTCATCGGCTACGTCGCAGGAGGCACGCGCACCATCCGCGTCGGGTCAGGAGGCATCATGCTCCCCAACCACGCGCCGCTGGTTGTCGCCGAACAGTTCGGCACGCTCGCGTCCCTGTATCCCGACCGAATCGATCTCGGACTGGGCCGGGCGCCGGGCACGGATCAGTTGACCGCGCGTGCGCTGCGTCGCGATCTGATGAGCCGCGCCGAGGACTTCGGTCACGACATCCAGGAGCTGCAGGCCTACTTCGCACCGGCGGTGCCGGGGCAGCGGATCCGCGCTGTGCCGGGCGAGGGATTGAAGGTGCCGATCTGGCTGTTGGGGTCGAGCCTCTATGGCGCGCAGCTCGCTGCGATTCTCGGACTGCCCTATGCGTTCGCCTCGCACTTCGCGCCCGACGAAATGATGCGCGCGCTGGAGGTGTACCGCACCGGCTTCCGCAGCTCGGCGCAACTGGAACGCCCGTACGCAATGCTGACGGTCAACATCTTCGCCGCCGACACTGACGAGGAAGCGCGGCGTCAGTTCACTTCGCTGCAGCAAGCGTTTCTGAATCTCAGACGCGGCAGGCCGGGCCGGGTGCCGCGGCCGATCGACGACATCGACACCTTCTGGGCGCCCGAAGAGAAGGCGGGCGTGGCCCACGCGCTCATGTACTCGTTCGTCGGCTGCGCGGATACCATCGAGCGGGACCTGAGGGCCTTCCTGGCGAAAACCCGCCCCGACGAGCTGATGATCGCGGGTCACTTCCACGATCCCGCCGCCAGAGTGCGCTCGCTGGAAATCACGGCGCAGGTGCGGGACAGGATCGCGAGCTGAGGATTCGGCGCGCGGCGCCATCGCGAACTGGCACGGGTGCAGCCGCGGGACTGGGTTGGGCGCTGAGTGGTGGGCTCAGCCCGGGTACTGTCGGGGGAACACGATGCGGAAGGTGGTCCCGCGCCCGCGCTGGGTCTGCAGCTCGATGCTCGCATCGAGCAGCTCGCACAAGCGCTTGACGATCGACAGCCCGATCCCCTCTCCCGAAGCGTGATTCACTTCCGTTTCAGATGACGAGGGCTTCGCGCTCGACAGCTCAGCCGGCATCTCCTCGGCCTGTCCCGAGATAGCCTGGTTTTCCCGCGTGGCCTCGCTGATCACCAGCGCCAGAGGGGTATCCGATGCGCGCTCGAGCCCGACACCCGTGTCCTGCACACAAAGAATCCATCGCTCGAGATTGCCGGAAGGGGCGGCAGAGCAGGAAACCAGCACACCCCCGCTCTCGGTGTACTTGATTGCGTTGAGGATCAGGTTCTGCGCGATGCGCGTGACCTTCACGACGTCTCCCTGAACTTGCAGCTCCGGCGGCATATGGCATCTCAGGAAGAGATGGCGCTCCGTGGCCAGCGGCTGCAGTGAATCGCACAGGGCTGTAATGATGCCGACGGCGTCGAAAGCGACCACCTCCCGATGCTCACGCCCGGCTTCCAGGCGCGTCAGCTCGATCAGATCGCTCAGCAGGGCCTCCAGCGACTCGGCGCTGCGCCGCACGCGGCCGACGAACTCCGCCAGCTGGGACGTCGCCGCAGCCTTTCCGGGCGGGGACATCGCCACCCGCCCAAGCGCCGTCGCCGCCAGTTTGACGGCGCCCACGGTGCCCCTCAGGTCGTGCGCCGCTTCGCGCCACAGCTCCGTGCGTTCGCTATCGAGCGCGCGCAATTCGTCGTGGGCGCGCTCTAACTCACTCAAACGGCTGGCGGCCTCGGCGCGCTCGAGGGCCGCATGACTGGAGGCACTCTCGACCATGCAGTCAACGAACAGCCGGGTGAGCATGACGCGCGCGCTGCTGAGCGCCTCCGCCGCGAACCTGGGCCGCTCGAGCGCAAAGGCTTCGAGCTCCTCCAGCATGCACAGGTGCAGGTGGCCCCATTCACGCATGGTCTCTCTGGAGTTGTAGCCATGCAGCCAGCGGTTCTCGCCGTGGTCAGCTGCTCCTGCGCGTTGCTCTGATTGGGCCACACGCTCATCCGCTGCATAACGCGCGCGCAAGGTGCGCTCGAACGCGTCGAGAATGCGTGGGATGTGGTCAACGAACTGCGCACGCGCCAATGACGCTACAGCACTGACCTTGGGATCGCCGTCAACAGCCACGCGCCAGCGAGCGAGTATGGACTCACGCTGTTTGTTCAAGCGCGCAGCGATCCGTGCGTACTCGGAATGCGGGTCAGGTGCCATAGCGGGCCCGGCCAGGCGCCGGAGTGGGGCGACCGATGTCACCTTACGGCAAACGAGCCATCAGGCAAGCTTGGACCTCAGCGGCGGTGCGCCGCGCTAGCGGATGAGGTCAGATCGATCTGTGGGGACCCGCTGGCCTTGGTGGCGGGTCAGTCCCGGGGGCTGGTGCACGCCGCGTAGCGCTGTCCTTCCACGCTGATCCGGTTGCTGACGGGGTAGCCCATGAAAGTGCCGCTCAGCTCGACCTCACCCCGATAGTGGGAGGCCGAATCGAAGACGATGTTGCCGACCAACGCGATTGGCCCTTGGCACTCCACCGTCCATGACAGCGTCGTGCCGGTACGCTCGGACTTCGTCTGCCTGCACATGTCGCCCGCGGGAAGCGCGATCTGGGCATACGCGCTCCACGGATCCAGGGCCTCCTCGACACAGTGCCAACGCACCGCGGGGGCTTGCTGAACCGGCCCTTCGAGCCGTTCGGTGGTTTTCCACAGGCCCGGAAGCGCCATGAACTCACCGGCCGTCGCCAGCGGCGGCACGGTGAGTCCCGCAAACGCGCTCCCTGCAAGAGCCACAGCAGCGAGCGCGGCGGCGCAAGACCCGCCGCGCTCGCTACGCACTCGCCACGCTACTCGCAAGACGCTAGTGCCTGTCGTGATCGAAGTCGAACTGGTCCATCAGATCGCCGATCGCCGGTTGATTGAGCGGCACATAGGGATTGGACCGCTGACTGATCGGGTTGGGCAGGTTATCGCGGCCGCGTGGGGAAATCGTCTCGTGCAGATTCCAGTTCGCTTCGACGAACTTGTCGAACGAGACGTGATCGGCATAGCTGTGGGAGACGTGCCCACCCCTGGAGTACGGCGAGACGGTGATGAAGGGAATGCGCGTGCCGTCGCCGAAGAAGTCGATGGTCTGCACGTAGCCCGAGTCCCAGTAGCCGCCACCTTCATCGAAAGTGATCATGACGGCCGTTTCCTTCCAGACCTCCGGATTGGCCTGCACGCTCTCGACGATCTTCTGCACGAAGCCCTCGAACAGATCCAGCTTGGAGGAGGCCGGATGCCCATCCAGGATCCCGTCCGGCTTGACGATCGACACCGCCGGGAGTGTGTCGTTCTGGATGTCCGAGTACAGCTCCTCGATGTCCTGATTGTTGGCGCGCAGCGCCGGGTTCGTCATGATCTGCGTGGAATACAGGAAGGGATCGCAGATATTGCAGAACGTCCCCGCCTCGCCGTCCTCCTTACCGCCGTCGAATCCCTCGCCGTAGTACTTCCAGCTCACGTGATGCTTGCTGAGCAGCAAGCCCAGATTGTTCTGCTGCGTCGGCGGGATCGTGAACTGTTGCGCCCCGAGCGGCGCCGGCGTCCCATCACCCAGATACCCCGGGTTGTAGTTGTTGACGAGGTAGTAAGCGTGGGCCGCACAGTCCCCGCCCAGGAACGGCCGGTAGGACAGGCCCTTGAAATAGTCGAGGATGGGAGCGACGCCCGGCTGGCTGCTGTCGGCGCAGTTGACGTACGAGCCGCCACCGTAGCCGTCCTGCACGTACCAGTTGTTGGTACCGGATTGCGGATCAGGATTTTCGATCTGGTTCAAGGGCGGGGTCGCCGGCTGGCCGTTGGCGTCCGCGTAATAAACGAGGCTGCCGTAGCCCAGCATGATGTGGTTGGCTCCGGTGCCGCCCATGACCGACTGATGGAAGTTGTCGCTCATGGTGTATTCACGGGCCAGTTGCGTGAAATAAGGCACGTCGCCCTTGGCGACGTTGTAGAACATCATGGAGGTCGAGCCTTCGCCGGTGCTCTGGTCCGTGAAGTTCTCGGGCTGGGAAGCGCCGTTGTTGCCCGCGCCGATGCTCACTTCGACCCAGGGAAACAGATCGCTCTGGCAGCCGCTCGGGTTGCTGAAGCTCGCGGTCCCGGGACTGCAGTCCAGCTGCTGCCACATCTGGAAGAAGCGGTGCACGGGACTGCTGGCATAGTCGTCATAGGCAATCGAGCGGGTCACGTCCACGGGCGCATTGGCGAGATTGGAGGGAAAGCGCGTGTCGACCACATCGGAGTCCAGGCCAGTCCCGCCGTTGGCGAGCTCGCCGTAATCGGCGGCCGGCAGCGCCGGCTCGATCGCCGCCGCTTCCGCCGCACTCGTGGCGGGGGCATTCTTGGGCGCGCCATCGGTATTGATGTCGGGCAAGGTGGCGTACGCCCGGGTCTTCTGCGGACTCGGACTGAAGGTGCCGTTGGTCTGTGCCTGCCACTGCTGCGCCAGGGCCACGTGCGGACCCGGCGAGCCGTCCACGTTGACGATCCCGCGCGAGAGCAGATTCCAGACACTCTCGCCTCGCGGCGGCTGGTAGGTGGCAAAGACATGATCGAACGTGCGGTTCTCGCCGATGATCAGGATGACGTGCTTGATGGGCGTGCGGGTATGCCGGCTCTGATCCCCTGCGTCGTATCCAGGACCTGCGTGGCCCGGTTTGTGCCGCTGCGCAGCGGCGCCCTTGACCTCGGACTGAACGTTGGCGCGAAACGGCGCATCCAGCTTCGGATCCGACGGTGCGGCCAGCGAGGCAGACATTCCCGTGACGAATGCGAGGGCGGCGCTCCCGGCGAGCACCGACACACGTTGTGATCGAGAACGATGAGTCATGAAGAGCACTCCCTGGTGTTGAGCGGAAACCGCGAGAGTCTGTCGAGCGGGCGTTAACGATTGATGACGTCCAGGTGAACAGGCGCTGACCTGGAGCTGCGCTGCGCTCTACTCGCGCTCCCGAGTGACGACGGTGAAGGGCCGCATCATCTCGTTGTCCTCATGCTCGAGCAGATGACAGTGCCACACGTAGCGCCCCAGGAATCCCTCGAACCGCACGATGATGCGTGTGACCGTTCGCGGGTCCGTGCGCACGGTGTCCTTCCATCCCGCCTCGCCCGCCTCGGGCGCAATCGCAGGCCCGGTATACTTCAGCTCGCGCCTCGCGTTGTAGGCAAACAGGTCGAACGGCCTGCGGTCGAGCACCTGGAAGCGCACCAGATGCAGATGCATCGGATGCGTGTCGTCGGTGAGATTGATGAAGCTCCAGATTTCAACCGAATCGATCACCGGCCTCTCCGTGACCGGCATGTCCCAGTGTTGACCGTTGAGCAGCATGCGCATGGGGTTGCCCAGGTGATCGCTGTGATCCTCGAGCGTCAGCGAGCGCGTAAGCACAGCAGCCGACTCCGCAATCCGCGGCACGTCCCGCAGCGTCTCAGGGAGCGCGGTGCGCGCGCTCGCTCGAGCCCTGCCGCCGCTCCCCAGGACGCGAAACTGCAGGATCTCGTTGGCCTGGTTCTTGAGACGAATGTCGGCACCGGCGTGCTCGCTGAAGTCGACGATCAGATCGACGCGCTCGGCCGGGAATACCCCCACACTGCTCAACGTGACCGCTCGTGCCAGCAGGCCCTGGTCGCTTCCGATCTGCTGGAAGCGCTGGCCGTTGGAGAGGCGCAGATTGAAGTTGCGACCGTTGGCTGCGTTCAGCACTCGCAGCCGATAGCTGCGCGGCTCGACCTCCAGGTAGGGAAAGAGCTTGCCGTTGCAGAGCGTTGCATTGCCATACACTTCGGACACCCAGGGTGCCGCTGGATCCGCGGCAGTGGGATAGGAAAGCTGCCCGTCGCGGGTGAGATTGCGGTCATAGAGGACGAGGGGAATCTCGCAGGCACCCTTCGGAAGATCGAGTGCGTCCTCGGCGGCATCGCGGATGACGAACGCGCCCAACAGTCCCGCGTAGATGTTCAGCCGCGTAATCCCCATCGCATGGTCGTGGTACCACAGAAGGGCTGCATCCTGGGCATTGGGATAGTAATCCGTGCGCGACTTGCCACCGACCCACCAGTCTTCCGGGTAGCCATCGCTCTCGGGCGGTGCCTTGGCGCCATGCACGTGGGTGACCACGCGCACGTCCGGCTTGTCGGACTCGGCACCGTGCAGCCTGTGATCGACTGCAAAGAGGTGTCGGGCAGGAAGCTCGTTGGCCCACTCAATCAGCAGACCTGCGGCGCTGCGCGTCTCGATCGTCGGGCCTGGCACGCTTGCTTCATAGCCCCACTGCTTCGTCGCGGGCACGTCGCGATGCACCTTGGACAGGTGTTCGCGCATCGCGATCCGGTAGTAAGGGACTTGCAGCCGTGGATTGACGGGGCTCGGCCGCATCTCCACGGGCCGGGCGATCGGAGGAATCGGCAGCAGGTCGACGTAGCGCTCGAGTGAGTTGGGGTTCAGCAGCGCTTGCGGAGTGGGCGCCCCCGCTGGATCGCGCGCCGCCGGTAAAGCGAGCGCCCCCGCCTGATCCCGCGTGTCCGCGCGATCGGGTGTCCGTTCCAGGTCCGGCGCCGTCCGGCCGGGCGCCGCGGCCAGATCCGGCCGGCGCGCCGCAAGCAGTGAGCCAACACCGAGCGCCAATAGACGCCGCCTCGATACCGCCATGCCTGTGCTTCGATGGAGTGCCGAAAAACCATCGATCATCCGCAGGCATCTTGAAGGAAATGTGACGGCGCGGGACCGGCCCTACCGCGCTCTGCTCCTCCACACGCTGCGCCGAAACCACACGATCGTCGCCAGCAGCGCGATGAGATTGGCGATCGGAAATCCCCACCACACCCCGGCCAGCCCGAGCGTCGTATGGCGCGCGAGCAGGTACGAGGCGGGAATCTGCAGTGCCCATTGCATCACCAGTGACAGCGCCATCGCCTGCAGCGTCTGCCCTGCGCCGCGAAAGGCTCCCGCCAGCACCTGCTGTGCTCCGATCACACCGAAGGCCGGGGCGACGACGGACACGAAGCCGGCGGCAAGGCGGACGACGGTCTCATCAGAGGGCACCAGCACGCGCGCCACCGCACCGGCGGCAGGCATGAAGAGGAGTCCGGCGACGGTCAGCACGCCGAAGATGAACCAGCCCCCCAGACGTCCCGCTTGACGGGCCCGTTGCGGCGAGCCGGCGCCGAGGTTCTGCCCCACGAGCGTGGCCGTCGCGGTCGCGAAACCCAGAGCCGGGATGAAGAACAGCATGATGATCCGCATTCCCAGGCCGAAGGAAGCCAGCGCGCGCGTGCCGAATTGCGCGGCGATCGCGGTCAGCACCAAGCCCCCCAGCGTGCGTGTCGATTGCTCGATGGAAGCCGGCAGGGCGATTGCGGCGGCCATGGCGATGAGCGCGCGGTCGATCCTGAAATCCGCGCTGCGCAGCCGGATGCCGTAACGGCCCGTGAACAACGGAATGATGCCCACGGTCGCGGCCAGCGCCTGCGAGACGACGGTAGCCCATGCGGCTCCGGCCACCCCCAGCGCCGGCACCGGGCCCCAGCCAAAAATGAGAATCGGGTCCAGGACGGCATTCAGCACCACGCTGGCGGTCACGACGATCAGCGGAAAGCGCACCTCGCCCGTGCCCTGTAGGATCGACTGACACATCACGAACGCGTAGGAGGCGGTCAGTCCGCCATACGAGATCACCAGATAAGTCGCCGCGCCCTCGAGCACCTCGGGTGAGACGCCCAGTGCCTGCAGCACAGGGCGAGCCGACACAATACCCACACCGCTCAGGACCACCGACAGCGCGACAACCATGACGATGGTCTGGGCGGCAATGCGGTTGACCATGGCGCGATTGCGCGCGCCGCTGAACTGCGCGACCAGGATCGCCCCCGCGATCGACAGCCCATTGCCGATCATGAGCAGGAGCACGGTCAGCGGCGTCGTCACCGACACCACTGCGACCGGCACAGCCCCGAGCCGGCCCAGCCAGAAAGCGTTGACCAGCTGATAGAGCGTCTGCAGCGTGATCGAGACGATGACCGGCGTGGCGAGCCGCAAGAGCGGCCTCAGGAGCGCACCTTCCGTGAGCTGCCGCGTCTTCTGTTCGAGCGCGTCCGAGTGAGTATTCACCGTGTCAGGCGGGCATAGCCCGCGGCGTCGCCCGAACCGCACCGCAGCCGGCGACGTCGCAGCCGGCCCGCACCTGGCGGCCAGCCCAAGGCTCCCCATGCGCATTCACAGCGTGATGGACACCGTTTTTGTCTCGGTGTAGGCCTCCATGCCTTCCCGTCCATGCTCGCGGCCGATGCCCGACTGCTTGAAGCCTCCGAAGGGCATCGTGAAATCCATGCCGGCGCCGCCATTCACCGAGATGCTCCCGGCTTTGATGCGAGCGGCGAGCTTGTGGGCGATGCCCACATTGCGCGTCCAGATGTAGGCGGACAGGCCATAGGAGGTGTCGTTCGCCACGCGCGCAATCCTCTCCAGCTCTTCGTCATCGAAACGCAGCGCGCACACGACGGGACCGAAAATCTCATCGCGCATGACCGACATGTCCGGCCGCACATTGCTGAGCACCGCCGGCCGCACGAAAAAGCCCTTGCCCGGCAGCGCCTGCTCTCCGGAGAGGATCTGGGCACCCTGCTGCTCGCCGGCGCGAATGTAACCGGTCACGCGCTCGAGCTGCCGGGCGGAGACAACCGGCCCCATGAAGGTCCCCTGCTCGACGCCCGGACCGATCTTCAGATTCCGGGCCTGCGCGACCACTCCCTCCATGACGCGCTCATAGACGCGCTCGTGGATGAACAGGCGCGAGCCGGCGGCGCAGATCTGCCCGGTATTGATGAAGATGCCGTTGGCCGCGGCGGCGGTCGCCGCTTCCAGATCCGCATCCGGAAAAATGATGACCGGCGACTTGCCGCCGAGCTCCAGGGTCACTCTCTTCAGGTGGGCGCCGGCGGCGGATAGAATCGACTTGCCGACCCGGGTGGAGCCGGTGAAGGCGATCTTGTCGACATCCGGGTGCTCCACCAGCGGTCGTCCGGCGGACTCGCCGGTGCCGGTCACGATGTTGACGACCCCTTCGGGAAAGCCGACCTCCTGGACCAGCTGGCCGAGGCGGATCGCCGACAGGGGCGTCTGCTCCGCCGGTTTGAGCACGACAGTGCACCCGGCCGCCAACGCCGGAGCGATCTTCCCCACGGCCATGCCGAAGGGCATGTTCCACGCCACGATCTGGCCGACGACCCCGACGGGCTCGGGACGCGTGTAGGTGTGGTACTCCCCGGGGCTCGAGACCGGCAACGTTTCCCCGGTCAGGCGCGTCGGCCAGCCGGCGTAGTAACGCAGACAATCGACCGCCTTGGGTACGTTCCACATCTGCGCGAGCCACAGAGGCATGCCGTTGTCGAGGGTCTCCAGCAGCGCCAGCTCCGCGGCATTCGCCTCGATCGCGTCCGACAGCTTCCACAGCAGACGGGCACGCTCGTTGGGAGGTGTCGAGCGCCACGGTCCCTCCTCGAATGCTTTGCGTGCAGCCTTCACCGCCAGGTCGATATCAGCCGCCCCACCGGCGGCGGCCTGCGCAAACACATCTCCGGTCGCCGGATCCAACACGTCGAGCGTCTTGCCTTCGATCGCGGGACGCCACCGTCCGCCGATCAGCAACTCTCGGGGACGCGCGCGCAGGTGGTTCTTCATCACGATGGGATCGTGTTGTGTCGGCTGGGCGTTCATGCGGCTCTCCCGATCAGCGCGGCGCGATTGGCAAGGTAAACCTCGCGCAGCGAGGCAGCCGGCCTGCCCGTGATCAGCTGCACGTGGCGTGAGCACACCGCGAAGTACCCCTCGCGTATGGCGCGCTCGTAGGACATCATCTCTTCGCTTCCCCAGGGGCCGGTGTTCGCCGGTGCCATGCCCTCGACGAAACGGCGCGGGATCCCTGCGGCATCGAACCTCGCCTGCATCTCGTCATGGCTGACAGCCACGCAATCGACGCGCTTGCCGGTCACTTCCGAGGCAATGCGCGCAGCGTCGCGGAAAGTCAGCAGCTCGGGGCCCGTGATCTCGTAGGTCGCATTCTCATGTCCGGAGCTCGTGAGGACGGCCGCCGCTGAATCGACGCAGTCACGCTTGGCGACGAAGGCCATGTGCCCGTCGGGAGCGCTCGTCACCCATTGCCCACTCGCGACGGCCATTGGAGCCATCATGGTCGCGAGCACCTCAGCGTACTGGCTGTCTCGCAGGAACGTATAGGCGAGCCCCGTACGACGCAACATCTCCTCGGTTGCCAGGTGGTCCGTGACGACGAACGCGGGACTGTGCGGATGTATTCCAACACTGGACGTATACACGATGTGGCGCACGCCCGCGGCAACCGCCGCGTCGATCGCCGCCTTGTGCTGCCGCCGGCGGCGCTCACCGACATCCAGCGTGCTGATGAGCAGAATCTTCTCGCCACCGGCGAATGCCGCGACCAACGAGTCCGCGTCGTCGAAGTCGGCGTAGCGAACACTCGCACCGCGCGCGCTGAGGGCCGCAAGCGCGGTGGGAGTGCGCGTCGCCAGTATCAGTTGTGCCGGTGGCACTTTCTGCAGCAGAGCCTCGGTGACCATCCTGCCGAACGCGCCCGAGGCGCCGGTGACGACGATGCTCACGAGGGGTCCTGCGGCAAGGCGCCAGCCCGGTGACCGAGAATCCAGGAGAACAGCATTCCAGGATGATCATGCGAACGCTCGACGGTGGTTGCGACCCGCAACCCGGCCGCAGTGGCAACCGACACGGCCTGGCCGGCGCAGGCCTGCTCGGCCAATCGCGGCAGCGCCGCAGCCAGTCTGACAGGCCAATCCGGCGCTGCGAGCTCCTCAGCGAGGCTGCCGTAGGCGGCGCTTTCTCCCGCAATCGCGTGGGTCAGCGTCCTCGAGCCACGGCAATCATGTTGGGCCAGGAACCGCACCTTGAGGCCCGCTTCACCGCCGAGTGACTCCAGGATCAGAAGATCCATCGAAGTGCCGACGCCCGCGACACGCCGGTAGCCGCCAGCCACGCGTTTCCGCAGAGCACCGTGCCACAGGGCTCCAGCGTCGCCAGCCATGGCCAGCGCCGGCACACCCGCAGCGGCCAGCGCCTGCGCAAACGCTCGCGCATCCGAGTACCGCTCGTTGAATACGACGGCATCGAAAGCAGGGGCACAGTGTTGTGCGCTTGCGGCGCTGCCACCCGGGCTGGTTGCAATGGCGCCCGCGGGGTTCGCCGCCCAGGCGCCTCGCGAGGCAGTGGCGGCAACGGCGGCAGAAGCCGCGCCTGTCAGAAAACCCCGTTTGGTGATCATCGCTGCACAGACCTCGCTCGGGTGAGATAGGCCGCAATCGCATCCACGTCGGCATCGGAAAGCTCCGTGCGTCGCAGCGGCGGCATGCTGCCGATTCCCATTCTGACCACCGCACGGATACCCGCCGCCGTCAGGTCGGTGCGGTTCTCCAGTACGGCGTGCTCCTGGTCCATGCGCCGGGCGAGACGATTCGTGCCCCAGACGCCGGGGGAATGGCAATAAATGCAGATGTGGTCATAGGCCTGCTTGCCCTTCGCCTGGATAGGCGTGAGCGGCCCGGCTGCCCAGGCGCTGCCGGACAGGCAGAGCAGCGCCCATAACGCCATGAGGGTTCTCATGCCTGCGAGCCCCCCTTGGCACGAGCGCCTCCACGCAGCCCCGCAGGCCAGATGCCCTGCTTCCCGGGCGCGAGAATCCCCTTCGGATCCAGCGCATCCTTGATGCGCTCGTTGAGCCGGCGCAAGGCATGGTCGTTGAAGGCGTACATCTCGGCGATGTCGTCCATGAAGGAGATATGGGCCCGGTAGTCGCCGTAGCCCAGCGCGGCGCCGTCCTTGGCGAGCACCCGATACAGCTCACGACCCTTGCGGGTCATCTCCGCGTTGTCCCTGTTGAAGAACGTGACGGCATTGACGACCAGGGCGCGCTGTCCGATGTTGAGGAGGCCGCAGTAGTAGTCGATGCCGTACTCGATGAAGCGTTTGTAGATCGCTTCATACAACTGCGTGACACGCTCGCCGACCGGCGCGATGACCGGCGCGAAGTTGATGTGGCCTCCCGGACCGCCATACCAGTCGACGCCGGCAAGCGGAGCGAGCGCGGGGGTCACCCGCATCCAGGACTCCATCGGCTCGCCACGATGCCAGCGGTGCGTCTGCAGCTTCGATCCGGGCACGCGGTCGAAGGCTGCGCGGATCGCCGCCTCGCGCAAATCCAACCCTTTGTCCGAATCGAACAGATTGAAGCCGACGTTCCACATCCCACGATTGCGTGCTTTGAGCTCGCGGCTGATGAGCTCCATCGGCAGGCTGCCGCTTCCGGAGTAGATCGTCTCCCGGGTCTTGCCCTGCATCGACAGCTCGTCCATCACCGAGCGGAACGGGTTCTGGATGGTGTAGTCCGCGTTGATGGTGTCGTTGAGCCGCAGGGGACGCAGCGTGTCGACCAGAATCGCCAGGTCCTTGTAGTCAGGCACGCTGATGGCGTAATTCGCCACCGCCTCCGGCTCGGGCATCAGCCACACGCCCATCTTGGTGACGACCCCGAAGTTGGATTGGGTGAACATGAGATCCCACACGGGGCCGTAGCCATACTTGAAGGCCTGCCATTCCTTGCTGCCCTGCACGGCTCCCATGCCCGTGCGCACCAGATCTCCGTTGGCCAGCACGACTTCCATCCCGCAGATGGTGTCGGCATGCACGCCATACGGCGTATAGCCGACGCCATGCTCGAGGGCGTTGCCGATGACGCTGCCCCAGCCGGGCGCCGGAGTGGAGATCCACAGCTTGCCGCCGGCGGCTTGCAGGGCGTCGAACAGGGCGAAAAAGGTGACACCGGGCTCGACCAGGGCATACCCGAGCTGCTCGTCGATCTCCAGCACACGGTTCATGCGCCGCAAATCCAGCACCACGCTGCCGCGCAGAACCGGCGCCGATCCGCCGTACGCGAGGTTGCGACCGGATGAGACCGGCCACAGAGGGATTCCGTAGCGGGCGGCGATCTTGACGACGGCCTGGACCTCCTGCGTGGACTGCGGCGCGATACCCGCGGAAGACGCGTGCTTGTCGGCATCGCCGGGCGCGAAAGCATCCAGATAGGAGTGGCGGTCCTCGTCCGAGGCCAGCACCCACCGCTCGCCGACAACCTCGGCAAAAGCGCGCAGGGCACTCTTGAAGTCCGCCTCGCTCACGCCGGGTGGCAATACTGTGGATTGCGGCATGCGATCGCCCCTTACAACACCGTGTAGTAGCGCAGGAGATTACCGTCGGCCTTGCGCTCGCCGAAGCCGACAAAGACGTGGCGCATCAGCCAGTCGTGAGGTCCGGTCTCGACCTCGAAAGTCGGCGTCGCCCTGAGGTAATACTCAGCGGGCTCGACCGTGGGGCCTCCGGCAAACGCCATCTCCCGCAGGCGCTGCATCGTGTCCGGCCCGCGTCCCCAGAGATATCCCCTGTTGTTGAGCAGGATGAGGGTACCGTCCTCTTCCTGGAGCATGTAGCGGGCGTCGAAGGCCAGCACGCCGTCGGGGCGGAACAGCGCGTAGTCCCCGCCACTGTTGGGTACCGCCTTGCCCCTCAGGCGCGGCCCCTGGAACTCCCCGCTGTCGACATAGACGGCTCCCCGCCCGGCGCCGCTGGGCATCGCCTGAATGTTCTGCACTCGCGTGAATCGCAGGCGCAGCTCGAATGCGAACTCCAGCCTCGGCTCCCCGGCGCCGCGCGACGGGCCGGTCATTTCGAGCTCCCGCGCTTCACGACCAGCTCCGGTGGCCGCTTGCGCGGTACGCGCTCACCACGCCCCGGGAACCGGGCGAGCACCGGGCCGTCCCACAGTCGGATCACTCTCTGCTTGAAGAGCCACCGGCCCTCGGCCTTCACGAGTTGATCGTCGTAGTAGCCGGTAAAGCGCAGGGTATACGGCGGCTCGCCACGGCACTCGGTCACGAACGCGAAGGACTTCACGGTGCAATGCTGGCCGCTCCCCTCCACGATCGACTGGCTCACGTGGTGCTGGCGGCCCGGGAAGCCCGGAGAGGCGGCATAGTGCTCCCCCAGACGGCGGATACCCTCGTGGCCTTCCCATCGATCCGGGTCCTCGAACACCTCCTCGATGACGAGCGCATCGGGCACAAAACAGCCGACCAGGGAATCCACATCGCCCGTATCCAGCGCCCAGGCGTAGCGCGCAATCAGATCCTGGATCGCGATGCGGTCCTCGACCGGGAGCCCGCGCAGCCCGCCATCACCCTCACCCATACTGCAAATCCTCTCGTTTTACCGCCGAAAGTGGACGCCGGCCCCCTTCTGCTGCTGCCTGCTCATTTACACCGCGGCGAGGCCGACGCAGTATGGTCAGCCTGCAAGCCACGGTGTAGATCAGCGACATATACTGGTATTGTGAGCACCAGTTGTCATCCGGGTGTCCATCAGGCTTCAGGGGGTAGTCCCAAGACATGAGTAACACCTTGCAGCGCGTACAACTGTCCGATTTCCTCAAGAGCTGCCGCGCCCGTACCGCACCCGCGACGGTCGGTCTGACGCCGGCGACGCGGCGCCGCTCGAAAGGCCTGCGGCGCGAGGATGTTGCTGCCCTCGCCGGGCTGAGCGCCACCTGGTACACCTGGCTCGAGCAGGGCCGGGACGTGCACCCCTCGGAGCGAGTGCTGGAGAGACTCAGCGGCGCACTCGGCCTGTCACCCGCCGAGCGCGACTACCTGTTCATGCTCACGCAGAAGCGTCCCCCGCCGTTGGCTCCGGTCGTCGGGGAGGAAGTGCGGCCAGCCGTGCGCCGGATGCTCGACTCGGTGAATGTGCCTGCGCTGGTCCACACGCGCCGCTGGGATGTGATCGCGTGGAACCAGATCTGGACGCGCTGCTTTCCGGATTTCGGCACGCGGCCGGCGAACGAGCGCAATCTGCTGAAGATCCTGCTGACCGAGGCCGACTTCCAACGCGACCCGAGCGAGCAGGAGGACATCGCCCGCCGTGTGCTGGCCAAGGTGCGCCTCGACTACAGCCAGTCAGCCGACGATCCCGCCTTCGATCGCCTCATCGAAGAGCTGACGGCGGCCTGTCCGGTCTTCCACCGTCTGTGGCGCAGCTCGGAGATCGTGAACTGCTCGGAGGGGGTCTACACGACGAGCTATCCCGGCGTCGGTGAGATCGCCTTCGAGCATACCTCCTACACGATCGAGGGATCCGCGCACCTGCGACTGCTGCTCTTCTGTCCGGCGAACGCGGCGAGCAGCCGGAACCTGGCGCGCCTGGTGCGCCAGCACTCCGGCCGCGAGATATCGCAGCCAGAAGCCTGACCTCAATGGACTTGCGCTGGGGCCCTGGCTTGCGCCGGGCCCCAGGTTCATGCGCAGTGACTCCCGGAGGGCCTAGCTGTTGCGCGGCGGTGTACCGGTGATCTTGTAATAGTCGAATACCCGATCGCGATAAGCCAGCCCGTCATCCTTCGTCAGCTCATCGATCGAGCCGGCGGGCGCTGCCTTGAGCTGCTCCTTCGTGTAGTCCACCACGTAGGAGCCGGCTTGGGGATCGTAGTCGAGGGCGGACCAGGGCATGGGATGATACTTCTCGGCCATTCCCAGGAAGCCTCCAAACCCCACCACTGCGAACAGAATGCTGTTGGACTGCTTGTCGAGCACGAGATCCTCGACTTCGCCAATCTTCTTCCCCGCCGGATCGGTGACGGTCGTCCCGATGACCCTCTTGGCGCGAATAGCAGACGTGTGACCGGTCGTGGTTGGCATGTCGTTCTCCTGTTGATGATTGCGCGGCGGAGCGCGAAGGCCTGCACGCTCGCTTTTCAATGAAGCGCGTGTGGGAAGGTTCCCGACGCTGACCCGCGCGAGCCCGGCTGAAGCTGCAGCGCGCCAACTGCGCTGACGGTGCAGCGCGCCAACTGGCGTGCAGAGCATTCTTCTTCTACTCAACCTCGTGGGCGCGCTCTATGATGAGCGACGTTCCACACGCTGCCCGCACCCACGAAGGACCGCAGGTGAAGATCATCAGGCTCGGCGACCACTATCTCGATGTGCACGCACCCGAGGAACAGGCGAGCGTAAGCCCCAACGCGCTCAGATCTTTCTTGAGTCTGATGCGCGAGTGGGACGTGTCCGACGCGGATGCTCGCGTCCTGCTCGGCCGCCTCACGAGTGAAGAGTTCGCGCAACTGCGCTCGGAGCCGCGGGTCCTGGATGCGACCCAACTGAAGCGTATTGCGAGCCTGTTGGGCATTCACAGGGAGTTGAGCCTGCTGTATGGCACGCGCATCGCGAGCGAGTGGGTGCAGTTGCCCAACTCACATCCCATGTTCTGCCGTGTGAAGCCGATCAACTACATGCTGATCGGGGGCGTGCGGGCCATGTCGAACGTGCTGCAGCTGCTTGCCCGGCGGCGGCGCGCCACGCACGACCAGGCGGCATCCACGGAGCCGTCGCTGGGGGAGGACCCGCTCAGCCCGCAGCCGCTTCACCGGCCAGACTGACCCGATTGCGGCCGGAGCGCTTGGCCGTGTACATGGCCGCGTCGGCCCGCTCTATGAGACCCTCGATGCTCTCACCCGCCGCTGCAACCGCCACGCCTACGGACAGTGTGACTTCGCCGACAGACTCACGCCCGTCGGCGCGATGAATGCGTCCTCGGGCGACCGATTCACGAATCTGTTCCGCCAGCGTCGCGGCGCCGGCAAGCGTCGTCTGCGGCAGGAGCACGGCAAACTCGTCCCCACCGAATCGGGCCGCCACGTCCCGTCCCTTGATGCTGGTCTGCAGCACGTGGGCCACGGAACGGATGACCTTGTCGCCCAGCACGTGACCGAAGGTGTCGTTGATCGTCTTGAAGCCATCAATGTCGACCAGCAGCAAGGCACTGCCGGCCAGCCCTGAGTCATCCCGGGTCAAGTCCTCGATGGCGCTCTCCAGGCCCCGGCGGTTCTTCAGACCGGTCAGCGGGTCGAGCAGCGCTTCACTCTGGGTGCGCTGCAGGCTCTCGCTCAGCACCGAGACCTCTCGCGTGCTCGACTCGAGCTTTTTGGACAGATCGAGTGCGATCGAGCGCATGTGCTGCGCATCCTTCACCAGATCACCGACGACCTTGCGCAGGGCCTCGCCATCCATGTGGACCGAGAGCTGGCCGATGTGCTCCTGCAGCGTCCGATCGAACTGTGCCGCTTCGGCGCTCGCGCTCGCGGTGCTCTGCGCGGCATCCTCCAGCACCAGGCGCAGCCGTTGCTGCAGCGCCTCCAGAACCTTCACGTCGCGCGCCGCAATGTACTGGGAGTACAGGCGCTGCACGTCGTCATCGTTCAAGGCGACGCTCGCGGCCAGGCGCGATTCGAGGATACGGGTCAGCTCCGGATTCAGTCCCGCGATGTGCTCGTACCAGAGGGTGAAGCTCAGCGGGTGGAAGGCCGCCCGCTGACGACTCATCAGCGGCAGCGCCTGGCGGAGAATTTCGATGCTTCGGTCGCGGGTCTCGTGATAACGCATATTGCGGTTATCGGCACCAGGTTGCGAGGCTAAAGTCCTTGGCACGAAATCGATAAAAACGATCGGCTGACTCCCCAAAAAGGCGTCCGGGCCTATTTCGCGAGCGAGCCTCGCAGCCGCGGAACCGACAGCAGTGAGCGCACGAGCGCAAAGGCCTCGCTGGCCGCCATCGGGCGCGCGATCAGGTACCCCTGGATCGTGCTGCAGTGCTCCTGCGCCAGAAACTGTCGCTGCTCCTGCGTCTCAACGCCTTCGGCGACGACCTCAAGCCCCAGCGCCAGCCCAAGCGCGATGGCCGCGCGGCACAACGCGGCGTCGTGAACGTTGGCGGTGCAATCCTTGACCAGCGAACGGTCGATCTTCACGCAGTCCACGTTCAGCAGCTTCAGGCGCGCCAGCGAGGAGTGGCCGGTGCCGAAGTCATCGATCGCCAGCGACACACCCAGCGCACGCAGCCGGGCCAGGTGCCGAGCCGTCAGCTCCGGGGAGCGCATCGCAACGGTCTCGGTGATTTCCAGCTCGAGCGTCTCCGGCGGCAAGCGCGCCGCGGCCAGAGCAGCGGTAATGCGTTCCGACAGCTCCTCGCGCGCGAACTGCAGTGGCGAGAGGTTGATCGAGAACTGCAGCGGCTCACCCCCGGAGTCGAGCCAGGCACGAGCATCCTGGCAAGCTCTCTCCAGCACCCACTGCCCGATGGCGTCGATCAGGCCGCTCTCCTCCGCGATCGGGATGAACATGCCCGGCAGGGTCAGTCCGCGCACCGGATGATGCCAGCGCAACAGCGCCTCCAGGGACGTGGGGCGGCCGGTGATCGTGTCGACGCGCGGCTGGTAGTACAGCTCCAGCTCGTTGCGTTCCAGCGCCTCGCGCAGCTCGACTTCGATCGACAGGCGGTCGGTGCCCGGGCGCATGGTCGCATCGAACAGGCGATAGGAGTCCCCGCCCTGGGCCTTCGCGCTATACATCGCCAGATCCGCATGCTTGAGCAGCGTCGAGCTGTCCGCGCCGTCTCGGGGAGCGAGACTGATCCCCATGCTGCAGGTGGTGTACACGGTGCGGCTGGAGAGTCGGAAATTGCCGCGCAACTGGCGCAGCAGTTTCTGCACCAATGCATCTACCTGCGTCTCTTCCGGGAGCCGCCCCAGCACCAGCACGAACTCATCGCCGCCGAGACGCGCCACGATATCGTCATCGCGCAGCATCGTCTTCAGGCGGCGTGCAATCTCCACCAGGAGCTCATCGCCAACATCGTGGCCAAGGGTGTCGTTCACGTATTTGAAGCGATCCAGGTCGATCAGCACGACGGCCAGGGACTGGCCCGTCTCGAGCGAGTTATCGAGCATCTCCTCCAGCTTCGAGCGCAGTCCCAGCCGGTTCTCCAGCCCTGTCAGCGCATCGTGGTAGGCGAGGAAAGAGATGCGTTGCTCGGAGCGCTTGCGCACACTGATGTCTTCCACCATCGACCAGATATGACGCGTGCCGTCGGTCGAGTGCACGATGATGCCGGTGATCTGCACCGGAACGCGCGAGCCGTCCTTGCGCTTCAGGCTCATCTCCACCGGACCGAAGCGGCCCTCGTGCAGCAGCGACTCGATTCGCAAGGGGCGCTCGGAATCCGGGTCGGTGATCTCCCACTTCGACCACTTCAGGGCGAGCAACTCCTCCTGTGAGTAGCCGGTGATCATTTCCACGGCGCGGTTGGTCTGCAGGAAGCGGCCGTCCATGTCGTTGAGGGCAATGCCCAGCGGCGACAGGTCGTACAGGCTGCGCAGCTTCGACTCGCTGATGCGCAGCTTCTCCTGGGCGTGCTTGCTGGAGGTGACATCCGCGACGTACCCGTTCCACACCGTGCTGCCATCCTCGAGCCTGCGCGGCAGGGCATCGCCCTCCACCCAGCCCAGGTCGCCGTCGGGCCGCATCACCCGGTGCTCGATGTGCCACGGCTGCAGGGATTCGCGCGATCGATGCATCGAGCTCGCAACGCTCTCGCGATCCTCCTCGTGGGCGACTTTCCGCAGCACCTCTCCATCATTCAGCAACACGTCCGGGTTCAGGCCGTAGACACTGCGCGCACCTGGGCTGACGTAAAGAAACTCGCCTTTGCCGTCGGGCACGAAGCGCCATTGAAAGATCATTCCCGGCACGTACTCGGCGATGACCGCGAGGCGTTCGCTCACGAGGCGGCGCTGTTCCTCGACCTGCTTCTGCTCGGTGATATCCAGCTGCACCCCATACAAGCGCAGGGGCTTGCCATCCGGGCCGCGCTCGAGAACTCCGCCCGCGCCGAGGACCCACAGCCAGCCTCCGTCCCTGGTCCGCAGGCGATGCTGGCCCCGGAACATCGGCTTGCGGCCGGCGATGACTTCCTGGACGGCCTGGTCACACTCTTCACGGTCCTCCGGGTGACACAGCTCCTGCAACCACTCGAGCCTGTGGATCCTGTCCTCGCCGGAGTAGCCGAGCATGGTGAGGAACACGGAGTTGGTCTCGACCATGTCGGTGGTCGCATCCCATTCCCATGTGCCGATCTTGCCGCCCTCGATCATCATCGACGCGCGGCTCTCGTTACGGCGGAAGGCTTCCCGCTTGCGCACCTCGGCAGTGACATCCGAGTGCAGGCATACCCAGCCCCGGGTGACCCCTTGCGCGTCGCGCAGTGGGCGCGAGTCGGTATCCAACCACCACTCGCGGCCGTCCCGGCTACGCACCTGGATCTCGAAGCGGATACCGTGGCCGCTGGCAAACGCTCCGCGCGCGCGGCGCACGGTCTCAGGGTCCGTGCTCGTAAAGAAAAGAAGATCGCCCACCCGGCGGCCCCCGGCTTCGGCCATCGTGTAGCCGGTCATTTCGGTGAAGGCTTTGTTCATCCAGACGATGCGGCGCTGCTCATCGTTGATGGTCACGCCATAACCGGTGACCTCAGCGACGACCGGCACCCAGTCGAGCACGGTCTCGCGCGTGACGTTGCCAAGCGGAGTGGTGCTGCGGCGCCGGCCGCGCCGGAGCGTCCACACGATCGCCAACAACAGGACGAGCCCCAGGAGCGCGTCGACGTAGTTGCCTAGGGTCATACGACAAAACGTAGCTGGATTTACCGTTGTTTCGGCCGTTCTTCAGGGATCTTGACCAGACGCTCGCGCCCCTGACGGAAGTGCGTCACACGGCTGCACCAAAAGCGCGGGAACGGCGGTGATTGTGACGGCGGCAACACCCGGGCGATTTGACAATGCGTGGAGGGGGTGTGCGCCCCGTCTCAGTGCAGCATCGCCGAAAGCGCTACAGGCGTGGCAGCGGCGTCAGACCTGCCCGGGACCACGGGACGGCTGCGAGGACGCCCACGGTGGCGGTGGTGCGCGTCCCGGTGTCAGTCCCGCAGACGCGCGCGCAGTTGCGCGATGTGTTGTTCCGAGAGCCCGATTTGTTGCATGAACGCCCGGACGCCGCCGCGGCTCCCGAGGTATTCGAGCATCCTGTGAGCGCCTTCGGGGGGACACCGCAGCGCCTCCAGTATTTCGGCGCGATCGCGATGGGCGTAGCGGATCAGGTAAGCATCGCGCAGATGCTCGGCACTGACGGCATAGTCGTAGGCAATCGCTTCCGCAGTGACTTCCGCGAGCGCCAGCAGCAACGCCGCGATCACCCCCGTGCGATCCTTACCGGCAACACAATGAAAGAGGAGCGGACCGGGCGGGGCTTCCGCGATGGCCAGCAAGACCTCCCGCAACTCGGCGGTCACATGCGTGAGCACCCGACACTTCCAGTTCTCCTTCGGACCCTCCCCGCTCAGGCGCCCCCATCTGCGCTCACTCTGCGCCAGCAACGAGATGTGCCGATAGCGGATGTGGGACCGCCGAGGAAGCGGACTCGGGCTTGCTGCCACCTCCTCCGGCCAGCGCAGGTCGATGACGGTCTCGAGGCCCAAGTCCAGCAACGCCTGCAGACCTGCGTCAGTGAGCTGGGCAGTATCATCAGCACGCAGCAGGGACCGCCAGCGTGTTGCCGCGCCGTCCACGGTCGGATACCCACCGAGGTCGCGGATGTTGTGCAGGGACGGAACGTTCAGAACGCGGCGCGGATCGTGCAAGTCGGAGGTCATGAATCCTCGGCCGCCAGCCTGGCGAATTCCCGTTTCAGCGCGTCGACGCGCTCCACGTACACGCGCGCTTCATGGTCGCCACAGCGTTGGCCGGCGGTCAGCCGCAACCCTCGCCGCGCGTACTCGGTACCGGCTCCCACACCGCACAGGTGGATCAGCGCTGCCAGATTCTGCTTCTGCTGCAGGGTTGCCCAACCGATACGGTCGTGCGCAAGGATGTCTCTGACGTGCACATCGAGGTAGGCGGAAGTGAGCTCGACCGCGTGGCTCGGAATGACCCTGAAGTACAGACTGTTGAACCAGCACGAGCGCCAGTCGTCCCAGGGTCCGTCCTCGACGGCCACGTGATTGTGGATGCAGTAGTGCTTCGCCTCGGCGAACGTGCCATCGGTGATCTGGTACATCCCGACCGCGCTGGTCGCCGGCCGGTAGATCTGGAACGGGCGCAGGTTCCAGGACCAGCGCCAATAGGTGCGCGCAACGGGGTTGCCTGAGCCTTCGACCTGCGCCAGGGCGGCCAGCAGCTCCGGAGTCATCACGCTCGTGGCGTGCTTGCGGAAGATCGGGCCGTAGTCGCGCCAGGTTTCGGCCGGGGTCTTGAACAGTGTGCCGCTCACCGGGAAGAACAACTCGGTGGGCTTGTGGATGACCTGATAGACCCAGTTGATCGTGAGCGCCACGCCCGCCAGGATGGCGAGGGTGACCGCGATCTGCATTCCCCGCGGCGCACGGCGGAAGGCGCGCAGCCAGCGGCGGCGCCGGCGCGCGCTCGGCCAGAACCTGGAAAGTCGAAGGGTACGGCGGCGGCTTCTCGGGGATTTCCGCGGCGCCCGTCCAGAGGCTGGTCGGCGCGGCATCAGGCACGGGGCTCCATGCGCCTATTGTGACAGCGTGGCTGGCTGACGGCCACGCGCGCAAACCCTCGTCCCACCGACGATGCCTGCAATCACTGCCTCGGGCTTTCGGACGGCGCCGCGCCACAAGTACGACCAGCGGCGGCCTCCCGCTCGCTCTTTTTGAAGGCGATCACCTGGAGATCGGCATTGACTGCACAGAATGGATTTTCAGAAGTGAAGTGAGAGTCCGGGGTGTAGCGTATTTTCAGCTCCGGGCCGACCAGATCGACGATCAACCCATTCCCATCGTCCTGGTCGTGTTGGTCCTTCTGAACGTAGACCAGGGTACGCCCGCGCAGCTCGGCAATGCCTTTCATCCCGCATTCGTGGCCGTCGGCCTGATAGCTCTCGATGCTCAGCTGCGCATGCAGGCGGTCCAGCTTCCTGATACTCATGCAGGAGTCCGGCGATGAGCCGCACGGCTCAGCTGGCTCGCCGGGCGCGCCCCGTATCCAACACGTTCCCGTAGCGGTGTAGTAACCCTCGTTGTCTGCCAGGATGTCAGCGTCCGACGCCTCGTTCTCCCCGCGCGCACCCACGTCCGAGGCTTCCGGCTCCAGCTCTTCGTGAGGGCGGCGGACGATCGCAGCGGGACCTTCACTCAACGCGCTGAGCTCTACCCATCCGCGCTGGATACCGTCAAGGCAGCGCTAGAGAAAGGTGAACGCGCGGCGCAGAATCCTGGCACGGCGGTTGCGCCGGGTGAATATATGCCCTCACGAAAGCTATCGACCTATCGGGCCAAGCGGGATTTCAGCAAGACGCCCGAGCCCAGCGGACGCCAGGGCGTTGCGCGCTCGAAACAGCTCCGTTTTGTCATTCAGAAGCACGCCGCCCGGCGCCTGCACTACGACCTGCGGCTGGAGCTGGATGGCGTGTTCAAATCCTGGGCCGTCACGCGCGGCCCCTCGCTCGATCCGGCACAGAAGCGTCTGGCCGTCGAGGTGGAAGATCACCCGCTCGACTATGGCGATTTCGAAGGGACGATTCCTCGCGGTGAGTACGGCGGCGGGACGGTGCAGTTGTGGGATCGCGGCTTCTGGATACCCGAGGGCGACGAGTCGCCCTCAGACCAGATCAGAGACGGCGAGCTGAAATTCCAGCTCGAAGGGGACCGCCTGCACGG
>Ga0207695_10002509_pt1 | contig 26973 bp, 29 predicted proteins | sample KBSC54metaG_FD_184354 | JGI IMG/M metagenome (GOLD analysis project Ga0207695, IMG submission 184354) | Corn rhizosphere microbial communities from Kellogg Biological Station, Michigan, USA - KBS C5-4 metaG (SPAdes) (version 2) | ecosystem: Host-associated > Plants > Roots > Rhizosphere > Soil...
AGGCACCGGCCACCTCTTCATAGCGGTACTTCCTATGCCGTTTTCGACCACCGATCAGCGTTCAGCAGCTCGCGATCAACTGATCTGGGCCTACAGTCCCCTTTGGCAAGCCAAAGGAACGCCCTCCGCGCCGTCAGAACTCGCACGCAAACTGGAAGAACTCGAAAAGAAGCACGAGGAACAGACCACACAGTTCCGCCTGCTGCTCTCGAACATGAACAAGCTCTTCGAGCCGCAACCCGACCCCCCAGCCCGCCGCCGCTCCATCGGGTTTCTACCACAATCGGCGACGGCGGGCTGAAACGGCGGCTATTGGAAGCGGAAGTTCGCGGATACTCGCGCGTAATACTCGAGGTCGCCGGCCACTTCCTGCGCACCTGCTCCAAAAGCAAATGGCATGGTTGCCCGGAGCGCCGTATACACACCATTGGAAGCCACGATGTCTTCCGAAATGGCAACTACGTCTCCAACCTTCTTCCCGGCCGCCGTTGCAAGAACTTCCGCCTTCTTTCGTGCATCGGTACCCGCCGCTTCTAGTGCTGCTCTTCGCGCACTTGCTTCGTCCGCCGTGCGAAAGCAGAACGCACCGGTGATTGTAGCGCCCGCTCTTGCCGCCGCATCTGCAAGTTCTCCGGCGCGCCCGGGCTCCCGCACGTTGACGCGAAGAGTATTCACAGCATAGTACGAACCGAACTGGACGTCCGGCTGAACCGCCGAACCGCCCGTACTGAAGGGAGAGAAACCTCCCGGTCCAATCTGCGGCATTGCGGCGTAGCCAGGCAACGACTGCATGACTGGAGGCGACAGGCTGTGGACTTTCAGCGATATCGTTTGAATGTCCGCAGGCTGCACTCCTAATGCATGGACCGTCTGGCTGACCTGCATTGTCTTCGCCTGATTGTCGCGGAGGGCCTGCGCCGCCGACATGGCGGTCGCCGCAATTTCAATGACAAATTCCGCCCTCTCCGGCAGAACTCTCCTGACGGCTTCGCCTATGACCGTCACTCCCTCCATCGGTGTTTCTGTTCGCATTCCTTGGGATGGCATCTTCTTGGTGTCCTCTGATTTTGAAATGTTCTTTGACAAAATGTTCTGAAGTAGAGTTTCCGGTCCGCTGTGTTCAACGGCCGGCTTCGCTGAGGATTCTGTGCCGGGCCGCGCCGGAGGAGAATCCCCGGCACGTGCCCGTTTTTTTGCTGCCATGTTTCCCTGGGACTAGCGCGTCAGCGCCCTAGTAACCCCCCGGATAAATTCCGGGAACCTGTTGGAATGGCCGCGCATTCAGTTGTGACAGCAGCATCGGATGAATCTGCTGCCCAAACGCCTGGCCGCCTCCAAACTGCCCGGCTTGACCGACCCAACTCTGGGGAGCCAACGGGAAGGCATTCTGGCCGAACGGGTTCTGCTGGCCGAACGGGTTCTGCTGGCCGAACGGGTTCTGCTGGCCGAATGGCGAGACGTTCTGCTGGAATGGGGAATGCTGGTGTTGCTGCCAGCCGATTTGCTGCAACGGGTTCTGCAAATTAGCCGTGATCATCGGATTGTGAAGTGCGGCCGCCAGCAACTGGTTCTGCAGAGCGATTGCCCACGGCGAAGCTCCAAATAACTGTGGAATAGCAGCCGCCAGTTGCAGTTGCTGTTGCTGTGGATTTATACCGCCTTGTGGGATCCCTGGATAGCCTTGCTGCCCGAATTGCGGCAGTCCAATGTTGGGCACAGTGTTCGGTGTTACAGATGAGGGGCCGAAGCTTGCGGCAAACGGGTTTTGTGCTGCCGCGGGATTCATTGCTGACGTCTGCGGTGTTGCGTACTGCAGGCTAATCGGGGCCGGCATTCCGTAATACTGACCCAGTTGGGAATAATTCTGATACGGATCGTACGTCATCATTGACTCCTTGAAATGGTTGGATAATTGCTCACTGGCAAATGATGCTCCATTCGCCGGCAAGACGGGTTTTTGTTGTTGTTGCGAATTGTGGAATTGCCGCTCAAGGCCGCCTTCCACGCCCCGATCATGCCACAGAAATCGGAACTTAGTATGCGCCTGTTGCGGCAATTGCCGCAAAAACTCTCAAACTACTGCGGCAGTGGAACGGTTGCCCGTAGAGCATTTCATTCTTGCGGACGGGCTCCGCAGCCACTCGCACAACTCACATTCGCGAAATCTCCATTGCCGGCCGATTTTAATCGCGGGAATTTCTCTACACTCCGCCCAGAGGCAAACCGTTCGAGGGGCTATACCAAGCCATTTCGAAACGGCGGCGGTTGATAGAAGCGGTTGGTGGTTAGATAACAATTTCTCCATAGGTCATTTTCTTCTTGGGAGGTTGGAAGAACGCCTTCGCGGAGGTACAAGCAAGCCGATTAGTGTGCCTTCGGACTCGTTTGGTACTCATGGACTAGGACTACCGGGTTTAGTTTCTCAAGAGACGACTGGGGATGTCAAGCTCATTCGAAATTTTCTGCATCGCGGCTAACAATTATTGCTCCCAGGGTCGATCCTTAGCGAAAGCAATATGGTCTGGCAGCGGATTCTCAGTCTTAAAATATTTCTTATATGCAGAAACCCAGTTGGTTGCGAGCTCGTGTTGCGCCGTCGCAAGACTGATCTGGTTGCTGCAAACAAGCTCGTGAAGATGATTCTCCAATGCATCCTTCACGTGTGAATTCCACCCCGTCGAGGAGTAAGGCTGCGGCCAGAAATTGCGAATATCATCGGAACCGCCAAGCTCGGGCGTGATTAAATAATCCAGCTCGTAGGCTCGCGACTGCGGGTTATGTATTCCGTATTCGTCGAATATTCTTTGGCCAAACGCCGCCGGCACGAGCGTCGCCCGCCCCGTAGATTCCGTCGCGCAAACGTCCTTCTCACTGATCCGCCGAACCGCGCCCGGAGTCAGCCGCGGATCAGGAACAACACCCGATTCATATTGCGAACGCCGCGGCAAGACACGGGTCGTGATCGTCAGTCCGGCAATGGTCAACAGAACAACGGCAAGACTAGCCAACCCGAGATGCGCTCTCGAAAAACCGAAGAAAGCGTCCCAAACACCCGGTGGCGGTTCTGCCGCGAGCGAGACTAACCGGGCCCGCAATGCCGCCCGCGCCCCATCCGCGGAAGGAAGCTGAGAATCGGATTGCTGTCGAGCATCGACGAAATCGGCCATCGTGCCATCCATCTCAACCATTCGCGCACGGCAGGCCAGGCAGGAAGCAAGATGCGAGCGGGCCTCGCTCAATCGAGGTTCCGCCAACTCGCCATCCGCGGCCAGCACGAGTTCCCGATCCGTTAAATGTATATCTGGTTGCATGACCTCAAAGTCCATCGGCTCTTCTCAACCGCGCAAATGAACGTTCCAGAGAGAGAGCAACCGCGCCCAGCGACATGCCAAGTACGCCGGTGATTTCCCGATACCGCAGACCCTCGGCGCGCAGATAAAAGCACCGGCGGTCCTGTTCGGGCAGAGCATGAATCACCGCGAGCAGCCGTTGCTGCCGCCGTCGGATCGCCCATCGTTCTTCAGGATTCGGATGGGGATCCAAGTGGACATCCCAACTCTGTTCCCTCGATTGTTGAAACAACTTCGTCTGAGCGCGATTGACATGACACCGCTTCAAACCAAGGTTGTGCGCGACCCGAAAGATCCAGCCCCTCAAATTCGTCCGCGATCCACCCCGCCGCAGGTGCTGAAACAGCGACAGGAAAACTTCCTGAATCACTTCCTCGCCATCATGAACAGGCAGGCCAAACGAGAGCAAATACCGAAGCAGAGGATTTCGCAACTGATCGAAGAACCCGGTGACTTCATCTGCCAACGAGCATGGCGAGAAAGGGCCATCAGCTTTGGCGCGCTCTACCAAAACGGAGTGCAGTTCGCGGGCCACCACGATGTTATTTAACCATTCTTCACTTTGACGATGTCGGTTACGGGTTCGGATGGAAACTCCAGGCGGGATCGCTTCGTCCCTATTCCTCGAATGCGGGCGGGATCGCTTATTGGCTCTATACTGATTCAACCGGCGCCGAGTATCGCTTGGATACAAACGCGGCAGGCATCTGGCATTCGAGTCAAAGCATATATCTCTTTTTCGATTCGAACACGAACAAGCTTTTCTTCCCCGACGGTACGTACTGGGTGATGGGCGCGACGAGCGGTGGGACAGAAGATGATGCCGGCACCATGTATCCAACAATAATGGAGGACACGAACGGGAATCAGTTATCGGGAGCTCACGATAACTGGTTTTATGCGGAGCAGTGATTTATGCGGAGCAAGCCCGTGATCACCGCGCCGGAGGCCCGCTTGACCATTTTTTCCTGCTCATAATTTAGTGGTCAACCGTAGCTTCGAGGTGCGCGCCCGGTCCTACGTTTGAGAGAATTGCTGAGAATGCAGCAAGGCTTTCTGTGCTCCGTCTGCGGTAGTTGGCATGAGGGATTGCCAATGACCTACGGAGTGGACGCACCCGCTTACTGGTACGGCATCCCGCCAGAGGAGCGCGCACGGCGTGTTGAGCTTTCGTCCGATCAGTGTGTCATTGATAATCAACACTTTTTTATTCGCGGACGAATCCGGGTTCCGATAATCAATTCGACAGACTCGTTTTATTGGGGAGTATGGGTTTCGCTCAGCGAGAAGAATTTCGTTCGGGCAACGGAGCTCTGGGACAAATCAGGGCGAGAGACGGAGTCCCCTTACTTCGGCTGGCTAAGCACACAGCTTAGTCCCTACCCCGACACAGTGAACCTGAAGACCTTTGTCCACACCCAGCCTGTTGGCGAGCGCCCTCTGATCGAGCTGGAAGCCACGGATCACCCGTTGGCCGTCGAGCAACGTCAGGGAATTACGATGGACCGCGTCAAAGAAATCGCGGAGTTGATCCTGCATCAGCCGTAATGCTGGTAGGTTTCAGTTTCACAGTGAATCCAGCCATGCCAGCAGGTCAGCATCTCGCTTCCACCTCGGCGGTTTCGCCGGCCGCAACTTCGCATCGACCTGTTCCAGCGCCTTCCGTTTTGTCTCCAGGTTGGCTTGCGCGTAGTGGTTGGTCGTGTCCAGTTGGGCGTGTCCCATCCAGCTTCGAATCACGGTAATGTCGACCCCGGCGGCGACGAGATGGACCGCGGTTGTGTGTCGAAAAATATGCGGTGTGATCCGCTTTCGCGAAAGAGTAGGCACGCGTTGAGCCGCGGCTTTCACGTATTGCCGCAAACGAAAGCGAAAGCCAGAGGCGGTTAGCGGTTCGCCGTATCGATTGATGAACAGGGGTTCCTCGGCCCGCCGCGGAGATCGGCGTAATAGTCCTGCAACCACCTCTGCCGTTTCCGGCCAGAGCGGTGAGATCCTCTCCTTCTGGCCCTTGCCCATCAACCGTACATGCGACGGCGACTTCAAGTGGATATCCTGTGGCCGAAGATCGAGCGCCTCCTGGATGCGCGCTCCAGTGTTATAAAGAACCGACAGTAAAGTGTGGTCCCGTTGACCTTCCGCCGTCGATTGGTCCGGCTGCGAGAGAATCGCCGCTACTTCAGCGGACTCCAGGTAGCACATCGCTCTCTTCGGCGCTCGCTTGAAAGGAACGTGCAGCACCTCCGCACACAGCTTGGCAGCGCGCGGCTCTCGATCGGCGACGAATGAGAAGAAGCTGCGGATCGCCGCGAGGCGGCAGTTCCTCGTCCCGATGCTGCCGCGGCGGTCTCGCTCTATATGCTGCAAAAAGGCCAGAACCTCTACCCCGGTCAGGTCTTCCGTGCGCAGCGTCGCAACTTTCCGCTTTTGCCGCTCGGCCACGAACCGAAGAAACAATCGCCACGTATCGCGGTAGGCCAATACCGTGCGATGCGACGCGTTCCGCTGCTCAACGAGCCATTCGTGGAAGAAGGCATGTAGTAGACCGGCAAGGACCGGAAGAGCGGGTTTCATTTTCGAGATCCTCCTTGGATCGCTTTCAGCACGCTGGCCTCAGCGCCACGAAACCTCGCGTTGGCGTGCTGGAGAAGCTCTTGCGTGATCGTCAAGTAAATGAGCGTCGAATGGATGTTGAGGTGACCGAGATACGTAGCCAGGTACTGGAGACGGTTCTGTGGGTTGATTCCCTCGCGATACCACTCGGTCATCCTATGGACGACGAACGTGTGCCGGATATCGTGAATCCGTGGTCCACCGCGGCCGCGGCCCGTGTTCAAACCGGCGCGGCGGATTACATTCTTGAGCAATGCCCCGGCGGTCACCTGGCTGTATCCGCCTTTTTCATGCACGAACAATGACGCCTTTGCTTCCTGGGAAGCTCCCGCTTTACGCCGGGCAACGAAGTAGTTCCCCAATGCGGTCACGGCGCTGGGCGACAGTGGCAGCCGGCGAGACTTGAAGAACTTGGTATCGCGCACGTCGATGGTTCCTGCCCGCAGATCAATGTCCCGGAGTTCCAGGCCCGCGATCTCGCCAAGACGAAGTCCGGCGCAATATGCCACGACCAGCATTGTGTACAGCGTTAGCGGTCGCAATGGCGCCCGACGGCCGGGATAAGCCAGCGCCGTCTTAAGCAGCAACTCGATCTGCTCGTGGCTGTATATAAAAGGACGGCAGCGCTTCCGCGCAACGTCGCGAATGAGCAGACGGTCGGGAACGATGGAAGGAGTGGCTTTCCCATTCCGCGTCAAAGCCCTCGCTACGATGTTGCCGAGCCGGAGACGCCGGAGCTTCAAGGCCGCCGACCCGGCCGCAGCGGCATGCTCGCGGATCTGTTTGGAGAGCGGTTCCGCAACGGCGTCCGGCCGCGCCTGGAGGAATCGGTCGAACCGAAGAAACTCGCTCTCATGCCCGTAGTGATAACCCAAGCTGCGCATCCGCTGGATGTGATCGCGCATGACAGGTCCCAGATGACTTCCATAGCGCGGCGGCGGACGGAGAGCTTCCAGGGCTTTTGACGGATCGGCGCTGACGAGAGCGCGTGCAATCCCTGCGGTTGAACGGCACTCATATCGTTTGCGCAATTCCGCGAACGGATTCACAGGGATTACCTTCTGTTCAGCCAACCAATCGAGGAATCGAGTCACCAACTGGGCACGATGAACCACCCAGCGAACGGGAGTCTCGGTCAACTGAGCTCGCAGCCATCTGCGGAGGGCGCTCTGGTTGAGACCATTCCAGCCGTTCTTTCCAAGAGAAGCGTGGAACTTCCGCAAGGCGCAGCGGTAGCTCGTAGCTTTTGTCCGGACCTGTAAATCCGTCACAAACTGGTCCAGCAAGTCGTCGATCTTTTCTACCCGCGCCGGCATTGCTTCTTCCTCCCCGGCACTTCGAGACTGAGCGCGCGAAGATCCTCAGTTGCCAGCCGAAGATAAGTCTGAGTTGACGACGAACTACGGTGCCCAAGCAGATCGCCGATCCACTTCTCGGAGACCGAAGCCCGGAGCAGGCTTAACGCGCGCGCGAACCGAAACGCATGGGCGCCATGCCGCCCATTAACCTCGATTCCGGACTCCTGCAAACGGCGACGGATGACGGTGGCGAATGAGGCAGGGCCCGCGAGCGGGCCGAATGGAGCACGGACCCTCAGGAATACTTCCCGACGTTCGGTCTGCGGCCGCCCCTCTTTGAGATAAGCCACCAACGCCTCGCCTATTGTTGACATCAGCGGAAGGAACGATTCAACGCCCGTTTTCGATTGCCGCACCCTGAACCGTTCTTCATGCCACTGGATATCTTCCAACCGCAGGCGGAGCACTTCACCGGAACGCAGGCCGTACGTTGCGAGCATCAGAAGCATCGCATAGTCGCGCAAACCAGCGGGACTCCGATCGCGGCGGGCGGTCTCAAGCACTGCTTCAATCTGCGGTTCGGTGAACGCACGAGGGATGTCCTCAAACTGATACAGGGAAGGACTTGAAACCGCGGCAGCCAAGTCGCGATCGATTCGCTTTGCCGAGTGGAGATACCGAAGAAAGCTCCGGAGGCAACTACAAACACCCACTCGCGTGGCTCGCCGCAAATCGGGAAGTCGCCAGGCCAGGTAGGCGTCGATGTCCTTAACGCTCAGCCGGCGAAGCGATCCCATACCTGCTTTCTCGTTCAGCCATTGAAGAAAGACACGCGCGGCATCGCCGTTCTTGCAGAGAGTAGCCGCGGAGAGGCCCTGTACGTCAATGAGCCACTGAGCATATCCATCACAGACCTTCCGCTGAAGCCGTTCTTGAGCGTTGCCCGGCGGCGTCGGTGGAGGCCACTGAGGATTTATCATTCGCAGCAGCATATATATAGGCGCTCTGAACTGGGACCGCCATTTCGCCTCGTAGCTGGGAGCGCGGCGATGCTGACTGAAAAACTGCTGCGCTTGAGTCGTGAGAAACGCCTCGATGTCGGCGGGCTGAACAACTTCTAATGCGAGTCCGCGTTCTCCGATATAGGTGACGAACCGCCTTACGGCCCAGACGTTGCGCACAATCACCTTCGCTCCATACCGCAAGTCTTTCAGGTGCTGCCTGAACCGAACCACCACGGCCGGGGTCTCGTCAGGCGGCCACTCGCCGAGTCTGAATCGTAAAAAGCTGCGGACGGACTGGCGGCTGACGGTGCGCCACCAGGCCAGGCTGTTCAGGCGATTCGGTTTCCGCTTACGGTACATGCGCAGAGCGACCCGATGGAAGGCCTCAACATCGTTCGGCTGAACGTCACCAACGCTCGTGTCACATGTCCTGAGGTAATCGAGAAAGATGCGCACATGGAGGCAGTAGTCGAAAATCGTTTTGTGGTTGAAGGCGCGTCCAGTGAGATGCTGCTTGTACTCGTCTAGTTCGAGATCCTGACGAGGCGGCGGGGGCCATTGCCCCTGAACAAAGCGCAGGTATCGGTGAATCCCTGTTAAGTATCCGCGTTGCCACCCACGAATATCGCTGGGCGCGCATTCATACGTTCGGCGATACGACTTCAGATGATCTTTCAAAAATGCAATTACGTTCTCTTGGGTCACTCGCTCAGGTGCAAGCGCGATGCGATTCAGAAACGCGAGAAAATGTTTTGCCGCGTCTTGATACTTACGCGATGATTCGGAGTCAATCTTCTCCTTGAGAAGCCTCCTCCGAAACCAGGCGACGCGCCGAGCGATGTCCGTAGTCGGCGGCCAATGACCCTGGGCCAATACGAGTAGCCGGTGAATCCCGGGTGTTCGCTCACATCGCCACTGAGTATCGTCCGACGGAAAATGTCCGTGCTGCCGCCGGTAACGCTGGCGCTGCTTTGAAAGGAAACCTGCCACCTCGGAGGGCCGGGCTGTTCGGATCGGAATGTTGTGGTCGTCGAGAAAAGCGAGAAAAAGACCGGCGTCGCCAAGATAGCCTCGGATCGTCGACTGACTCAGTTGCTCTTCGCTCAAATGTGCCCGCAGTTTGGCGAGCCAATGATTAGTCGTTTGTGGTCGGGAAATCGAACGTCTCCTGGGGGGAGGGACGCTCTTAGAGATGACACATCCTAGGCCGGAGACTCAAATTTATGCGAAGGAACTCTGTCCGAAAGCGGTGCCTGGCGCGGCGATCACGATCTTGCTCCGCATAAATCACTGCTCCGCATAAAATCAGGTCATCCTCACCTACGATACCGGAATCGGCTTGACCTGGAACAACTCCAGCGGACGGATTGTGACCATTGAGGACGTTCGGGCATTCAATCCGGCAGTCCTCCTTACACGCGTTTCACTTATCAATTCTCTTATGGCGTTCTAGATTAAGCGTCGGAAACGCGGTGATATTGCTCTCGGTATCAATTGTGAAGGTGATCATATTTTCCTTTCGATCGCGGTGGTTTCTCCGCCTCGTGATCACATTCATCACTCCGACGGCTTTCACAAGCAAGCACATTCTGTAGCTGTTTTCCGGCAACCATGATGACAATTCACCGCAAGGTTGAGCCTGATGCCGACGCATGGGATCAACTGGCAGAAGTGCTCTACGAGCTGTTGCTGGATGGCTCCTCAAACGATCAGCAAGGCGAATCCCCTCACCCGGCATTGCCTGAAGGCAGAGTTGCTTTTCCTCCCGTTCTGAGTGACGAATGTGTGAGCACGGTATACAACTAAATGAAAGTCGCGATCTACCTACGAGTCAGCACGGAAGAGCAGCGCGAGCGTCAATCCATCGCTACACAGAGGGACTTCGCCGCGCGGTACCGCGCTGTCCACGAGATCGACATCCACGCCGTCTACGCCGACGATGGTATCTCTGGTACGGTTCCGCTCGACCGCCGTCCAGAGGGTCTCCGCATGTTGAAGGCGGCTAAGTTGAAGCAGTTCGAGCAGATTCTCGTTTACCGCCTTGATCGGTTAGGAAGGGACACGCGGCAGATCCTCAATTCGGTCGACGAATTCGAGAAATGTGGAATTCGGGTCAAGAGTCTCCTGAAGAGTTCGACACCGCTACAGCAACCGGGCGGTTAATGTTGACGTTGCTTTCAGGGTTTGCGGCGCACGAACGGGATGTGATTCGGGAGCGGTCGGTTGCCGGAACGAATCGGGTTGTAGAAGCGGGCGCATGGCTGGGCGGCATCGTTCCCTACGGATATCGGAAAGAGGGGCAGCGATCGCAATCGAGGCTGGTTGTATCAGAGGAGAAGATCGCCGGAGTGGATTTGTCGGAAGCAGACGTGGTTAGGACGATCTATCGCATAGCTGCCGAGCAGGGCAAGTCGTGCCAGAAGATTGCCCGATGGTTGAACGACACAGCCGCGCCGTGCGCGTACGTTCGAGACGAGCGGCTACTTTTACGAGGGAAACGCAAGGTCCGAACCTCTGGCGTGTGGCGGCCTGGCCGCGTACGCAACCTTATCGTGAACACCACCTACCGGGGTGAGCATATATTTGGAAAACGGAGTTGTACGAAGAACAGGCAATTAATATCTCGACCCGTACCTGCGATCGTAACGGCCGAGACTTGGAACAAGGCTCAGCAGACCCTGACGCGCAACTTCATTTTTTGCAAGAGAAATTCACGAGAGCAATATCTGTTGCGGGGTCTCATCAAGTGCGAGCTTTGCAACCGCAACTTCAGTGGTTCGATGAACTCAGGGCGAATCGAAAAAAAGAATCCTACTAGCGGTGCAACGGAAAGCTGAGCGCAAATGGATCGTACGCCAAGGATGGGCACCGATGCCCGGCCAAAGAGATCAGAGGCGAGTATCTTGAAGCCCTGGTCTGGTCCGACGTCGAACATTTCCTTCGGAATCCCGGAGACGTGTTGGAGCGGTTGTCCGAGCATCGCGGAAGCTCTGAAAGCTTTACCGGAGGAGACAGTCGTGGAAGTCAAAGTAGTGGCGCTCGACGAAGCCGGCAAGCCTTGATTCAATGCTCTGCAAAATTACGGTTCCTCAAAGACACCGCTTCTCTGTTACCTGTTCGATGTCCTCGTGCTGGCCGGCAAAGACGTGATGGGTGAGCCACTCGTCAAACGGCGCGAGTTGCTGGAAACAAAGATCCTGCACAAGCTTTCAGAGCCGATCCGGTATTCACCAGAACTCAAGGCCTCCTTAAGAGACTTAATCCAACCGGTCAAGGCACAGGCGCTGGAAGGACTGATCGCAAAGGCCGTGACAGCAGATACGAGCAGGGTGAGCGCTCGGGCGCCTGGCAAAAATGGGTGTCAATCAGCGTCAGGAGCTTGTAAATAGCGGGATACACACCGTCACGGCCAAGAACTTCGACGCACTGGTCATCGGCTTTACGAGAATGGCAAGCTGATGCACGCCGCGGGGGACTCGAAATGGATTCACGCCCGCGTCGCGCGCGGAACTGTTCAAAAAGATCAAGCCGCTGGAAATCCGGGAATGCCCCTTCGCCAACCTGCCCGAGAAGACAGCAGGCCGCTGGGGAGCCGGACTCACGGCCGCGAAGATGGCGGAGTGCCGATGCCTGAAGCTTCAGGTCGCAGTTCGAGCTACCGTTTAAGAGGCGTGGATAGCACCGCCCTAAACTAGTTCGAAGACGACGCGGGCTTCGCCGATGTGGATCTCGTCACCAGGCTGAAGCTGGATTCCGCGAGCGCCGCCGCGAGGGACGTCGATCCGGCGACCAGCGCGAAACAGACTAGTTCCGCGATTGCTCTTGGAGTCGTACACGCGAAACCTGCCGCTTGCTGCGTCGTAGCGGATGGAGGCATGCTCGCGCGAGACGGTGGTCTCGGAATCGGCGAAGGCGAGGTCGTTGCGGCGGCGGAGACCGTCCTTCTCGCTGGTGACTTCTTTGAGACGACCAAGGTTGACGCGATCGGAGTCGATGGGAAGCTCAGTGGGGTCGCACTGTCCTTTAACGACAATCAAGCGGGCTGATGGTCGGGATGCAGACGCGGGTGCCGGCCGGCGGTTCATATACTCGATCCGGAACGGACTGTCATGCCATGCCGGCGCGGGATCACTTGGCGTCTCAATGGTGACGGAGAATCCGGGTGGAACGAACGCGCCGGCCTCGGCGAGCAGGGCGCGGAGATCGGCTTCGAGTCCATGATCGCCAGCGAGCGCGGACTCGTACAGATGGTTGCCGGAGCCCGAGGGGGCGAGGCGGACGAGCACGTAATTGTAGGGGAAGACGGAGCGGCCATTGCCGGCCGGTTCGATGTGGTCACGAACGTCTTCGAGAATATCACGGCGGATCTCGAGAAGACCAGGAGTCTCTTGTCCACCGGCGACCTTGGTAGCCCAGCCCTTCACGCGTCCGGCGATCCAACGATCGAGCTGTTCAAGCGATCTCATAGAAGTCCCAACTCCTTCGCAGCGGCTACGATCTTACCGGCGATGGGCGCCGCGGCGGTGCCGCCGTACTGTCCATTCTCCACCAGCACGGCGAAAGCAATCTGCTTGGTCGCGTTCTTGCCATATGGCGCGAAGCCGATGAACCAGGCGTGCGAGGGAGCTTTGGCGAGCTCGGCGGTACCGGTCTTGCCTGCGATCGCGACCTGAGAGTCGTTTAGCACGCGGCCCGTTCCGGAAGTCACGACACCGCGCATGTAGCCTCCGAGTTGATCGGCGAGAGACACGGACAGCAGGGGCTGAGGGGCACGCACGCGCTGGTTGGTTTCGTCGATGATCCAGCGGCCTTCCAGCGCTTTTCCGCCGTTCGCAATGGTTGCGGCCACACGAGCCATCTGGAAGGGGGACGCGACGACCTGCCCTTGACCGTATGACGCCTGCGGCAGAAACTGCCTGAGCTTCTCGGGAGTATCGGGTTGGGCGACGGAGATGCCTAGGCGCGTGGCGGTGTCGTAGAGCATGTCCGCGCCTACGCTGTTCGTCCCGAATTGGGCGAAGAAGGCATTGCAGGAGACCACGATGCCTTTCTGGAGGTCGACGGACCCGTGGGGCACGGTGTCGCGAACGTCGTCCCGAATCGCGCGTTTCCGGACGAAATTGCCGATGCGGCCGTCAGGCAGCCGCACGCAGTCGTAGTGCAGGCGAGCGAGCGCCGGGTCTTTACGAAGTGCCGCGATAGCGGTGACGATCTTGAACGAAGACCCGGGTGGGTAGAGGCCGAAACGGGCGCGGTCGAGGAGATCGTTGTCAGGAAGTGGCGCAGCCGGGTTGGTGCTCAGGGACGCGAACTGCGGCTCGGAAGGCCACGGATAGCTGACAGCAGCGAGCAGGTCGCCGTTGGTGGGTTCGATGACGACGACCGCACCTTTCAGGTTGCCGAGCTTCACAAGCTCATTGCGAAGAATTGTGGAGACTCGCATTTGGAGCCGAGCGTCGATGGACATCCTGACGTTCCTGGGGCGTTGGAGGATTTGCTTGACGGCGGGATTGTCCGGTTCCCAGTGATGGCGCAGCAGCGGGATCAGGGCGCGGTAGTCGCGTCTAACGCGTGCGATGATCTGGCCTGTTTTGGGGTCGTGGCTCTCTTCCACCTCGGCCACGTCGTCATAACCTTGCAACCGAATGCGCGATGCTTTCTCCTGGAAGGCGGTGTTAGTCGCACCCTGCTTCGCGCGAGATCGCACGTCCCCCAGCAGGTAGAACAGAGGCGCGCCGAAGGGGTATTGGCGCCGGTCCGTTTTCGACACGGTCAGGTCGAGATTGACGCCGAGAGTGTCGTAGTCAGCGTGGTGCTGATAGATAAGCGCACGGTCGCTGGTTGCGAGCGGGATGCCATTGCGATCGTAGATAGTGCCTTTCGGCAACTCGCGGGCGACCTCGAGGAGACGCGGATTGTACTGATAGCGGCGCTCGCCATCGGCCTGCATGACGAGGCTGCCACGGACCAGGATCGCGTCGGCTTTCACAGCCTGCACCCACGCGAGGCGGGCGAGCACAATGACTGCAAGAGAGGCGAGGACGATGAGGCAGGCGCGCGTGGCGGTACCGAAATTTAGTTCCTGATTGCGGGTTCGCGCGCGCGACGATACAGAGAGGATGATGGCAAACAGGATGAAGTTCGCGACCATGGATGTGCGCCCGTAACTTAGGAATGGAGATACGACACCGGAAAGCGGAATGAGTCCGAGCATTCCTCCGGTGATGAGAAGGATCTGTAACGCGAGGATGAGCGCGAGGCCGATGACGAGGAAGAAAGAGTAGGTGCCCGACGCATCGAGCGCGATGCGGAGGCTGCGGTAGATCAGGACCGAGTAGAGAAGAAATAGAGCAGCGACGCCGAGAAAGCCGGCCTGTTCGCCGAATGCGGAGATAATCAGGTCCGTGTGAGCAGCGGGGACCGTTTCGGGACCGCCGAGTCCGAAGCCTGTGCCCGTGACGCCGCCGGTAGAGAGGGACCAGAGTGAATCCGCCACCTGATCGCCGCCACGGACATGGTTGTCCCAAGGCGAACGCCACATCTCGACTCGCTGCGTGATGGTGGGGGGGTATCCAACGGCATAACCCGCTGCGAAGCCGAGAATGATAACGAGTAGGCCGACTGCGGCGAGGAGGACGCGGTTTCGCGCGACGCTGTACATGGTGAGGAAGAGGCAACCGATGACAAGCGCCGGTCCGAGGTCGTTCAGCCAGAAGAACAGTATAAGCGAAGCAGCGACGCCCGCGGCGACAGGAAGCGCGTAGTCGAGACGAGGGATGTTGAACGTTTCAGACCAGCGGGCCACGCGGCCACCCTTGTGGCGCAACTGCCGGAGCGCGTCCCAGTTGTGGGCGAAATAGCCGGCGAGGAAGAAAACGATGAGAATGCGGATCAGCTCGACGGGCTGAAAGAAGAACAGATTCACCTTGGCGTCGCTGGTTCCGGGACCGGTGCCGAATACACCGAGCGCAATGGCGAGCAGAAGGCTCGCGACAAGGGGTACGTAGCTCAAGCGACTGAAGCCCCGCTGATAATCGGGGAGGCTGAAAATCCACATCGCCGCGCAGCCGGCGGCGACGCCTTGCGCGAAATCGGCGAACATTAGTGTGTCGCGGAGCGGATCGCGGAGACTCAGCATCAGGATCAGGCCGATGCCGCAGAGCACGTAAATGGCGGGCATGAGAACTTGATCGCCGGAGAATGCGTGGAATCGCCAGAGCACATGAACGAAGTAGAAGGCGCCGAAGAATACTATGGTCCAGGTGAAGAGGCGACTTCGGTATTCGTTGAAGTCGCGAACGCGCAGGTTCGGCTTCAATTGCGCGAATTGCTGTGCGGTGAGCAGCGGGATCGAGAGCTCGCGAGGTTCTGCTCCGCCGCGAAAGCGTTCCAAGGTTCGCGCGACCCAGCCTCTAGAGGCCTCCCGTGTTTCGTCGCGTTCGGCTCGCTGCTGCCGGGCCTGGACTATGCGTCTGAGGAAATCGGAAGGTCCCCGAACGTGTGAGATATCTTCTTCGGTGACGCGCATGGCGGCAATCGCCCCGGTATTCTCAAACCGTACTCCGTGGCGACGCAAGTTGTAGATGCGATTCGCGATGAACTCGGCATCGGCAGGAGACGCGATCATTCCCAGCAGTGGAGTGATCTGCTGCGGGCCGGTGAGATGGTTGAGATTGAGCGTGGACGCCTCGGCATCGGCGTACCTCTTGGTCTTGGCCGAGTAGACTAACCAGAGTCCGGCGGCAATCACGAGCGATCCAGCGAGCAAAGCGGAAAGCTCGAGAGTGCGCGAGCTCACCCGCAATCTGTCGTTCTGGACGCGCCGCTGCTCGGCTCGTGCGGCAAGTTCTTCGCGGGAAACCTTCATTGCGATGCGGTCTCTCCCTGGAGTTCATTCATGCGCTGTTCGACTCGCTGCTGCCCTTGAATGGCTTGAAGCTGGTTGCGCGACGCATCGCCGAACAGCCCCGCCCGGGCGTAGAGATCCTGAGCGTGCCGGTAATCCTGGCGCGCCCTATCAAGAAACTCACGCTCCTCGCCGGGAATCTTGGAGAAGCCGCGCGATTGTTTCCACATCCGGTCGGCGCGACCGCGGAACGCATCGCCGAGTTGTGCCATTTCACGCTTGCCCATCGCGTGTCCGTTGCGTTCGGCGCTGCTCAGCGCGTCCTGGGCTTTATCGGCGTCTCTGAGGTCGTAGACGTAGAGCCGGGCCAAACCGAGGTACGGGTCGGGCGAATGCTTCATGAGTTCGGCGGACTCGGTGAATTTCGCCAAGGCAGCGTTAAGGTGTTTCTGGCGTCCGCCCGGGGGCAGTTTCTTCGAAGCCTCGATTCGTTCAATGTGCCCTTCGGCGAGACGGAGGCGGCCGAGAACGCCATGGTCGCCGGGGTCGATCTCGAGGGCACGCGCCATGCTGTTGCGGGCCTGTATCCATTGCGCTTCGTAGATGGTGGGCGCATCGTTGTCGCGATACTCCTTGATGATCGCGTCGGCATCGGCGATCAGGAGGTACTTTAAGGCGCCTCGCGCACCGTGGAATAGACCAGGGACATGCTGCCGGTTCTGGAGCGTCTCATAGCGGGTCCAAAGGTCGTTCACATTTTTGACACGTTCGGATTCGATGTCGGTCTTGAGCTTGTCAGCATCCTCCCAGAACCTGTACTGCATAAATGCGAAGCCGGCGGCAAGGGCGCACAGCAGGCCGCCGAGTCCCAAGCAGCCGAGGGCGATGTTGCTGGCCGTCGTGCGGCGCCGCTGGGGCGGCGCTGGAGGGGGTTGTACTGACTTGGGCCGGCCGGGGTCGACTGTTCGAACGGTCTTGTCGTTGTCCCCGATGCGCAGCGAAATGGAACGTGTTGTGGCGTCGTTGTCGAAGGTTCTCTGCGGCAGCGTTTCAGCCTGGACCGGTTCGCCTCGCTGAAATCGAGTCAGGTCCTCCTTAACCGCGGTTGCGGCCGTATATCGGCGTGCGGGATCGCGGGCCAACATCTTAAAGACTATCCGGCGGAGCGGCTCAGGACACGATTCTGGCAGCGGGGGCGGGGGCAAGTCCGACCGGATTCGCCGTTCAAGCTGCTCGTGCGTCGAGTCTTCAAACGGCAGCCGGCCGGCAATCATCTGGTACGTGAGGACACCGACCGACCAGAGGTCTGATTGCGCGTCCATGTTCTGGGATTCGAGCCGCTCCGGCGAGCAATAGGCTGCGCTCGCAAACAGGTTCACAGTGTACCTGCTCGTGTTGGAGAGAGCCTTCGCGATACCGAAGTCCAGGACCTTGACATGATTCGTCACGTTGAGGCGGATGTTGCGAGGTTTGAGGTCGCCGTGAACGACTCCGACGAACTGGCGGTCGCCGATGGCGGTAGTAAACTTGCGAAGGTTCTCCAGCATTCCGCACAGCTCGATTGCGACATAGGCTGCGAAGGTGGGAAGCACCGGGCCGCGACTCAGGATGACGGAGAGGTCATCGCCTTCGATATACTCCATCTCGATGAACAGGTCGCCATTAATCTCGCCGTAGCGGCGCACGCCAACGACGCGACTGTCGGCGCCGCTCAGACGCTTCTGAAGCTCGGCGCCCAATCGCTCGGCGTTGATAATGTCCCGATCCTCCGGGTGTGGGCCCTTGTAAACCAGCTTGAGCGCAACGCCCTGCTGGGTCTCCGTATCTGTGGCCAGGTACACTTCCCCCATTGCTCCGCGGCCGATCAGGCGCGTGATCCGATAGCGGCCGAAGCGGTCACCGGGGTGCAAGAACAGCCTCCCCGCTATGCAGGACGCGGACCTTAGGCCGACGGTCATCCGGCGGGCCGTTGAAGAAGTTTCGAGCGGTTAGCGCTTCGTCGGCCACCGTGGTCCAGATTGCCTCAGCGCCATTAGTGCCGAAGACGTTGGCTTCCACGCGCGGCCGCATGGACGAGTCGATTAACAAGCCGGGCTGCAAAAGCTTGGGATTAACCGACCCATTTGCCCAAATTGCATTGTGTTCGACGGCCGGCGCGGCGGCATCCTTGACTGCTATTCCCGGACCAGCATTATTGCGAACTGAGCAGCCGACGACCGCTCCGCGAGAATTTCCGGCGAACTCTATCCCGGCGCTCGCGGCGTCACTGATGTCGTTACGGGCAATTATCAGATCGCTGTTGGTTATTCGAATGCCACCACGAATAGTAAACCCTTCGATACGCGCGTTCTGAACACCGTCGGCGGTGATGGGTCCCGCGATCACGGCCTCGTATGGACGCTGCGCGACGATTGAGACCCCGCTGGGTATGACAAGAGATTCGGCATAGGTGCCAGAACCGACCACGACCGTGTCCCCCGCGCGGGCCTTTTGAACCGCGCTGCCGATAGTGGCGGGTTGGGCGACTGTCATCAGTTTTGGTCCACCTGGTCTTTCAGCGACGGCCAACGTGACGAGGAACAGGCCGACCAGCAGTCCAGCGGCTAATCCGTACATGAACCAGGCCGAGCGGCGCACGTACCACGGCACAACCGGAGCGATTGTCATCCGGCCTGTATCCTCTTCTCGAGAATCCGTGATGACCACCCGCCTGGGTTCCGTGATTGATCGCCGGCGAAGCGATGCCGCGAACTCCTCGCCTTCGACCAGCACCGCGGAGATGTTGTCCTGACCTCGACCGCTTGCGGCTTCGAACAGTCCGCGAACGGTGGTCCAGCGGTCGCCCGCGTTCCTCTGCACGATGGCCAGGATCTCCGCTGAGGAAATCGCATCGCTCAGACCATCGCTGCACAGCAGCAGGGCGGTGTCCGCCTCAAATGGAACCTTCAATATCTCGATGAAAGCCTCATCGTCTGGTGTGCGCGCCTGGGACCCGACGTCACGATAAACCTCGTTACGGCGCGGGTGCTTCATGGCGTCTGTTTCCGATAGCTCGCCCTGATCCTCGCGTTCGCCGACGGGCGAGTGGTCATGCGTGATCTTCTCGATCTGTCCGCGCCTGATTCGATATAGCCTGGAGTCGCCCACATGGCCAATGGTGACCTCGCTGTCCTGGATGACGGCGACGGTCAGTACGCAGGCCATGCCGTGCCAATCGGGATTGGTCTGGGCGACTTCGTAGATGGCATTGTTCGCAAGCGCGATCGCCTCGCGCACTCGCCGTTCAACGCTGCCCGTCTGACGTTCAAGGCGGAGCCGCATGTGCTCAACCGCAATTTCGGCAGCCTTTTCGCCGGCAAGGTGGCCCCCCATTCCATCCACTACAAGAAAAACGCCCCGTGAATCGTCGCAATATACGCGGTCTTCGTTGCTGGGCCGCACCAAGCCCTGCTCGCTGGTGGCAGCAGACAGAAATCGCGGAGCAGCCGGCGTCATGTCTTTCTCCTCGCGAGCAGAACCGCGCCGAGTGCAAACAGGAGCAGCAGCACGATGAAGATATAGCGCTCGGAGTGCAGCGTGGTCATGCTACTTCGCTGCCTTGAAATCGATGGAGAGGACTCCGGCCAGGCCGATTGCGGCTCTAGACGGCAGTGGCACCTCAACGTTGCGGTCGATTTCCGCGCCCTCTGCCTGCTGGATGCTGGGCGCAACGCGTTTGCCATTGACCGTGGTACCGAGTGAACTCAGGTCCTTGATGAAAAACTTGCCCGAGGTAGGGTCGCGGCGGATCTGGACGTGCTCCCGGGACACGTCTTTTTTGGATTTGAGTTTGACGTCGACCCATCGGTCAGCCGATCCCCGACCAATTTTGACGGTGTCTCTGGTCATCTGAAATGTGTGCGGTCCTGAATCGTCTTCGTAGTTCAAAGTCGCGTAAACGATACCGGCGGCGCGGCGGGTATCCACATTGCCGCTGCGCAGCGTGGCTGTTGTGGTCGTCTGGCCATCGGCGCGGCGTTTGGTGACGCGTTCGGTGAGTGTGCCCACCCGATCTTCCGAGGCGGTGGCAACCGGGAAGCTCGAATGGATGACGAGGGGGTTATCCCGAGCATCCTCCTCTGTGTTCTCGTGTAGCTCGATGGACCAATCTCCGAGCGTCTCGTACTTCTTGACTCGCGTTTTTGGCGCGAGCGGAAGTTTCAAGCGTGGCTCGGCGGCCTTATTCAGCGCGGCGAGTTTCTCATTGAGCGCACGGATAGCCTCGTCCCGAATCCGAGACTCCAGCGGTCCGATCCGCTCCAGGTCGTCCACGAAGAGATAGATGTCGAACGTACTCGGGACGAGCTTGCTATAAAAGCTCGGGGACATACCAGCCTCCAGCTCTTCGAGCAAGAGGTGGATGATCTCTTCAGGCGTAACCTGAAGCATTTCCTCTCTCGGCATACGTTCTACCTGAGTAGACTTTCGAGCGGCGCTTTCGGTGTCTTAACTTTAACAAACCAGAATGCACTGATTACTGATACGCACGGGGGCGGTCCGAAGTTCCGTGCTCCCGACCCGGTGCGTAAGTCGGTGCAGCGCTGCCTACTGGCGAGGTCCTCGATTTCCTATACAAGAACCGCGATGCCCGTGGGTCGCAGACCGCATTTTCGAAGTCCTGGTCAGCCGCCTGATATCGTTCGGCGGTTGCACCGACGAATGCGCGAGAGCCAATCGTTGGTACAGTTGGCGACCTCCCACTTCATTGCATCAGACGGCTACGGGACGCTTCTTTACGGAACGGTGTTGAGAGAAGGCGCAACGTTGCGCATGTGGTATCTGGCGACGCCTCGATCCGACAGCTCTAGACCCGGCGATGCTCAAAAACTGAAATTCTTCCGGCAGGTCGCCTATGCCGAAAGCAGCGACGGTATTCATTGGGAGAGGCCCGATCTTGGCTTGGTGGAATTTCGCGTAACAAGCACAACAATCTCGTATTGATCGAGCCAACGGCCGAGCCTTACTCAACCTCATACGACTTCATCGCCGTTTACAAAGACCCCAGAAGATCGGGATCCGAATCGCCGTTTCAAAATAGCCTGTACATTACTCAAGACTCCGCCAGAGGATCGGGGAGTACGGCAATGGCCGTGAGCCCTGATGGCCTGCGATGGAAGCTGGTAAATACGGCGCCGATTGTGAGTGGACATTTCGAGAATATTTCACTAACGAAATTTGACGGAAGGTATTACCTGGCGGGACAAGATATTCCACCGTGCGGCGGAAGCCTACCGGATGGCGCGAGACGGGTGATGAAAGTATTTTTCTCGCCTGATTTTCAGCACTGGTCCAGCGGGCGAGCTCTTGGCTTTTATCGCAGCGCCTACGAGACCCAGCCGCCAAATCTAGGACAGGAGGTGCACATGGGCGCCGGTGTCTGGAATCGCGGCAACGTGATCCTTGTTTTTTTTTGGCCGCCGGCACGGTGACACGATACATCGCCAGCGCGGGGCCTCGCTCGCCGGATTGAAGATCGATCTCGGCTTGGTCGTCAGCAATGACGCTATTCACTATCGCCAGCCGGTTCGTGAATTCGTCATGGTTCCGCGTGGATCAGCCGACCAGTGGGATTCGGAGGGCATTCTTCAAGCGAACGTGTTTGCCAAGGCGATACGGAGACTCTGATTTGGTACAGCCATTGGGATACAACACGGCCGGATGTTACGCAGCTACCGGTAGAACTCTCGCCACGAATGATTCAAAAGGGTGAAGGAGTGGGTTCGCTTACCATGCCTCGCGACCGGTTCGGCTACTTCACAAGTTGTTGTCTATATCGCAAGAACGGCGCCCGCAGTTCAATAAGGCATTGAACGCAAGTTGTCGCAGCAAATCAATCCGGCTGACAGGGGCGGGGAAGCTGTTTGTGAATGTGGATGACGTTTGGTCTACCACGCCACTGCAAATTGAACTGGTGGACGACGCCGAGCGCGCGCTCCAAGGGTTACTCGGGACAGTTAACCGAGAGTTCCCTGAATGCGGAGGTTCACTGGACCGGCAAGAAACCACTGCCGTCACATCGCGCATTCCGCGTGAAAGTGACTTGGCCCGCAAAGGTGGACAATCCGAAGCTCTATGCGATTTATATCGAACAGTGATTACGTACGGAAGCGGAAGGAATAAAGATCGGCGTCTTTCAGCGCCACTCGCAGGCGCAGTTTATGCGAGCCGCCTGCAAACCGCACACAGCCGTTCTCAATTGTCGAGTCGTCGAGTTCAATCCAGGCGCTAGTCAATTCCGTCGGATCAAATGGCCTATAGGGCATGTCCTGGTGCGGCGGCAACGGTGCCCACCCGCGCCGGCTTGGCGAACAGATGACTGCCATACACGCGCAGCGGTCCGCCCAGCATCTCCACAAGAATTTCCAGCAGCTTTGGGGTTCGAGCCACGTTCATAAACAATTCGTCGTAAAGATGCATGCGGAACGCGTTCCGCAGCCGCGGATCGGAATCCGGTTCGTATACCAGCTCCTGTGGCGGAAGGTAGTTCGCACGGCCGGCGATGACGTTATCGACCTCATCGGAAACGGGTCGAACGTTCCGCTTCGCTGAAGAGGCCATCGAGAATCACAAACCCGTCTTCCGCCATGCGTATGGTTGCCGTGGTCATGAATACCATTCGTAAATAACGCAAGGTTGGCGGCGAAACGAAAATTAGCTTAAATGCAGCCGGCATCCAGTCTTTTGGATGCGTCCTTGTCCAATAGGCCGGACACCCGTCCACCTGCGACATAGCCATTGGCCGAAATAGCTTTCTGCGATTCGAGCGGTTTGCCGTCCGCGGTAATCGACTTTAGCAAATAGGATAGACGCAGCACCTCAGCGGCTGGTGCAACGGCGTCAGCGGTGGAATAACTGATTTGGTCCTTACCGTAGACAACACGCATGACGACGCCCGATGATCATACGATGTGATTCTCACGGTTGGCGCCGGTAATTTCCGGAAGCCGGGCAATCGTTCGAAGCACGTTCTTGAGCGGCATGGGATGAGCGATTTTGAACCGGGTCCGATTCACGTACAGGCCACCGTCGATCAGCTCCATGGTGGAGCCATCCGCGCGCGGATCGTAGGTCGCCAGCAACTGCGAGCGGCCTGCAATCTCACGGGCCCACTCGCTATCGGCCTCCACGCCGTAGCGTGCGAATACCGAAGCTAGTTCCATCGGACTGTACCAGAGCGATTTACCGCAGCAATCCGACGATTCCGGATATGCCCACGCGCCGTGGAACACGTCGCCGTTCGATCTCGTCGAAACACTGGCATGAGTAATGAAGAGAGAGAGAATGTTTCGGGCATCATTCTTCCAATTCGGAAAAATGTTTTTGTGCTCCATTAGGTACAGCACTGGATATTCCGTACCGTAGATGTCCTGCACCGGGCATACCCAATCCCAGAAATTTCGACCCCACGTGTCGTATTTGCCGTACCAGGATGGAAGCAAAACATCCCGCAGGTACGCGCGTCCGGCGTCGCGAGCCTGAATCAGATTGTTGTCGCGTCCCGAGTATCCGCTGCGAATCATTTCGTCAAGGAAGTCCAGAACCATGGCCACGCCGCCGGTCTGGATATCATTCATCCCGTTTCCACCGGCGTTATTGGCGTAGCGGCCCCACGGAGCGGCACCCGGTTGGCGATTACGGTTCTCGGCCAGCAGGTCGGCCCAATGCTTGGCGGCTTCATACCAGCGGGTGTTACCGATTAACTGATAAGCCCGCACGAACTCCCGGGCCAGTTGCGCCATATTGTCCAACTGGATTTTGCCTTGGGCGTCGCGCAGGTTATCGCTGGAACCAAGCTGGCAGCGGCCGTAGGTGGGGCCCATTGTCGGAACGCTGATGAGCATGCGCGGCCAGCCGTGTTTCTCATCCGTCCGGCAATAATCGATGAGGTAATCCGCCGTCAGTGTAATTGGGGTGAACACGGCCGGGTCCCCACTATACATGTAATAGTCGATCAGGCCGCCGATAATATACGAGGCGCGCTGGGACAGACCTCCATCGTCCCATTCGCGGTATGTCGCTCCGCTGATCTTGCCTTCCTGGTCGATACTCCAGTGACCATTGAAAACGTACTCCGGAGCGGACATGATGGCCTTGCCTTTCAGCGTCCAGGGGTATCGCTTCAGGGTTTCCGCTGCGATCCGGACCCGGTAGTCATATTGTCCGTTCTGCCCCTTGTACCAGGGGGCGATTACGCCATTGCCGTCGGCTTCCGCCGCATGATCGTAATAATATGGCAGTGTCTCGGCTGCCCAAGCTGGCGGAGTGAGCGCCAACCAGAGACACCAAGCTAGACGAGCTTGCACGTGTCTACACCTCCTCGGTAAACGCTTAGAAGCTCAAACGAAGCGCAACCTGTACGATTCTCGGAGCCCTTGCGGATGTGATCACACCGAACGTTGGACTCGTTACCGTGGCGGTGGGATTCAAGAGCTGCGTGTGATTGGAAAGGTTAAAGAACTCTCCCCGCAACTGCAGACGTGTGCGGTCGCGGATGGAAAAGTCTTGAACAGCGAGTAGTCGACATTCACAAAATCCGGCCCGCGCAATTGGTTGCGCCTTCCGGTCCCGATCGTTCCAGGGGCATTGGTCGTGAAGTTCGCGGTGTTGAAATATTTGGCGATCTCCTGCGCTTTGCTTCTGTCCCCCGAAATCGTCCATCCGTCGCCGTTGTAATCCGCAAACTGGCCGCCGACGCCGCTCGCGTTATCCAAGCCGCTCACTATAGTAAAAGGCGTTCCGGATTCTGCGGTGAAAATGAGATTGCTTTGCCAGCCGCCCAAAGTGTTACGAACAAGTGCGTTGGCTCCCGTGAACCTGGGATGCTCCACAACACCCGAGACGATCAGCTTTTGTGGAATGTCGAAATCGGAAACCGCGCGATTGTCGTGAGTGTTAAACGGATTCGGTCCGGTTTGATTTCCTTCAACCGAGCCGTGAGACGAGTAGTCGATCGATTTAGTAAGTGTAGTTGGCGAGAATACTTACGCCGTGAGAAAAAGCCGCTGCTGCAAGGTGAGCTGCAGAGCCTGATAGTTGGAGTTGCCGTTTGAATAACCAAGTTCGAGTCCACCGATATTGAGGTAGGGCCGCCGGCTGTTGAGATTTGACGGTGTGGTGCCCGGTCCATAGATCCCCGGATTGATTTCGGTGGCGTTTAAAAGCTTGGTGCCTTTCGAGCCGACATAGGATCCTCTTAGCAAGAGATTTCCGCCGACTTAGCGCTCTACTACCAAATTCCAATTCTGCAGGTAGCCGCTAACCTGGTTTGGTGAGCGCAATGCCCATGTCGAGTACGGCGTAAATTGGAAGTTCGGCCCCGGGTTGATAGGAAAAGGATTCAACGGAGTGCCGCTTCCATACGGATTCGAAAGCGATACAGGGCCAACCAGCACGGTCTGCTGTATGAACGGCTGTCCGGCAGCCGCGCGATTGTTTGCGATCGCTGGGTTCTGGTCGTAGAAAATGCCGTAGCCCGAGCGGATTACGGTTTGGGAGTCAACTGATAAGCAATGCCGAATCGCGGGGCGAAATTGTTGAGATCGGACGGCTCGATAGTAGACCCGATGCCTTTGTCGCCGATGAATTGTAGCCCGAGCGGCGCGTTTGGATACACAGCGGACTGCCGGCCCTGGATAAACGTCATCTCTTTGTTTTTTTGTTCCTTGTAATCGTACTTGGGATCCCACCGGAGGCCCACATTGAGAGTCAAGCGCGAAGTCACACGGAAATCGTCTTTGACATAGAGAGCCGGATACAGATTGTAGAGGCGTTCGCTCCAGAAGGACTGTTGCTGCCACGAGGCGGCGTCGCCCAGCCAAAATTCGGCGAAGGCGTTTCCGGCATTTGCGCGAGCCGGATCACTCAGCAATTGACCGGAAAACGACGCGGACCCGCCGCTTAGATAATACGAAGCGATGTCGATGCGAAACTTAACCAATTCTCCGCCGAACCGTATGTTGTGACGGCCGGTAGTGTAGCTGACCGAGTCGTTGATTTGATAGGTGGATTCGGGCGAGTAATATCCGAGAGCCAGGTTAATGCCGGACCAGTTGCTGATCGACAGGTTCATCGTCGGAAAGTTTGGCACAACGAGGACATTGGCGCCAAATGACTGAAGGTTAGTATTTTGGATGCTGCTGGGAGGCGCTGCCTGTGGCGTTTCGCGGCTGAAGGACACAGTCAATTCATTGAGCAACGAAGAACTTGCGACCCAGGTGTAGTTCACGACCGCATTGTGAGCGTAGCCGAACTGCCCAGCGGCAACATATAAGAGATTATTCGGGATGGTTACCCAAGGCTGGTTGTAATGCATCAGGAAGTACCGAAGCGAGAGGCGATGCTTTTCATTGAACGAATGATCGCCGCGAATCAGATATTGGTCGTCCTGAATTCTTTGTGTAGGCGTTCCGAAACGAAGCTGGTAAGTGGAACTCGCGGAAGTCGGTACATACCCAAGAATCTTCTGCACCACGGGATTGAAACGCGAAACGGGAATCATGTTATTCGGGAAGTACCCGTTGGCCGACTGCGGATCGTGAATCGCGCCCACTCCCTTGGGAGCGAGCCAGGAGGAGAAGTCGCCGTTCAGCATCGCCGCGCTTGGCGCCTCACTTTTCCGAAGTAACACGAAATGCTACGGAAACCGAGACGAAACATAATACTCACTAGGGAACGCGTCAGGCAGTTGGACTGAATGTCCGAGCTTGCACGCATATATTGAAATGTTTGAGCGGGCCGGTGAGACAAAATCTGCAAATTCTTCTTTTTGTTCAATAAGCTGGACAAAGCTCGGCCGAGGCCGGTTTCGACTTGTCGACTATCGC